>Ga0123357_10004039_pt1 | contig 17083 bp, 10 predicted proteins | sample TergutEmb28metaG_FD_89873 | JGI IMG/M metagenome (GOLD analysis project Ga0123357, IMG submission 89873) | Embiratermes neotenicus P4 segment gut microbial communities from Petit-Saut dam, French Guiana - Emb289 P4 | ecosystem: Host-associated > Arthropoda: Insects > Digestive system > Gut ... | reverse complement strand
CACACACACACACACACACACACACACACACACACCAGCGAATTGTTTTTGCTTTTTTTTTTACTGACTGAATTTCCGTATCATTTTCTGAGATGACTGAATTTTTAGGGTGGTAAAACAACACGCGTCGAAAACAAAATATGTTTGGTTTGGTCCCGTTCATCACCACAAAACAGTAGTCTTTGGGAATTTGGAGTTTTTAATATGCACTTGTTACCTTGTGCTCCATTATATCTCAAGTTTTAAAACTGCCGTAATTTGTGAGAACTTACAGCCAAATAAATATTTCAGTTTTTTTTAAAAACGTTGCGAAACACAATTTGTACATGCATTTAGTTAACTCTTGCAAGAATCTCTACTCTTGCCTCATATTATTCTTTAAAGCAACTGTCCGCTCAGCTGATTGAAGATATTCATAACAATAAGAGGATAATAAGTGACGTCAGTTGTGATTGCAGATGCAGACCTCCACTTTACTGAACTCCGAACGCAGATGCCGAGTCATTAAACTGAGTTCCCATAGCAACACATTAAATAAGATCAGATTGATAAGTGGTGTAGCATTACGAAATGATAAAATGATGAAATATCACAATCTCATGACATTAGATCACGTTTAGCTTCTCTGAATGTTTATCTTGGCGTAAGAACTGATGTTTGTTGCGGAGAACTACTTGCCATGAGTCGTAAACAAGTTTGTTATTTTCACAAACAAGAATCTTAAAAATGATATATCTTGATGTGGAATTTACCGTGGAATCCTGATGTAATTGCAGTAGTCTGTTGCGCGCGTAATGGCATTTGAAACCATCAGTGTAATCCTATTAGTACACAGATAATCTTTAGCACTCATATATTTTAATCGTTGTGCTGGTAGAACTAGACAATCCGAAAAAAAAGGCCTCACATAAATAGCCTTCAAGGTGCAGCTGTTAATTAACCCCATAAAGCCTACTGGTTACGTGATGCACCAAAAGGTTTAACATTCAACAACTGTACGCTCTGCTCACACTGTATTTGTTTTATATTTATCTGAGAATAAACAGCGACTTCTGCCCCACACGACTTAAGCTGATTGGTTTTTATAACCGAGATGTAAAGTGTTTACTGCGCGGTACGAACTGGGTCTTTAAATAAAGTAGTCTGCGCTTCGTCTTTAAAAGTTTAAGCCAGTCAAAACATAATCTGACTCCACTGTCCCGAAAATTTATTTTAAAAATTGAAAGACAACGGAAAATAACCTGACCCCTTTGAACCCACTCACCCCTTAAAAACAATTTACCCTCCCCCACAATTCACCCAGAATTATTACAACAATATCCTCTCTCTTATGTCTGTACAACCATGTAATATCTTGCTTAAAATTTCCGGTACGAAATTATTCTTTCGTATCTTAGTTTAACTATGCTTGATTCTCAGCAAGAAATTTTTCTATAGTCGGGCCTGCTCCGAAGCACCCACAGGGATTATGGGGCAAATCTTGGGGCCCATCCTTCTTTCCATTCCAGTTGTATCCGGGGCTCTTTTCCCCCGGCGTAAAACTGCTGAAGTCTTGAAGCTGAACACTGATTTCCGTCTAGTGCCAAGAAGAAGTATCAGTGGAGGTATGACCCCACGTTATCATATGCCTTCATGGTGTGCACAGGACTCAGTTACTTAAATTTCCTTTAATGAATAATGTAGCGTATATGCCTGATATTGTATGGAGGACTGACTGCGTATGTAAAGTGGAAAGGATATAGAAAGAAGTAAAATTGCAGGATTTGTCTGAAGTCTGAGAAACCTATAGACGCGGGTTTACATTGGTCATCCTGGGTTATCGTTGCGGATGAATCATCCAAGGATAACTCACTGGTTGAACTAAATTCCGTTTAAATTGTTCATCAACACTGGAGAGGATATTTCATTCCAAAATGGCGGCAACTGAATTCGTGCGTTTAGTTATCAGTGTTATTTGTGATTGATTTATCAATGAATTTAGAAAAAAAATATTGAAATAAGAGCCTTTGTAGACACTGACGTTCGTGGAAAATGAAAACTTCAGGCAGGGATGAATGTGCATGTGTGAACCACAACAATTTCGGCACGTAAATGTCGTATAGACATGCATCACTTTCTTCTGATTTTATTACCTTAGCTAGCTCAGTGGCATACCTGATACCAAACGTTTTCATTTTCAATATTGCGTTCTGTGCGGTGAGGTCCGGAAAATTCAGCTCCTACACAATTTTCTGCAGTGCATTTTCACAAGATGATTTTCCAGGCGCGTTCGCAAAATTTTGAAAAGTGACTATTAGTTTCGTCATGTCGCTCTGTCCGTCTGAAAGGAACAACTCGGCTCCTACTGGAAATATTTTCATGAATTGAATATTTGAGTATCTTTCAAAAATTTGTTGAGCAGTTCAAGTTTCATTAAAATCGGATAATAATGACGGGCACTTTTCATGAAGTCCTACGTATATTTACGATATAATATCTTTCTAATTTCTTCTTAGAATGAGAAATGTTTCAGAAAAATTGTAGGGAAAATAAAAAAAAAAGCATTTTATGTTCAATAACTTTTTTTCCCGAAAATAATGTTATTCATGAGATAATTTGGAAGAAAAAAATACTATAGAGCGGGGCAGGTCACAGGTGACAATATAACGCATGCTCATTGCAAGCTGGAAACCTGAGGTTACAAACACACTCAGAATATGTAATAATTATTTCCTTTCCACTGCAACAATAGTTGCACGCACCCGGCTCACTGTTACATTACACTACATTGCCGGCCTTGTTTCTGTAGAGTTCAGATATTGTGTTCCAAAAGTACTCACGATCTTCCATAAAAGTCTAGCATCAATGTTGTGTTGTCCTTCAATTTAAAAACCTTAGTATGAAACAGTGTAATAGAAAAAGAAACCAGTCAGCAAACAAGAGAATCGCCCGTTTTTCACTGCGAACGAACATGCAATGACATGTTTGTGTACATTTTTCACTTTCGACTGTTCATCCAGAGTGAACCAATTCATCCAACGTGATAATCCAAAGTGAAAAGTACAAACCTGTAGGCCTATTAGTACCCCGAGTCAGGAGGACCGGTCGCCATGTTGAGAACCGGATCTTCCGCAGACAAAGCAGTTGTGATTGCGGCTGCCCTTTTTTTTTTTGCCAGTAAGCATGTTCAAAATCGCGCTTAAAGCTAGTCTGTTGCTATGCTACCACATCAAGGTCATAAGACGTTTAATTATGATGACATTCCTAGTGGTATAGACAGAAGGTTATAGGGCAATACTCGTGCGACCTGTTGGGCAAATGTAGGTTACCGCAGCGAATAACTCCGGAGTTCTGGAAGCAAACGTATTTCTCTATCACGCAGGGATTTACGGGTTTATTATTCACTACATACTCATTATTTATATGTCCTTTTTCACTTTTACAAAACTATCAGTAATTTAGGCTATATCGCATTGATAATAGTTGATTTTCAGCTCCTGTACATTTTACATTTTCTTTACTGAATGTCTACTTTCATATACGTGTTTATCATCTCACCTTCTCCAGTTTCTTTGTACTCACTTTAAAGGAAACGTCCCAGCGAACTTACGTATGCTCTTGTATTTCAGCATGAAAGCTACATGTGTGGACCATCGTTACTGCTCTAAATTTATTTATCGGCTCGGTAGGGTACCAGATGATATATCACCCTAAAACGTTAACTAAGTCTTCCCTCTTAGCTCTGAATATGTTCTTACGTGTTGCGTTTTCGTGTACTCGTATCGTGACATTTGGCATTCTTACATGGAAGTGGATGTACGAGTGAAATTAAATCCAAGGTTTTCATGGCAAAAGCAGCATCCGACAATAGAAATGTTCTTTACACCAGAAAACTGGACTTAAGTTTAGGGAGCAAACTAGTAAAATGCTACGTTTGGAACGTGGTTTTGTATGATGGTGGAACATGGACACTTCGGAAAATAGATCAGAAATACCGGAAAGTTTTGAAACGTGATGCTGCAGAAGGATGCAGAAGATCAGTGGGACCAATCGTGTGAAAAACGGAAAGGTATTGCACAGAGTGAAGAAGGAGAGGAATATCCTACATACGATGAAAAGAAGGAAGGCTAACTGGATGGGTCACATCTTACTTGAGAACTGTCTTTTAAAACACGTTATTGAAGGAAAGATAGAGGGAATGATAGAAGTGATGGGAAGACGAAGAAGGAGATATAAGCGGATACTGGATGACCTTAAGGAAACGAGTGGTAAGTGAAAATTGCGAAAGGAAGTACTGGATCGCACTCTGTGGAAAAACTCACTTTAGAAGAGGCTATGGACCTGTCGTAAAACAGACTACGGATGAATGAACGAACCTGAAAGTAAAGAAATTACATTGCACTGCCATACAAGACAAATTATAAATAATTCGTTTATCTGAACGTTTACTGTTTTGGAGTACTGTTAAATACTGACTTGTATGAAATTTTAAAGTGTCTTTTTCTGAGCGTGGTGAATATCTGTTGTAGATAATTAATGCTGATTCCAATGTAGAAGTAAGCGCTGTCAGATCTTTCGCATTTGAAAAATTATAAAAAAAATTAACAGTTAGGCTTATCAACAAAAGCACCAGATAATATTTTAACTTAGGTTAATTCGATTTCCAGTAACTAAATTCATATGCAATTATAACTTGACTAAATAATATGTAAGAAGTCTTCTGTTCCACCATGGAATGGAAGAAACGTTGTGAATGATGAATAGAAAGAATAAGGTAGGAAGGATTTTTCCTTCTTTAAAGCTTTAACCCCCAAGGATTGAGGTAAATAACCAAGAGTGCTAGTTAATCTATCAACTTAAATTTGAATGCCGGACCTCCAATGTACAAAGAATCAGAGCTTACCATTCGACCACGATGTGTGACATCTGAAATTCAAAATATATTTCAGTAATTCAAGCAAGCGTTAAACTGGCTTTATACAGCAGAATGTTACTTGAGACACGCGTAGTCGGCCCGTGGGTCAACAATTTCCCATCCGTTACGAAATCCGAAAGATCATGCCGTGTTTATGACAGTCCACCGCTGGCACATCTCATGACCCGTTTGCATAAGCCTACGTCTTAACGTCTCCCAATTTTTCTCTTTCTTTAGCTTTCCGGACTAAAAGTTTGCATGCATTTCTTTGGTGTATCTCTCAAGACTTATGTATGATCGGACAGAAAGGGTTTATGGAATTAATTTACATGCGTTGTGCACTAAAATTGTCATGGACAGTGACAGTCCCATCTCCCGTAAAAAAAAACTCTTTTACCACATACACTTTTTTTTTCGAAAACTTGACCTATACACATTAGGCTGATGCAACTTACTCCCCGTACTGTATAGTGTGACGTTTTTAATGTGGAATGCTGACGTCGCTGATGATAGCGCAGTACCTAAGGTTAAAAGTAATTACAAAACAAGTCATAATGCGCCCTTTGTAATGTGACATGACCCATGTAGAAAGTTCCAACTGTTTGTAGCCTGCTTTTCGTACGGAAGTAAAGAAATTTCATCCAAAAAGATACGCCTTCTGCATTACGTTCATCTCCTAGCATTGCAAATATTTATAAGAAAATGATTTTCACCTAACTTGAAATCTAATATTTTAAATAACGTTTTCTTATGCACTACCTCCACAGTTTAAGACAGCCGTGCGCAATTCTCAGGCACCAGGTAGCGCAAGGTACAAAATTTTGCGTCGTGATACTAATAGTTATGGTACCTTAATATGAAAGTTGTTTCGTGTCACTCTTCCGACTCCTAAATTTTTTAAGTAACTCCTAGATTTTTCTGGCAAATCTATGGACTCCTGGTGTGTGGGGAACATTTTATGTGCCACTGTAAATTAACCCTTTGACGCCTAACGACCCCTATAGTGGTCGTACAGCACCCCTATCCTCTAAACTTTGCATTATATAAATTTATTCAACAAATATAAGTACTAAATATTTTAAACACGGTATATACTCTCCGTTTCTTTCTCTTCAAAATGCAGTTTGTTTCATAATTCTAACATATTTGGTTCCTGTTTTATTCACATTTTATATACAAGGTGTGCTAAATTTAAAAAAAAAATAATTCCGGCGCCAAAAGGTTAAACCATGGGTTCTACTTCGAGCTAGCCCTTTGAGGCTAAGACAGGCTTTCCCTGGGCCTCCCAAATCCCATGCTCCGTATGGAAGATGCTTATAATAGGGTAATCGATGTGTTATTTTTCATTGCCTAACGCGGTTAAGTGCAGTTCATTATTTACCAGAATGATTTATAAGCTTCATATACTCCGTCAACTTGATAGTTTATTAAAATTTGTATGTATTTGGTCATCTGAAACTGTGCCCTTTATAAAATATTCTCTAAACCGGAGAGTTTTATCTAAACACTGTAGCTGGGTTTACAGCATTAAAAAAAAGGTCCACGTAATTTGAAGAGGGTTTGCGCACAGAGACCCTATTACAAAATTAGCTTTATTGCAGTGATATAACCAGCTTCTTGTATTTTACCACAGCAATACGAGAACCCGGCTCTTTGTATAAGTCTGCTGTATTCACCTTTAACTTCCTTCAAAGGAATATGACAGTAGATTTCATGTTTATGTTCCTACAAACACAATTCTCGAATAGGAGAAAATTTAAAATTCCTTTGATAATTTGTTTCAGACGTTTACGTTTTTCGGACAATATACGTCTCGCAACCTTTTCTGTGATTTGGCCTACATTCTTGGCGGCAATCGATCACAGAGTTTTCATGTAGGATATATCTCTTGAACTATGTGTTCGAGATATCAAATGGGGAGTATCAAAGTCAAACCGGGAAACTTTATTTTTGTTGTTCTACTTTTTTGGTGTGAATTTAAACATGTGCTTCTTTAATTAAATGATGAAATAGACCAATCTTGTACAGTTGTGGTAATATAAGTACAGAGAATCCGGATGAAGAGTATCAAAATAAAAATATTTGTATCTCGAAATCTCTTCATTGTACCGAGTTCGATTTGCATAATTACAAACGAAAACTCCCAAATTTGTTATGACTCATCCTACCCTAGTGGATTCATTATGGGCACCACTGGTTGCACAATAAGTTTTCAGATGATGCTAGCCTCTGCCCACGAGTTTTGAAGCATGTTGTGAGTTACCGTAAATACAGCCTTCCTTATGCGGACTTGCAACTGTTGAAGATCGTGGTTTCTGACCTTGTGGACGAGGTTTTTCACATATCTCCACAGGAAAAAATCCAATGTGATAAATCTGGTGACCTTGGTGGCCAGGCAATTGCCGCTTCTCCGCTGATCCTTCCGCCAGGCGTCGTGTGATATAAGTCAATTCATATCTCGTGTACCAGGCCAAAAAACTGTCTTCAGTAGTTCAAAGCCCGCATAAAGGACACTGGGACTCTGGTGAAAAAGGGTGTGTGTACTAAAATAAAAAACAGCAGCGCATTTCGCGATTTTGCAAACGCGCCGAAAATGATCGAAGATCAGAGTCCAGTCGCTGAATACCGTCTGAGTAAACAGAGTCCTCTGGTGTCGAGAAACGACATTTAGGTCACAGTCATCTGAGTCGGTGCTGCTAGTTTCTATTAAACACGTCTCCGAAATAAAGATAACGGGAGATGGGTCTTCTCCAGTTGTGTGGGCAACGATGTTGCAGTCTGCCAAGTGTGGCGGTACTGTAGTACTAGTCGACAGCTCCCTGTGTACAGTATTCCGTGACGTACGAGAATCAGACATTTGAGACGGACTAAGGTTCCTGTTTAGGCTGTCCCTCTGTTATAGTCAGTGGTCCCTTTTTGAACCGTGGTAGCCATTCCACTGCCCCGATGATACCGCGTATGATTCATCTACACAAAATTTCCTCACCATGTCGAACAGTACAAGACTTTGCGATCATGCTGTCTACGACTTCAATAAGTGCCACTGTCGAGAATACAGTATCATTATTGTCTATGATATAATATAATGCGAATTAATTAGTTAGGTCGCTATGCCAGAGTTGTAGATCAGTTAGCCGTACAGAACGTTGCCCAGGGTACACCACTAGGAGGTGGATCTACTTTAAACTACATTTAAAGCAGGTGTTACGAAGTGCATACAGACACGAATTAGAGACAAGACTATCCCATAAACCGTGGACGCAAGAAATATCCAAGGTAACAGACTGGCCTAGGAGAAGGGCAGTTGCAGAGTTCCGACTGTGCGTTGGGCATGATTGCTTGGGTACACATCTCCATCGCATTGGAATCCGCCGTGACCCCTACTGCACGCTATGCAGCCTCCACGAACCCATGGATAGAAACCGTCTAAGACATTGTACTGCATCATCTAATAAGACGGAATATGAGCGATACTGGGAGGCCAGGACAAAGATGATAGAAAGTTGTAATTTTGTAAATAATAGTAAGGATACGGCATTGTTTCATTAATTGACGATAAGTAGTCAGTGACAAGCGGTGTCAGGCATGGTGTACTGCGTAACTTTATCCGTGTTGTTAGGTAGATAATCGGTGGTTCTGTTTCTTTGGCGGCTTGTTGATTCGGAGTGTAAATTGGTTTTACGGAATAGTGTGCTTGCATAGTTCGCGTGTATTTGTTTATAGGTACTCATTTCTTACTTAACGTTACATTGTCTTGTATGCACGAATGTTAAAGGCGGTAAGAACGTTTATTACTTTCCTATTATATTTCAGGCATCTCGCCCATAATCCACGTAAACTTAGTTTTTTGTTGGATGGCATCAGTGTACAATAGAAAATGGAATTTTCACCAAGGATCTCAAGTACAACTACCAAGAGAACTCCGCGTACGGATCTTGAAAAGTCGATACTTCTGTTGGATGATGCGTTGAGTTCTCCTGGCAAAAGTTTGCTTCGTGTGTCTAGGAACACTCCACACAGAAGATCTCTGGACACCCGAAAAAGAGGTTAGTACACTCGTAGAATACAAAGTTACTCGTTTGGCGAGTTTCAATGGAACCCGCACCCTGGTTCCAGTGCGGCCTGCATCAAGGAAAACTGTGGATCATAAACGCGTACTTCTCCAGTCGTTGCACCGATAGCAGTGTAATACACAGGTGTGCTTATACACAGCCTGAGATTCATAGACTACCCTGTGTGGTATACCACCAAGGTAATTGGTCAGTTGTAAATATAGTGACGCACATTCACAGAATATCCTCTGTAGTTAGCACCAAGGTAATGGGTTGTTAGAACTTCATCTGTCAGCAGACCTGTAACACCAACTGTTTTAAAGTCCTCAACAGAACAGTCCTAGAAGTTCATGGACTGCTCTGGTGATGGAGGCAGCAAGTTCCTACAAATATACCCTTGTGTTACCTACATGGTGTCATCCTGGGGACTGGATTCTTCATCTGCGCTACTTTGAGAACCTCAAATTTCATAAAAGATACTTTTTATTACACAGGTGGCTGTTTAGTTTTTGCATCATAATGACAGATGCATGTTTCGTTGCAATTGCAGTGTTTAGTAGTTTGTGTTGGTGTCTGTATTGAAGCAAGTTAGAAGGTGCAGACATGTTCTTTTCTGTTGGTTTAATTGTAAGCAGCTGTGGAATGAATTTTGCTATAGCATGCTGCAGTCTTGAATTATGAATATGAAGGATTCTCTCCTTTCACAGTAATTTATACGTTTCAGCTAGTGGTTGTTTACACTGAAGCCGAGAGTCAGCACTCTGTGACTCTGCTATATAAGGGAAGTTGAACTGCAGCAGACAGACATGCTGTCAGTTACTTGTGGATGCAGGCTTAGTGTGTGGTGAAGTTCCCTCAACAGCCACTATCTGAGGGACAAAATTAAAAATATACTCTGTAGTTGTGTTACCACACAGTGTGGTAGGACTTTGTTCTGTCACTTTGTTATAGGAGTAAATGTTTATTATTTATCAGCATGAAAATATTAGCGGAATCTCCATTTAATGTTTTTCTGTGTAAAGGCTGTCCTCTTATAGTGTTTAGTTTGCTGTGGGTTCAGCTCCATTGTCAGTGGCATGTTGTGTTTGTATTGCTCATTGTTAAGGTTCACATCCATTGTCCTGCCCAAGAACATGTAAATCACTGAAACGCTTTGGTAGCCAGAGATATGATCTGCTTTAACCTTTAAACAACTGGGTTGGTATTTAAGTTATTGCACATGGTTTATGCAATCATATTATTTTAAAAGAGTAATTATAAAGAGAAAAATATACTTATGAATAACAATATTTTCTGGAAAATGAAACAGATATTATGCAATATGTCTTAAAAATGCAGTAAATTTTCTTGTCTGAATGTATAAAAAAGATGTAGGGGGTGTTGTTGACAGGCATTGGCATATGCAAACACAGGTCATTTAAAGGTTGATATTTATAAAATCTCCTCTTTAACCACAGAGTGTACTAATGGATTTTGTATGATTTACGGAATAAAGAACAGCTGTTCTCATAAACGGCATTAAGCATTTTCACCTGTAGTTTAGATGCAGTATATTTTCTCAGATGTAGAAAATGAGTTTAAATATATTATGTAAATAGTCCTGCCATAAGTTCTCTTACAACTTTCATGTTGTTCAAAGCTGGAGAATGAGGTGGGAGGGTAGTAAGAATGGCTGTTTTTGGACTAAAGTCTCTTCAGGTACTTGTGCCAAGGCAGTTGGCTCTCGTCTGTCACAGCGTCAGCATGGAGTGGGGTGTGAAGTTAAACCATGTGGTTGTGATTGCCCTTTACAGTTGTGGAAAATCCTATTCTCAAATTTTCAAACTCTTAATGCCATTGAAAATTTTGCAAATGTTCATCCATCAGGCAATTAAACATTATAAAAAACTGGAGGGTTGAAGACAGGGCTCAGTCAGGACGCTTGAAAAGTGTGGGGCCTGAAGCTGCTATCAAAACGGTACGGGAGCGTACTCGCTGAAATCCACTCTGGAAACAGAAGATCATGTCCTGAAAGCTGAACTTAATGACCCAATCAAGTCATGCCTCATCAGGGACAATCTACACATGAGAGCGCACCTCCGCTCAAAGGAACACCTCCTTACTCCTGCTTTGAAGGAGATCCACGGACAAGTGCAAGGCGTCTCCTCCAGTGGCACACCAAGAACAGGCAAGAAAACATCTTCACGGATGAGAAACTTTTCACCATCGAGGAGCAGTATAATAACCAGAACAACAAGATTTATGCTCAAACGTCCCTTGAGGTGCATTCTGAGGGTGCAGAAAGGCCATCACCCTTCCTACATCATGGTTTGGTGTGGGGTGTCCCATCAGGGGGTGACACCTCTTCATTTTTGCAAGAAAGGGGTGAAAACTGGTGTCTGAGTGTATCAAGAGGACATGCTACAAGGAGCTGTGAAACCTCTTAACATGACCCTCTTCAGTGGTCAGGAATGGGTCTTCCAGCAGGACTCAGTTCCTGCCCAAAAGGTCAATTCAACTCAGGAGTGGCTGCAGAGGAACCTTCTGGCCTTCATCAGCGCTGAAAATTGGCATTCGGGGAGTGCAGACCTCAAAACCCTGGACAATAAACTGTGGCCTGTTTTGGAAGTCATGGCATGCTGAAAGTGTCACAACAGCCCAGAGAACCTGAGGAGATCCCTTGTGAAGGTAGCAGCAGAGTTCCCCTGAAGACGGAGCATGCAGCAAGAGCAGAGTGGCCAGAGCATCTCAAGGCTTGCATTGGGGCATAGGGCGGCCATTTTGTGTGACATTATTATAAATGAAAACCTAAAACTATTGCAAATACATGATTTGGCCCGAAAAGTGGATGTTTTGTTTAATTTTCCTTATATAGCACATTGTACTTGTAACAAAACTTATGGTAAGACTATGTAGGTACACTTTAAGTTGTGAAAGATTAATGGAACTTCACTATTGGGCAAAAGCAATTCTTTGTTTTTCTGAAAACTGAGTGAAGAAAGAATTATTGAGTTGTGCTGAGTACAAAATTAGAATAATGAGTAATAGAAATGGATGTGACCTCTCGTTACATATGTGATTATTTTCTTATGAGTCTGCAACTGGGAAATGAGTTACAGGGTTGTTGAAAGTTTTGACATAAAGGACAGTCCTGCAGTAGAAGTTGAAATGGAGGTGCTTCAACCTGTGTCCATTCTGACACAAAGGGACCCACCTTAAAGGCATAAATACAGAAAAATTCCTTTAATCTAGAATTCCTGCTAATACATCAATTGACAGGTGTATTCCCAGACCAGATGCTGTTTATCAGAAAAAAGCATTATCATTGAAAGAGACAGATCTTGGGGACATGCTCAAAAAGACCTCCAAAAGTGCCTTCAAATCAGCTGTGGTGGTACCTCATGACTCCTTGTTTCCTACTCTTTAAACTTCTTCAGCTGTGAAGTCTCCAGAAAACACAGGAGAGGAACCTAGTGAGCCTGAACCAGCAGATGAAGTAGGTTTCTAAATGGAATGCACCTCTGATTAGTTGTGCAGCCGAAGTGTAGGAGCAGTACCAAAAAAATTACATGTAAGAACTTAGGTCAGTGTGCATACCATCTGATAATTTGGAATATCTGATAATTCGGCACCTGCCCGGTCCCATGGGTGCCAGATTAACTAAATTTTACTTTAGTGCCTTTGTGCAGTTGTAGAATTTGATGTGGTCGTGAGATTATTTAAGAATTTTATTTTCTCATTTCAGGTGATGTCTATGGCTCAGGTCCCTCTGCTGCCAGACTTACTACTCCCACTAAGATTCTTTGGCATGCTGAAGATATATCTATGACTCTTGGCCCTAATGGGCTGGGTGCAAATCTGCATGACCCAGCAAAAGGTGCTTTGCACGCAGAACAAGAGCCCTGGAAAAATGGTGGGTATATAAATAAAGTTTTCATATCTTATGATATATGCATGGCTTCATATGGCATGATGTGTTTTAGATTATTTGAAGAATGGTCAGAAAATAAGTTTGTAATGCATGTATTTTGAGATCTTTATTTCCAGCTTTAATAAGAAAGCTGAGATGTGGTTGTGCTGCCGTCCCACTACTTTTTCACATAGTTTTTCATCAAAAAAGGTTTTTACCCATGATTCCTAAACTCCACTAAAATGAAGCCATGACATTTTTAATTAACTAATATAACTACTGTAACTGAAAGCATTTATTCAAATTATCATTTAAGAGTCAAACATTTTTATTTTGTAGCTGCAGAGAAGCTGTATGGGGAATTTTTGGAGTCATTGCAATCCCATGGTACTGAACAGCAAGTGTTTGATTTAGTAACTGATTTCATCCAGACATGTTCTGACACACTGGATGTACTGAGAGACATGGAGAGGAAGGTTGCTCAAAAAGTTATACCATTTTCACATGTAAGTGTGGCCTGACATTTTTTACCACCTTTTGCAGCCCTTCTTCCGAAATAAAGTGTTGTGATTCTTAACTCTGAATTGTACATTGGAAAGGGAAGAAAGCTAGAAAACAACAAAGTTGTTTATTTTTGTTGGTGAATAGCATCTGTTTATTGGCTGTTGTAAAAGTATTGGCAAAAAATGAGGAAGAGAAATGTGTCTGTAATGCAGGAAGACTGAGGTAAGGAATAACACCACTGCTCAGATTTCTGTATTTCAGGGATGGAATAGGAATCTCCATAATGTGACGTGAGGACGTAAAATACGGGCATGATGAAAGTTCGTGTTTATTTTTCTAAATTTATGATATTGTAACATGTTTCATACTATGAAAATTTTATGGGGTTCTCTTTAATGCAGTGCACATTACTCAGTTTATGTTCAGAGAGATGATATTCAAATTGGTACCTAACAAATGAATGAACTATGATGGCAGGATGAGGACTGGCTAGAAAATGAGCGGAACACATGGCGCTTAATGTACTGTCTGTACCAGAACCGTATCAGCTCCCAGTTTTTGTCTGAGGATGGCAGTAGGCAACAGGATGACGAGGCAATGGATGAACCACTGAAACATCTGACTGAAAAGAAAATAATGCAACAGCTGTATAAGAATGATAATATCACAAGAGAGGTGAGTTTGTTCCTTGTCAAGACATACTGAGATGTACACTTTATGTAGGCTAGTGAAATGCAGGCCCAGTGCCTCCAGTCAGCAAGCATACTTGAATATTGAATGAGCTTCAGTTCTTCTTGTGTGGAACACTAACAGCTAACGTCCTGAGATAAGCTATCTTGAGATCCATTTTTTACTTTTGCTGGATTATCTCTGATAGACCAGTGTTTCTTGACCTGTCTGTAGGTTGAGTGGATTGTGCCTAGTAAAGTATAAAGTTTTTACCATTAGGCTTTCTGTGATCATAAGTGTATTGTCATTACTGGTAGGAAGAGTAACTTTTGTAATAAATGTTTACACTGACTTAACAAAGGTTTTTAAAATTTAAGTGTTTTGCCTTTTTGTAAACATTCCAGCTTTAAATGTTACCATGAATTGTGTCTAAGGTTGTGCACATTGAGATAATTTCGGAGATGGGGTCTGCAGAATGAGTGAGACATTGTCGTGTGTCCTTGGTACCAAAAACGTAGAAAAATACTGAGATAGACCAATCATAAGGTCAGTTAAATTTTTAAATCTTCAGTCCCCATAAGGAGAAAATGTATTCTATTGCTTTTTCAGTTTTTAATGTGCAGTTTTCTTAATACAAAATTGAAGGGAAATAAAAATACATTTTTATATTCATTTGTAATATAGCACGAATGTGCAGGACTCATAACCGTGTCTCTGGAACAAAGCAGGGCAGTGAAACTCTACTGATCATCTAAAGTAATTTTTGTAATGTCACACCTGTTGTCACATTGCATTCCGTTAGTGTTCTCTTTCTTTCTGGCCATGCAAGTTTTGTTGGGTTTACATCACGATTATAAGGTGCCTGCTGAACGGCTGTGTGCCCGTAATTTGGCAAAATACTGTCAGTATTGAAAGCCTTCTCTTAGGTTGTAACAGAAGATGTGTTTGTAAAGGACATTCTTATAGCCTTGATGCAGTAATGGCTGCACTGTTGAAAACAGTTACTGTATGCAATGGAAAGTTGGGAATCAGTATTCTGTTTGTGCAGTTCTCAAAATTTGGTGTCTTCATGGCCATGATCATTTGTCGTATATCCAGCCGTGTCTATTGGTCGTGAAGTAGGAACAAAGCCATTATTGTGTTGCACATGGAGCATGATAATTCTGTTGCCTGAGTTCATGTCCACCTGGATGCCTGTGATGACATTGCTTTGCTGACACTTCCTATGTATCATATTGCTGTCAACCCATGGTAATAGAACATACAATATAGGCCATCCCTTTTCCCTATTTTCACATGACATTTGGATCTCAATTCAACAGTGTTTGCTCTCTGTATGAAAATTTTCCATTTTGAATGGCATTTCCTATGATTAAATTCCATTATTTTTAAAAATTCACCTAAAAGACTCTAGGTTGCAGAGAAGATTTATTTTCATTTGATAATTGGCAACAGTTCTGGGATGCACGGAACATTTTCTTGGCCATGGATATTGTGTGTTCTGTTGCTAATCATGGATTTGTCAAAATCATCCATAGACATGCTATTATTTTTCTGGTCAGTAAGAAGGTGTCTGAAAGATTACCTTGTCTTGTTTTAGCTTCTTCATTATATAGCATTCTATTCCATCACAGAAAGCTACTTGTTTTTTATATTGGCAGTTATAGCTTTTTGTGGTGTTTCTTTGTTATAATTGGCTGTAATGCAGGATGTTATTAACCTTTCATCACAGTGAGTAGTTGTGTTCTTCAGATTGCCAAAAATCGAAACATTCTTCACAGATCTGCCTGTTCAAATTTTGCAGCTTACATGTGCACCATACTTCATGTTGCTGCGTGTGTGCACACCTGTGCTTTAACAGGACCTATGGCACATCAATTATGGTTTATGGACTGTGATAACATTCGAGAATCGTACAATGCACTCTTCATATCTACTCTTTTTGATGACCTATGTATGCCCCTTTTCCTCTGCCTTCAGTTACAGCCATACTTACGAGTCAGTGACAGTAGAGAATGCTGACTAGTACAAATGTATTGCAAAGCTTGGTGCCAAAATAGTCATGGATAGCAAATTGTTTAGAGCTTCTAGAAGACAATGGGAGGAGAACACAAGGGGTAATACTTTGTTTCATATATTGAGGCATAAGTAGGAAAATAATATTGACATAGATCTTTAAAAAATGAGAATGTGGTTTGGATTTATTGAGCTTAGTTTATGGTTCAGTGGCTGGTTCCTGTGAAGCCGGTATTGCACTGCTGGATTCTTCAAAAGGCAGGGAATTTCACACTGGAGAAGATTTGGTCACTTTTAGTCACTGTGAAAGCTTCAGTTCTTCTACAAGTACAATTCATGAAACTGATTCAGTTTCATTTATTCCAAATAAGACAAACAGTGAGACATTCTTCTCTTGTTGTAAGGTATGGAGACAAGACATATGTTTGCTTTATTATTGTCATTAGACTGACTTGTCATAAATTGTTTATTGCAGTGTCAGCTGGTAATTGATTGGTTGGAGCAGAATGCATCTGAGCAGGTACGAGATGTAGCTTGCCTCCAGCATTTCACAGACAAAACTGTTGCGTGGGAAAATACTCTGCATCAGTTACAGGTATGTTGTAAATCAGACATCTTGTGCATTTGTAAGTATGACCATATTTATGCATGTGTCTAGTCTTCATGTAGACTTGCCTGTGTTTTATGTTGGTAAATTTAATAGGTGTATTTTGTTTAAAGTATGTACCTCCAAATGTCTAATTATGTCAAAAGGACAAATAATACTAATATTTCCATAGGTCTTAAGAGAATTTGTCTGTATGAAACTCAGATAAATGTGAGATGTACAGTGAGGTCTTTATTCCTTGTAGAACAGTTTATCTTTATTGCATACTTTGTGATTGTTTGGAGACATTTCTTTTGATATATTTGAATTTCCATAGGTTTTTTGTATATACAAAATCGAACGCAGTAGTGTGCTATGGGGTTAATTTGTAATTTTGCTTATGAAGCCTCTCAGTTTGTTATTAACTTCCATATTTAGCAGGCATTCCTCTCTCTCTTTCTTCCCTACCTTCT
>Ga0123357_10004038_pt1 | contig 17083 bp, 20 predicted proteins | sample TergutEmb28metaG_FD_89873 | JGI IMG/M metagenome (GOLD analysis project Ga0123357, IMG submission 89873) | Embiratermes neotenicus P4 segment gut microbial communities from Petit-Saut dam, French Guiana - Emb289 P4 | ecosystem: Host-associated > Arthropoda: Insects > Digestive system > Gut ... | reverse complement strand
TCTGTCGGTCAATGCCAACATCAACGTGATTAACGAGTACAACAACATCCGGCAACGATGGAAACTGTCGCCTCAAAAAGCATTCATCAAAGCGTGGGACGCTAAAATCAAACCGATTTTTCTAACGGTCATTTCTACTTCTTTGGGATTTATGCCGTTTTTGATTGGGGAGTACAAAGAAGCTTTCTGGTTTCCCTTAGCTGCTGGAACTATCGGTGGGTTGGTTGTATCGTTATTTGGAACGTTTTGTTTTTTGCCGCTGTTTATGGGGATAGCGAAGAAACCCAAAAATAAATGATTGAGTATATGAAAATCAGATTGCATAGAAATAGTGTCCAAAAGAACACCCTTCATATTTGATTTTAGGGGGTCTTTCCTCAATGGGTGTTTGACCGATGCTCAATTGCAGTTCGAATCTTTTTCGCATTTGATGAATCTTTTTATGATTTTATTCTTGCTTTTCGTATATTCGCTTCATTAGCACACAAATGTACAACTTTTCCTGATTAAAAACAAATGTTTTTCAAAATAATTCACCACTTTTTTGATTTTTTCTTTCTGATAGATAATTGATTATGAGGTTTTCTTAGAGACACTACATAAACGAAATGAAAACTGTTTTTTCTTTATTAAATGTTTTATCATTTTTCCTTCTTAATCAAATCCTTCAACTCCGGATCATTCTCAATCCGAGCCAGCTCTTCCGCAACTATCTGTTTCACATCCGTTTTTATATGGTTGTAGTTGTACTCAATAACTTGCTGCATCACATCATTTCCATCGTCATCGGTAAATTCTGCAATCATCGGAATCGGCTTGTAATTCTTTGTTTCGCGAGCAACGATTTCGTTATCCACAACAATCTCTGCATGAAAAATCTTCTGCTCGATCCGCTCATCAAAATTGTCAGAAACAGCGCCGACAAACATGCCTTGAGTAAGATTCGAAATTTTGGAGGTAGGGATAAGACTGTCCAATTGTGTGGAAATCGAAGTTGATGTGTCCTGCCGGCTAATGGTCATACTTTGGCGTTTTTGCAGCACTTTTCCAAAACGTTCCGACAGGTTTTTAGCCGATTCGCTAACTACCTGACCGGAAAAGATATTTCCTACGGTATTCATCACAACAGCTGCTTCCTTGTCTCCGTAATCCCGTTTCAGTTGCGAAAAATCCTGAAATCCCAAACATACAGCGACTTTGTTACTTCGAGCAGTAGCAATCAAGTTATCCAGTCCCCGAAAATATATCGTAGGTAACTCATCAATTATCACAGAGCTTTTTAATTGCCCTTTTTTGTTGATTAATTTTACAATACGGCTGTTATACAAACCCAAAGCTGCCGAATAAATGTTTTGCCGATCTGGATTGTTGCCGACACAAAGGATTTTTGGCGCATCGGGGTTGTTGATGTCAAGTGTAAAATCATTGCCGGTCATCACCCAATAAAGTTGTGGGCTTATCATTCTGGATAAAGGAATTTTAGCCGATGCTATTTGCCCCTGTAACTGTTCCTGAGCGCCTCCTTCCCAAGCATCCATAAATGGCGAGAGGTAGTTCTCAAGCTGCGGATAAGAAGTAAGAATCGGGAAAATATCGGCATATTTGCGGTTAAGAAATTCTATGGCATGAGGAAAAGTGCAATATTTACCGTCCTGATAAATTTTCAAATACCAAATTATAGCTGCAAGCAGAATTATCGGCGATTCCACGAAAAAATCGCCTTGTTTTTGAATCCAAGTCTTGTTCAAATTAAGCATGATTGTATATGCCGATTCGTAGGCATCCGATATGTCGGTCATAAATTCCGGAGCAATGGGATTGCAGCGGTGCGACTTTCTGGGGTTATCGAAGTTGATAACATAAAACTTTGGTTTGACTTGATATTTATCCATATTGTGGAGCATTGTATTGTAGGCAATTACCGATAAGTCATCAAATTTGTAATCATAGACGTACATTGAAAAGCCCTTATGAATCTGCTGTTTAATGAAATTATTCACTACTGCATACGATTTTCCCGAGCCCGGAGTACCCAAAACGATAGACGCCCGGAACGGATTGACTACATTTATCCAGCCTTTGTTCCACTTCTTGCGGCAGAAAAAGCGTGTCGGAAGATTAACCGAATACTCGTTTTCTATTTTTCGTGTTTCCTGCATAAATGATTCGTTCTCCAGATTGAAAACATCTTCCATAAGATTGTTTTTGAGTAAACGACTCATCCAAATACCTGCAACCAGCAAAAGGATGTAGCCTAACGAGAGGGAGAGAATATACAAAGCGACTTTTGAGATGCTTGTGATAACAGGGATGCCTAACAGCCACCAATTAAGAAAAAACAGGATAAAACCGAAAAAAAGGCAAAAATAGATATTCCACCACTTGATTTTTTCTTCTTTGACGCCTTTTGTCCCCAGACAGGACAATGCTAAAAATACAACGGCAAAAACTTTTGTCCAAAGGATTGAACTGAAAAGTCCTGTTGTCCGTTGAAAATTCATCAGGATTTTATCGACAACCCCAATATTGATATTCCACTCGCGTATCGACTGATAACAAAACCAATACACGTTAATTACACAAAACAAAATGCTGATAGCCCTCATGAACTCTATCACCTTTGCCAAGCCTCTTAAATCATCTTCCTGCTGCATCTTACTATTTTTTTAATTACCATTTACTATTTACCATTTACTGTTTCAAATAAATGGTAAATGGTAAATGATAAATGGTAAATTTTATAAATGTTTTCGCTGTTTTTGTTTCTTTTTCAGCCGACGGATAAATGCCTGTTCTTCAATATCATCTACAGTATTTTTTTCTATATCAGGAGTGAACAGGTCGAACAGTCCGCCAATATCTGAACAGTGATTTTCATGATTTACAAGATTATCATGATTATCTTTTAAATCGTGATAGTCCTGTAAATCATGGTTCAGACTGAATTTTTCATTGAACACATTCGCCGAAAATTCCTTACCCAGCCGTGAACCATTGAAAACGCACCTCTGTTCGTGATCTATAAATGTTGCGCCATAAATTCGTCCGTCGTCGTTCGTGCGGAACAAAACAGACATATCCTGCTTTTTCAATGCCTTTTCAAACTCAGGACGGCTTTTACAGGTTTGTATGGCATTGGCAATAACTTTTTTGCTTCGCTCTTTCAATCCTTTGTTTTTGATTACTTCTGCCGATTTCACGAAACGTTTTTCCAGCGCTTCAATGCCGACTGATTTACCCAATAGTGAGGATTTGAAGGGATTTCCGACTTTTTCACCTTTGTCGTTCAAAGCGAAATAAACCAATCCTACTACCTCTAAATCCCCTAAAGGGGACTTAACGCCTTTCACTTCTTCTACTCCTATCTGATATATGGAAAGAAGCGCTTTGTATTCTTTCAAACTTTGGAAATACCATGAACCTGCAATCGGACGGATAACATTGGCAATCTGATGTTTTATGTCGCCTTTTTCGTATTCTACTTTTTTGAGCGATAAGCCCTCCGGACGCTGTTTTTTATCTGCGGGGACAAGCCCGTATTTCTCTTCCAACTCACGGCAAACGTCCATTGAACGCCTGTATTCAAACTTGTCGTTAATCTTCCTGCCTTCCTTATCCACTCGCAGGGATACGATGTGCAAATGATGCCGTTCGATGTCTTCATGCTTATAGACGATAAAAGGCTGGTCGCCATAACCCATTTTTTGCATATACTCTTGCGCTATTTCAGATAACTGTTCTTCAGTTAGTTTGTCCTTCGGGTCGGGATTAAGCGATATGTGCAGTACCGGCTTTTCCGTCTTTTGGTTTGCCATAAGGCGCGATTCAAACGATTTTAAACAGACGGGCAGGGTATAAATTCCATCTTCTGGGTCTTCCATGTTAGCCGCAAAAATAACCTTTGCCCGACTTTCATCAACCTTCGTTTGATTATATGAAAGTGCGCCGTATAATGAATTTCCTGAGCTAATTTTTACTACCATTTTCTTGCAGTTGAGAGTTGAAAGTTGAGAGTTAATTTTTTAAATATTTTGACTCAAATTCGGCGGTTAAGTCAATAATTTTTTGATTAATTCCGACTAAATCCCGCGTTGCCTGTTCCAGTTTATAGAGAAAAGCAAGGGCTTTTTTCTCGGTAAAAGCTGTTTTGATTGCCTTAACAGCCTGATTATAATTCACGCCGATTGCTCGGAATTGAGCATAAAAATTGGTCAGCCGTGCATGGTATTCCATTGCCGCCATGTCGTATTTTACTACTTTCAGCGATTTCTCAAAGATGCAGGCGGTGATGAAATGCGCCTTTACGTTCATTCCCGACTGCTCGAATCGGGATAGGAATTCGGCATGTTCCTCAGCATTGAAGCTGACCGAATAGCGAAATACGGCGGGATTAACCTTTGGCTTGCGCCCGCCCTGATGCCGCTTATTTTTTTCTGTTTCCATATCATTATTATTTACCATTTACCATTTACTATTTTCTATTTACCATTTGCCATTTGCAGTAGCCTTAAGCTATTGCCTGTTCAGGTTTGCTATCTTTGATAGCGTTCAATTTTCAACTTTCAACTCTCAACTGAAATGCCAACTTCGGCGGCATTTCTTCCCTTGTCAAAGGGGAAGAGCGTTTTTAAGCTGCGGAAAACAAAGTGAGCAGCTCAAAACACAACTTGCTATTTGCCCGTGCAAATAAAATCCCGCTTAGGCGGGATTGGGCGTTAGCTCGATTGACTGTCTGCCCTTTGATTTGTTTGATTTTTCTGATCATTATGATTTTTGATAATATGCCGCAAAGTTAGAGGGGATTTTTCGGAAGGTTATTAAACGAACAACACAACTCGAAGACACAAGCGAAGCAACTTAAGGACACTTGATAGATACGTGGGAAAATCACGGATTTTTATATGTTCTTTTGCAGAAAATTTGAATAAGCAAATCAATGCAGTTGTACAAAAACAAAGATATACAGACTAAAAACAATAAATCAACAAAAACATATAAATTTGAATAAATATACAAGTACGAAAACAAATAAGAATAGAAGTATAGATATATGGATATGAAAAGACATAAATGTAATGATACGAGGAAAGGGTTATTCTGTGGAGCAAATCAGTTTGGAAGTGCATGTACAGATACAGGCATAAGTAATGTTGTACAGACGTACATCAATACAGTTGTACAGATGTACTGTCGTATTGTGGTATGTACCTGTTTCAATAACGAAAAAGTGGAATATGTCAATAAAACAATAAAGACAAGTATTTATTAATCAATATTTATTCACAAAATTAAAGAATTACATCAATGAAAAAAGAAACATTATTTGTAGCCTTTTCCACACAGAAAGGCGGAATGGGTAAGACAGCGCTGACCGTACTTACAGCAAGTTACATGCATTATGGAAGAGGTTATCATGTAGCCGTCATCGACTGCGATTTTCCACAACACAGTATCGTTAAGGAGCGAAAGCGCGACAATGAGTTGGTACTTAACGATATGTATTTCAAAAGAGCAGCATACAATCAATTTGTTTCGCTCTGTATCAAGACTTATCCGGTAAAAGGCAGCTTGCCGAAAACAGCTATTGAAGATGCTCAGAAATTGATTGACAATGCAGAAAAGCCGTTTGACGTGATTTTTTTCGATTTACCCGGAACGTTAAACAGTGAAGGCGTATTAAAAACTTTGGCAACAATGGATTACATCTTTACACCCATTAGTGCAGACCGGTTCGTATTGGAAAGTACCCTTCAGTATGCGAGTCTAATCAATGATAAATTGATAACTACAGGGAAAAGCAATATTAAAGGACTTTCGCTTTTTTGGAATATGGTAGATGGACGTGAGAAAACGCCGCTATATTCGGTGTATGAAAATGCAATCGGCGAATTGGGACTTTCGGTCATGAAAACAATGCTACCGAACAGTCTTCGTTTCCGAAAGGAAATGTCGGCTGAACACGGCGCCGTATTCCGTTCTACTATTTTTCCGGCAGATAAGACGCTTCTGAAAGGTAGCGGTATCGAGGAGTTGGTAAATGAAATTTGTCAAATCTTAACATTAGACAAAAATGGAAGTAAAGAAGAATAAAAGAGTAGTTGATGACATCGACGAAACGGTTTTACTTAATTCCATTGCAGAACAGGGTGTAGTAATTGAAACTAAAACACCGGCAACAGAACCTGCCGTAAATGAAAAAGCGGTTGAAGAGGTTGAGCCTTTACTCGAAAAAAACAGAGAAGTAAAGGAAACGAAAGAGCCGGTACGCCGCAGGCGCAATCAGGGAAACACAGATTACGTCAGTCAGTTTTTTGGTCGCAACGAGTTCAAAACGCGACAATGCGTTTATATCAGCCAACGCATCCATGCGACCATATCGGAAATTGTCAGAGTAATTTCCGACAGGGATATAACAGTGGGCGGTTATATTGACAGCATTCTCATGGAACATCTTGAAACTCACAAAGAGGAAATTACAGAAATGTACAGCAGGGAATTAGAAAAGAAGAACGGAAAAAATCTGATTGAATTTTAATTTAATCCCGACGTATGAAACTCTTTGTTTTATCAATCATCCTCTTATCACTCTACCTGATTTACCGCCTCTCGTTTCCAAAACAGTCGAACAACCGGCATGGAAGCGAAACGTTTCCGTTCAAACCGGCAGAAGATTACGAAGCTGTAATAAAAAACCGCTTTGTCTTACCTGCCCAAAGCAACGCGACGAAACATGAGGACAAAAAGGAAAATCCTGATAAACAGGATGAAAAAGCAAATATATTTGCATCCGGAAACGATAATCCGAAAATGGCTGTTATTCCTGCCGACGATCTGGACGAAGTATTTGGAGAAGACATTAATCCCGAAGAATTGGACATAGAGCCGGAAGAAAACGAAACGGAATGGGACGCTGACGAAGAAGAGGAAGAAATCCGGCAAAGTATGGGGAAAATGGAAGGTTATGCGGAAGGTTTTACCTACGACGAGTTTGAAAAACTTGTTTCATCCGATCAGGGTAAAGCCTTGCGAATCGCTTCCATACTCGACAGAAGCGAGTTAAGCCTCTCTCAGGACAGCTATCGAACGGATGACACGAATCCGGAATATGAAAAATTTGATATTGGACAATTTTTAGTAGAATAATTCAAACAAGATTCATTATGGCAAAACAAAAAAGTATTTTTAAAAAGGGCTTTCCGGCAGTTGTATTTTTTATGACTGTTACAAACTTAATGGCGCAGGGCAACGGTAGCGCCGGTATCACCGAAGCTACGCAAATGGTAACCTCGTATTTCGATCCGGCAACCAAACTGATTTATGCAATTGGCGCTATTGTCGGACTTATTGGCGGAGTAAAGGTTTACAGCAAGTTTTCAAGCGGCGATCCCGACACGGGCAAAACCGCCGCTTCGTGGTTCGGCGCTTGCATCTTTCTGATCGTAGCTGCAACCATTCTACGGTCATTCTTCCTGTAATTCAAAGTTGAGAGTTGAAAGTTATGGAATACTCAATAAATAAAGGGATTGGGAAACCGGCGGAGTTTAACGGACTAAAAAGTCAGTATCTATTCATCTTCGCAGGCGGGTTGCTGGGACTGTTTGTAGTGTTCGTGGTCATGTTTATGGCAGGTATCAATCAATGGGCATGTATCATTTTTGGGGTATCCGGCGCATTGGTTTTGGTTTACGGTACTTTCCGGTTGAATGCAAAATACGGTGAACACGGACTGATGAAACAACAGGCGAGGCGCAACCATCCGCGATATGTCATCAACCGCCGGAACATTTCCCGATTATTCACGCAAAAGAAAAAGGAAATATGAGGAACGTAATGAAAGCGGCAACACTTGAGGGAAAATTTCCTCTCATGGCGGTAGAAAACGGTTGCATTATCAGCAAAGATGCCGATGTTACGGTAGCATTCCGGGTAGAACTACCCGAACTGTTTACCGTAACCTCTTCGGAATATGAAGCAATTCATTCGGCATGGACAAGGGCAATCAAGGTGTTACCGAATTATTCGATTGTGCACAAACAGGATTTTTTCATAAAAGAAAACTATACCCCTGACATTCAAAAGGATGATTTAAGTTTTCTTTCCCGCTCTTTTGAACGGCATTTTAATGAGCGTCCCTACCTGAATCATGCTTGCTATCTGTTCCTGACTAAAACTACCAAAGAACGGATGCGGCAACAAAGCAATTTCTCAACATTGTGTCGCGGTTTTCTTGTTCCAAAGGAAATCAGGGACAGGGAAACCGTACAAAAGTTTTTAGAGGCAGTCGGGCAGTTTGAACGGATTGTCAATGACAGCGGGTTTGTTAAACTTTTGCGGCTTTCTGACGGTGAAATTATTGGGACGAATGGGACAAGTGGGCAGGCGGGACTTATCGAAAAGTATTTTTCGCTTTCTTTGGAAAATACCACTTGTTTGCAGGATATTGCTTTAGGCGCTGACGAAATGCGTATAGGCGATAATATCCTTTGCCTGCATACGCTATCGGATACGGAAGATTTGCCGGGTAAGGTTTCTACCGACAACCGTTTTGAGAAACTATCTACCGATAGAAGTGATTGCCGATTGTCATTTGCCGCTCCGGTTGGCGTATTGCTTCCATGTAACCATATCTACAACCAATATATTTTTATAGAAGACAGCGCAGAAAATTTAAAAAAGTTTGAGAAGCAGGCAAGAAATATGCATTCGCTTTCGCGGTATTCGCGCAGCAATCAAATTAATAAACAATGGATTGAACAGTACCTGAACGAAGCGCATTCGCTTGGACTGACATCTGTACGTTGCCACTGTAACGTGATGGCATGGTCGGATGACCGCAAAGAATTGATACGAATTAAAAACGATGTGGGTAGCCAGCTGGCATTAATGGAATGCAAACCCCGTCATAATACGGTAGATACTCCAACACTGTTTTGGGCGGGTATTCCCGGCAACGAAGCGGATTTTCCTTCAGAAGAAAGTTTTTATACTTTTATTGAGCAAGCGCTTTGTTTCTTTACTGAAGAAACCAATTATAAATCGTCACTTTCGCCTTTCGGTATCAAAATGGTTGACCGTTTAACCGGAAAACCGCTACATCTGGATATTTCGGACTTACCAATGAAAAAAGGAATTATCACGAACCGGAACAAGTTTATACTTGGTCCTTCGGGTAGTGGTAAATCCTTTTTTACAAACCACATGGTACGGCAGTATTACGAACAGGGAGCGCATATCGTTCTTGTGGATACCGGTAACTCGTATCAAGGATTATGTAATTTGATAAACCGTAAAACAGGCTGTGAAGATGGGATTTATTTTACTTACACAGAAGACAATCCGATAGCGTTTAATCCCTTTTATACCGATGACGGCATTTTCGACATTGAAAAGAAGGAAAGTATCAAAACACTTATCCTCACACTTTGGAAGCGCGACAACGAACCGCCCACTCGCGCCGAAGAAGTTGCTTTGTCAAATGCTGTCAGCATGTATATTGGCAGGTTGAAAACAGGTACAACGCCGTCATTCAATACGTTTTACGAGTTTGTAAAAGACGAATACCGTGAAATTTTGTCTGAAAAGCAAGTGCGCGAAAAAGACTTCGACGTGGCAAATTTCCTCAATGTGCTTGAGCCCTATTACAAAGGCGGCGAATATGATTATCTCTTAAACTCCGAAAAACAGTTGGATTTACTCTCTAAACGCTTCATAGTCTTTGAAATTGATGCGATTAAAGACCACAAAATCCTGTTTCCGGTAACAACCATTATTATTATGGAAGTCTTTATCAACAAAATGAGGCGATTACAAGGTATCCGCAAACTCATTTTGATAGAAGAAGCATGGAAGGCAATAGCGAAAGAGGGTATGGCAGAGTATATCAAGTACCTCTATAAAACCGTTCGTAAATATTTTGGCGAAGCGATTGTGGTAACGCAGGAAGTGGACGATATAATAGCTTCCCCTGTTGTAAAAGAAAGCATAATCAACAATGCCGACTGTAAAATCCTGCTTGACCAGCGGAAATACATGAACAAGTTTGACAGCATTCAGTCGCTTCTGGGATTAACGGAAAAAGAAAAATCGCAAATACTTTCTATCAATATGGCAAATAATCAGAACCGGCTTTACAAAGAGGTTTGGATTGGTCTGGGAGGAGTTCAGTCGGCGGTTTATGCGACGGAAGTATCAGCACAGGAATACTACACATATACAACCGAAGAAACTGAGAAATTGGAAGTGATGCGTTTAGCGGAAAAGCTGGACGGAAATGTGGAGCTGGCTATTAAACAGTTAGTAGAAAGCAAAAGAATTAAAAATTAAAAATTAAAAATTAAAAATTTAAAAATTAAGAAAAATGAAAAAGTTATTTTTATTCGTAATGACAGTATTATTAAGCGGTTTTGCAGGGAGTACTAAAGCGCAGTTTGTGGTAATGGATCCGGCGCACATCGTGACCAGTATTTTGAATTCGGCGAATCAGATTGTGCAGACTTCTTCGACAGTCTCAAATGTAATAAAGAATTTCGAGGAAGTCCAACGGCTTTATAATCAAGGAAAAGAGTATTACGACAAACTCAAAGGCGTGAATGATTTGGTAAAGGATGCGAAGAAAGTCAGGGACTGTATTTTGATGGTTGGCGATATTGGCGACATTTATGTAAACAGTTTTCAAAAAATGTTGTCCGACCCGAATTTTCACTATGAAGAGCTGACGGCAATTTCCAACGGATATACGATGCTACTTCAGCAAAGCGCCGATATGATTCTTGAACTTAAAGATGTGGTAAATGCAAACGGATTGTCGATGACCGACCATGAGCGTATGGATATTATTAACTATGTCTATGACCGCTTAAAAAATCACCGGAATCTGGTAAACTACTACACCCGCAAAAACATTTCCGTTTCTTACCTCAGAGCAAAGAAATCGGGTGATACCGACAGGGTAGTTGCACTTTACGGAAACGCTAACGACAGATATTGGTAAAATTTAGTTAAGAGTTGAAAGTTGAGAGTTGAAAGTTATTTAACTCTCAACTTTTAACTCTCAACTCTCAACTATATAAGAATATGTTATTAGCAGTTGATTTTCAGAATTTGCATCAGATTCTTCGCAGTTTGTATGAAGAGATGATGCCGCTCTGTGGAAACATGGCAGGCGTGGCTAAAGGGATAGCAGGCTTGGGAGCGTTGTTTTTTGTCGCCTATCGGGTTTGGCAATCCCTTTCCCGCGCCGAGCCGATTGATGTGTTTCCCCTGCTCCGTCCATTTGTTATCGGTCTTTGCATCATGTTCTTCCCCACTTTTGTACTGGGAACAATCAATGCCGTGATGTCGCCGGTAGTCAAAGGTTGCAATCAAATGTTAGAATCGCAGACTTTTGATATGAACAAATACCGCGAACAGAAAGACCGTTTGGAGTATGAAGCAATGATGCGCAACCCTGAAACGGCTTATCTTGTCAGCGATGAAGAGTTTGACCGGCAACTCGACGAACTCGGGTGGAGTCCTTCGGATTTGGTAACTAATGCCGGTATGCGCATCGAACGAAGTATGTATCAACTAAAAAAGACTGTCCGCGATTTTTTCCGTGAGTTGCTCGAAATCCTTTTTCAGTCAGCGGCATTGGTAATCGACACGATACGGACATTCTTCCTCATCGCGCTTGCCATATTGGGACCCATTGCCTTTGCAATTTCGGTGTATGACGGTTTTCAGTCAACGCTCACACAGTGGATAAGCCGTTATATATCAGTCTATCTATGGCTTCCCGTTTCAGATTTGTTCAGTTCCATTCTTGCCAAAATAGAAGTTCTGATGCTCCAGAATGACATTTCCGAATTGCAAAACAATCCCAATTTTTCGGTTGATGCAAGCAATACGGTTTATGTGATGTTCATGATAATAGGGATTGTCGGCTACTTCACCATCCCGACCGTTGCCGGTTGGATAATCAGCGCAGGCGGCATGAGCGCATACAACAGGAATCTGCAAACGACAGCAACTAAAACGGGCGCATTGGCAGGAGCGGCTGCAGGAGCAGTATCTGGAAATATTTTGGGACAGCTGGTGAAATAGAGTTGAAAGTTGAGATTAGGTTAAATTTAGGTTAAGATTAGGTTAAATGAAAAAATAAAACAATGGAATTTAAGAGTTTAAAAAATATTGAAACATCATTCAAACAGATACGGTTCTTTGGGATTGTATTTGTGTGCCTTTGTACGGGGATTGTCGGTTACTCTCTGTGGAGCGCCTACAATTTTGCAGAAAAGCAGCGGCAAAAGATTTATGTTCTTGACGGCGGAAAATCGTTGATGCTGGCTTTGTCGCAAGACCTCTCGCAGAATCGTCCGGTGGAAGCCCGCGAACATGTCAAGCGTTTTCATGAACTGTTTTTCACGCTTTCGCCCGACAAAAACGCGATTGAATCCAATATCCGCCGTGCTTTGTTTCTGGTCGATAAATCGGCGTTTGCTTACTACAAAGACCTGCAAGAGAAAGGTTTCTATAATCGAATCATCAGTGGCAATATTAATCAAACCCTGCAAGTTGACAGCATTGCCTGCAATTTTGATACTTACCCGTACAAGGTGATAACTTATGCGAAGCAACTGATAATCCGTGAATCGAATATTACGGAACGAAGCCTTGTAACGCGCTGCAATCTTATCAATTCGGTGCGTTCGGACAACAATCCGCACGGGTTTACAATGGAAAATTTTGAAATTTTGGAAAATAGGGATTTACGAATGATTGAAAGATAGAAAGGAGATATGCATGAAAGATTTAAGGAATAAAATCAGGGAATTTGGCTCAAAAGCGCTGGATAAAATCGAATATTCTTTGAAGCGTCTTTGCGGGCAACCAACACCCTTTAAACGGTTTATTGTTGTTTTGGTACTCGGCAGTATACTGGCTATTGCAAATATTGCTTTAGTCGTAAGCTCTATATACAATATCGGCAAGCAGGATGCGGAAAAGACGTTTTTGGAATTGCAGCATATCAAATCGCTTGAATTGCAACATTCGAGCGACAGCGTTAAGAATCAATTAAAAATTAAAAATTAAAAATTAATAAAAAAATAATGACTGATAAGGATAAAGAAAATGAAGAAAAGCCCCGCATTACGGATTTGCAAAAACAGAAGATAAAGAAATATGCCGTTTTTGCATTGATGGGAGTGGTTTGCGCGGGCTGCATGTGGCTTATTTTCGCGCCTTCGGTAAACGAAAAAGCTAAGAAAGACCAAATGTCGGGCTTTAATACCGACATACCCTTACCAAAAGAAGAAGGATTAATCGGCGACAAGCGCGACGCTTATGAACAGGAACAAATGAGGCAAAAACAATCCGAAAGGATGCGTTCTCTGGACGATTTTTCCAGTATGATTGGCAACGAGTCAGGCAAGCCGTCCAGCGATTTGGTTTTATTGGATAATGACGCCGGTTCTCCCACTTCGCTTTCCAAAAGCGAGAAACCTTCTCAAACGGCAAAATCTGTACAAAACTCTGTCAGCACTTACAAGGACGTCAACCGGACACTCGGAAATTTCTATGAAACACCTAAAAATGACGTGGAAAAGGAAAAGATGCGAAACGAGTTGGATGAGTTGCGGACTCGCCTTAACGAACAGGAACGCAAGCGAAATGCTGTCGATGAGCAAATGGAAATCATGGAACGCTCCTATCAGGTAGCTTCAAAATATATGCCGTTGAATCCGGCAGCCGGGAGCGATACAAGTTTTCCGGTAGTGCCGACAAGCAATCCTGAAGCAACGAAAAACTTGTCTGTCGGCAATTCAAGCCAGTCGGCGATTGTACCGGTCGGTTCGGCAAATCCGCAGATGGTATCCGCCTTACGGCAAAATACGGGCGATGCGGAATTTATGGAAGCATACAGCAAGCCGCGCAATATGGGATTCCTCACGGCAACCGCCGGAATAGAATCGGAACGAAAAAATACTATTTCCACCTGCGTTCACGACGACCAAACGGTAATGGATGGAGAAAACGTTCGCCTCCGATTGTTAGAACCGATGCGGGCAGGAAAAATGCTTGTTCGTGAAAATACGATTCTGTCGGGTTTTGCAAAAATTCAGGGAGAACGGTTGCAGATAACGGTTAATTCGCTAGAATATAACGGCAATATTATTCCGGTGGAAATGACGGTTTATGATATTGACGGACAAAAAGGCATTTTTATTCCGGATACAAAAGAAGTAAATGCAACCAAAGAAATAGCGGCAAATATGGGGACAAATGCAGGGACAAGCATATCGCTGTCAAGCAATGCGGGCGAACAGTTTGCCGCCGACATGGGGCGCAGCGTCATTCAGGGTGTTTCGCAATTTTTCTCAAGGAAAATGCGCGAAGTAAAAGTTAATCTCAAAGCCGGATACCGTGTTTTCCTGTTGCCGGCTCTCTCTTATTCCCCTAAAGGGGTAGAATTAGCGCAAGTAGAATAAAAGATAAAATTCAAATAAAGATGAAAATTTTTTTTATAATAATAACTTTTGCAGCAATTGCAATAAATGCAAGCGCACAGAAACCGCCACAGGTGCAGCCCTCAACAGGCGACCTGTACAGCGGTCTGACGCGGAAAATAGAATACGACCGGATGATTCCGCCTTATGGTATTGAAGTCAGTTTCAGCAAAACGGTACACATCATTTTCCCCGCGCCGGTCAGTTACGTGGATTTAGGCTCAGACAATATCATTGCCGGCAAAGCCGACGGCTCGGAAAATGTTATCCGCGTCAAAGCTGCCGTTCGGGGTTTTGACCGGGAAACAAATTTTTCCGTCATCACCGAAGACGGCAGTTTTTACTCTTTCAATGTGAAATATGCCGATGAGCCTGAAAAACTGAATGTAGAGATGAAAGATTTTATTCATGATGGCGAAGCGACGAACCGTCCGAACAATTCGCTGGATATTTACATGAAGGAACTCGGCAGCGAATCGCCCAAAGTAGTGAAACTGATAATGAAATCTATTTACCAGAGCGACAAGCGGGAAATAAAGCATATCGGTTCAAAACGTTTTGGTATTCAGTTCCTGCTCAAAGGAATTTATACCTACAACGATTTTCTGTATTTCCACATCCAGACAAAAAACACGTCGCAAGTGCCGTTTGATTTTGATTTTATCCGTATCAAAATCGTGGATAAAAAGGTGGCAAAACGCACGGCTATTCAGGAACAGGTCGTTTATCCCGTCCGCGCCTACCATTATAATATCCGGATTTCAGGAAAGAAAACGGAACGGACGGTATTTACGTTACCGAAATTTACCATTCCAGACGGGAAACATTTGATTGTAGAGCTTTTTGAAAAGAACGGCGGGAGGCATCAGCGTTTTACGGTAGAAAACGAAGATATAACACGCGCAAAAGCGATTGATGACTTGAAAGTGAAGTAAATTACCATTTACTATTTACCATTTACTATTTAAAATTACAAATTACAAATTACAAAAATGAATAAATCTGTGATTATGTTCTTCTTTGCGCTGTGTCTGACCTGTTTTCATCTGCAGGCGCAACGTTGTCTGAGAGGACAGAAAGGCATGCAATTTACCGCCGGAACGGTAAACGGTTTCAACCTGAATACGCAATGCGCCGATTTTGCCTTTCATACCGGCGCGGCTTTTGCCTCTTACGTCCAAAACGGCAATCGTTGGGTATTCGGCGGTGAATACCTCGAAAAACGCTATCCATATAAAAATTTAAGTCTGCCTCAATCGCAATTTACCGTTGATGCAGGGTATTATTTAACAATTCTGTCGGATGGCGGCAAACCAGCGTTTGTTTCGCTTGGAGCTTCCGCAGTGGGTGGATATGAAACCATCAATTGGAGTGATAAAAAACTCTACGATTGCGCAACAATCACTAACAGCGATAACTTCATTTATGGTGGGGCTCTTACACTCGAAGCGGAAATTTACTTAACGGACAGGCTCGTCCTTTTGGCGAATGTACGCGAGCGAATGCTTGCAGGCTCGTCTGTTGGGCTTTTCAACACTCTGCCCGGATTGGGCTTGAGATTTATTATCAATTAATTACAAACAGAATGGGAAAGACATTATCTTACTTTTTATATACGATGCTTGTTGCTTGCATCGTCTGTGCCTGTAATGACCGGCTTGATATTAATCCGGTTTACGGCTTTGATTTACTCGTTATGCCTGTTCCTAAAAAGATTGTTCAAAACGAAACGGTAGAAATCCGTTGTCAATTAGCAAAGGAAGGCGACTACAGCGGAACAAAATATTTTATCCGTTACTTTCAACCGGACGGCAAAGGCGAGTTGCGCCTTGATGACGGAACGCTATTGACGCCCAATGACCTGTTCCCGCTCACAAAGGAAGTTTTCCGGCTGTATTATACTTCACGCTGTACAGACCAGCAGACGATTGACGTCTATATTGAGGACAGTTTCCGGCAGGTGATAAAAAAGAGTTTTTCGTTTTCAAATGAGAACAGCGATGTATCGGGATGAATACGCTTACCGAGAGGGAAAAATGGGATATTCAAAAAGCTTTGGAAGACAAAAATTATTTTGCTTCCCTGCCTGAACGCCACAGGACGGCTGCCGTATCGTTGGTAGCCGTCTTTCAAAGTGGGCATAATCTGGAGTATGTGCCTGAAACGGCTGTTAACAGGGATGTATGCAGGATGGCGTTACAGTCCGATGATACGGACTGTACGATTCTTCCTATGATTCCATATCCAGATATACAAAAAGAAGGGATAAAAAAGTTTTCAGAAAATACTCCTGCATTTGTGCTGTACAGTTTTGTGGATATTTCGGATTCCCAGATGGCGCGTGATGCTGTTAAAGCCGATGCCTATTGCATTCAGTTAATTCCCGATAAGCTGTTAACGAAAAATCTTTGCCATGAAGCGCTCGCAAGTCCAAATATGGATGAAAAAGTGATGCGTTTCGTTACGGAGCGTTTCCCTGAATTGAAAACGGAACAAAGGGCGGAAAGCGAAAAACAGGAGCATAAAAGCGCAAGAATGAAAATTTAAAACGGTTTTTTGCTACTTTTTTCTCCGCCTTATGCTCATGAAAAAAGTAG
>Ga0123357_10004037_pt1 | contig 17083 bp, 6 predicted proteins | sample TergutEmb28metaG_FD_89873 | JGI IMG/M metagenome (GOLD analysis project Ga0123357, IMG submission 89873) | Embiratermes neotenicus P4 segment gut microbial communities from Petit-Saut dam, French Guiana - Emb289 P4 | ecosystem: Host-associated > Arthropoda: Insects > Digestive system > Gut ... | reverse complement strand
GTTGAGTTGTAGAACATGGTTTTCTGCACCGAGTTTCTGGATGGGTGGTGGTCTTGAGAGCCGCTGCTTAGGTCGTGTGTACAGTGCGGATGGTGCCGTGCGACTCATGGCACCATCCCCACCATACACACGACCTACGCAGCGGCTCTCAAAACCACCACCCATTCAAAAACTCGGTGCAGAAAACCATATGCTGCAACTCAACCTCCAATTCTCCTGATGATGGACGTATGTACCCGAAACATGTCGAGCTAAGAATACATCAATAAAATTAACTAGTTGTAACAAGTTGGCATTTCACTTTTTTCATGAGGAAGATGCACGGTCAAACAACCCTCAAGTATTATTGCTACCTTTTCAGCATTAGGAAGAAAATTTACTGCTTTTGCTGCTGCTTCAGAATTTTATTTTATCTCTTTTCCGACTTTAACCCCCCTGAATCTTTAGAACAAAACAGCGACATAATCACACAAAACAATTATTTTTACATATTTAACACAGACCACTCAAAATATAAAAGCCTTCCAGATGCCATCCTATAGTCTGTGTGGGTTCAAAAGTGTTATTTCTCTGCAGTGTCTTCCTAATATGAAAGTGTGCCTCAGACATTCAGGCAACACAGCTTCCCCCCGCCCTCCTCTTTCTCCGCCATTCTGGCCATCATCGGTCAAACCTGTCAAGGAATATGTTTCTGGGAGAGAGAGAGTGTGTAACTACCTTGCATCAGGAATCCATGTAGTGTTACGACTACTAACCCCCGAGGACTTGTTTGCGATAATATGGCCACGACAACGATAGGTCACGAGTGTAAAACTTGCTCAAGCTGAGCTCTTTCTTTCGTAAAAATAACACAAACCTATTCAGTGAACCTTTTCCTAACATTGTACAATCTCAAATCGTGGACAAGAAAATATTTTTAAGGTAAATTGGTTTGGCTATAGAACATGTGGAATCTTATCTCCAGTCAAATGTTGCTCTGTAACAAAATTTTTGTCAATTAAATTTTAAAACCCATTTTCCCACAAGGTTCAACTTTTAAATAATTCTACATCATGCCCATAGGTAACATTTGTGTTTTATGGATCCCAGAAAAAAAAATGCAATTGTCTACTAGACTACATTGCTTGAACGGTTCTTACTGTCAAGTTGGAGGGCATTTACTGCCCGACGACCTTGAAACTTACATGATGTCCAGGTTATTTTCGTCTTTAATTGGTCAATTAAGTTTATGCCTGTATTTGTTATAAGACGCAGACAATACGACTGACAGAAACTGATCGTGATGAAGAGTGCAGGCCTACCGCCCGAACCGGGTGGCTGTAAATACAACGCCCCTAATACCAAAGCCGATGACGTGTTTCGGGATCGCCATGTTCCTTGCCCTCTATCGCAGCTCAGCCCCCAACTTTCAGCGCTTTTAATGTAACTTTCGAATAGGCTAAGGAGTGTGGTGTCTTATACGAGTGAAGAATCCTAAATGTTGGAATGAAGCAGCTGAAAGAGGTTTGGATATATTGTAGAGTAAAAGTGAGAAGAGAAATCATATGAGCACTCAGTAAAGAATTTACAGAAGAAGGAGCGTCAGAGAAGTAGATCTGGGGAGTCGGTACCAGAACACTACGTGCATCGTGTTGTTTCTTGTGGTTCAAACCAACTGCGATTCAGTTCCAAATATGAACTATAGCAGGTCGTAATTTCATGCCCTTTTGACAAGCCATAATAGTCTATATCTCAAAAGCAATAGAATAAAAAAAACAATAATTGCCTATCATTTACTTCTGTCATTTACACGGACGAATTTCATTTCTAATGGGAATGCAACCGTGTGTGCATACAACTGAGATCTCCAATAGCCCTATTCCGTCACAATAAGCCAATATAGTTACTGTTTGTTTTGGCATTTTCTAGATATATTTGGTACCTTGATTGCGATCTTTGTTAAATTTTATGATGACTTTCACGTATGTATTAGTACATATATCCATCAACATGGAAGGTCATAAATTTTCAATTTCAGGGCCAACGTGAAAGAGGTATGAGATAATTACTGGCGTGCCTCTTTGATTCTCGGCAGGTCAAAGAAATTGTATTTTCCACAAAACGTCTGGATCAACGGTGGTGCCGATCCAGGTGCCTATTAAATGGGTACCGGGAGATTTGTCCTCGGGGATAAAGCGGATGGAGCGTGAAATTCACCAGTCACTCCTATCTATTACTGAGGCTAATTGTGAATGGTGCTACAGCACCACTCCTCTTTATTCCCCCATGTCGTTCACACGGACAACTTCAAGTTTCCTTGCGATATTGAGCGATTAACTTAGAGCCGGCAACCCTACCTCCTGTTAGACATAATGGATATTAAGTCATGAAACATGACACCTTTTTTGCGATACAAAATTCCCAAAATTTTGGAATGCCTCACGATATTAAACTACTTTAATAATCGCATTGAAAAATAATAGAAAATATATTCCTGCTTGTGTAACGCAGAAAAGAATAGAAATTGCAACTTTAACTATCAGAAATTACAAGGTTTAGTTTAGTGTAAATTCATAATTTACGTAGTTAAAGTCTTGTTTCAGATGACTTGGATACGCGTATCTTTAGGAATTATTACCCTACCAGTCCTGCTGAACAGTAGCCTCCAGCCGTCACGCTTCTTAACAGTGTTAGAGTAATGTCATTTTCCTAAATGCTGACAGGTTGACTTAGAGCAGTATGACGTTAAGACGAAAATAGAGCAGATGCTTCTTTAACTTATTAGACCACTTTCGAAATTTCAACCTTAAGACTGCTGATACTACAGCATTCTCCGTGTATTCAAATTAAGGAGTAAATTCTTCGCTCTAATTTCGGGTGTAATATGTGCCCCATGTCTTTTCATTTTCATGCATTCTGACCGGTCTTAATACCCACCCTTGTTCTCCCCTTTTCCTTTTCTTAGATTTCTGTTGAACTTCAAAAAATCACATAGTTTTCTCTGAAATTCTCTTTGTGGTAAAGTCACGCGAAATGGCCATTGAAGGCACGGTGTCCATAGCATAGGGTTTACGTATAGATTGAAACTCATTGATTCATTGAGGATACAAGCTTCTAAATTGGGGAGATGTCTTACAAAACTTGTGTTCGGGAGAGGAAGAAGATTACTATCGTTGACCAAAGAGATTCTTTTTAATTCCTAAATTACGATATAGAATGCACGGTATTCTGTGCTTTCCAGTTTTAGACCGAAGGCTAGTAATACCAGTACCAATATTTTGTAAGCCTATAGTTTTTTATGTCCACCCAACCTCTTGTAAAATGGGTACATTGTCTTTCCCGGGGGTAAAGTGGGGCAGGGGCGTGCTGCTGACCACTCACCCCCTTCTAGTGCTGCGGTCATGGAAGAGTAGAGCTATAACTCTACCCACCCTCTGGGCCACACCGGGCCTGTAACGGGATCACTTTACCTTCATCTTTAACTTTTTATAGTCTTTTATGGATAAAGAATTATTCTTGTCATAAAATAATTTCAGATTTAGTGTTGTCGACTACAAATCAGTTGACGGATAATCGTGGTAATGTGAGACGCTTGGTCGTCATAATATTATCGTCTTCTACCTCGTCCTTTTGAGTTGCATTTAATATATGTATAATTCAAAAACTTTTCTTTGAGATGTTTACTTGAATTTTTCCTTTATGAATTATTACATCGCATCCATTTATGTATTTTGTGATGCATTCTGTATGAATACATTTCGTATCTGCTTATAGTTAGAGTCGCTTTGGTCATCATTGTGGTTTCCATGAGTATGATATATGATATAACAAAATGAAACACACATTGCTGTCATGGGATATATTAACACTGTGAACTGGTGCACATTATTCGTAGGTTTAATTACAAGTTTTTTTCTTCTGTTACTGATAATTGTTTACATTAACGCGAATTATCTTAAATTGCTTTTTATAAAATATTCGATATAAGATTATTTATAATTATACAATGTTTTAAATTTTGACGTTTTGCTGACCGTGCATCTCAGTATATTTATCTCAGTAATTAACCAACTTGATGCACAAAACTTTTGTTTTACAAGAAGTTTATGTCATGTCTCTCTATGTTTCGAGCACATGTGCTCATCATCAGGAGGCCAAAATTGCATTACACAGCCTCTGGTGTCATCACACCTATAGGTGGCCGTCTAGTGCACAGGTTGAGAGAGTCCTTTCTCAACCTGTGCACGAGACGGCCACCCATAGGTGTGATGATACCAGAGGCTGTGTAAAGCAATTTTGACCTCCTGGTGATAAGCACATGTGCTCGAAACATGTAGAGGCATGAAATAAACTTATTGTAAAACAAAAGTTTTGCATCAAGTTGGTTTATAACTGAGATAAATTGTTGTAAATGTTGTATATAATTCAGTAAGTTAAAGAGAATGATGAAATATCTTGTAATTAACGTCAAATATTTATAAGATGACACATGTTTTATTACATATGATACACCACTATCTTTTAGGCTAGTTTACAACCAAGATTGTGAAGACGGTGGATGCAGCTATACTTGTCATTACACAAAGCGTGACAGCATAATATATATGTACGCTTGTATTAGCAAAACAGTTTCCTCCGCTTTTCAGTATCTTCATTAAGCCGTTGGTTAATGGAAAAGAAATGTTCCCATTAAACGTCAAAGTTTAAGTGCTTCCTCTCTAGGCCATGAAGGCGTATGAAGGGGGTAGATGCATAGCTCCACTCATTCTTAACCTAGGTTATATTTGTTGCAGACTGGTTAACTTTACGCTTCTGCCGATCCAACCCGCTCAAACCCTTTAAATAGGAGGATTGGTTGACCCAAGAAACAGACTGAACGGTTTGGAGAAGATAAAATTCCCGTTCCCCTACCGGGATTGAAACTCTGGACCGTCCAGCCCGTAGCTGTCCCGGCTTCCCAGTTAAAGTTGTCCAAATTATGTAACATATAATGCAGACTTTTTTTAATAATTTCTGAATTCAGTTTTTATGCCTTCAGTTTTCTATAATTGATCCTTATTGTACAATGAGTAATTTTGTGCACTCTGCACGAATATTTCCGGTCATTCTCAAATCATAAATTCCAGTTTTCTTTTAAACATTATAGCCTACTATATTTTATCTATCACTCTGTGTGACAAATCGACAAAATTGTCTTTTGATACGATCCGTCCATTTATGTTCGTTTAGTACCGACTACATTTAAAAGTACAGGAAGATAGGCTATATATATATATATATATATATAAAAAAAAGACAAGTGTGTAAATGTAAGATACGATCCGACAATTTGTGACAAAGATTTGTAATTTTAAGCTGATAATATGAAACACGCATTTACAAAATTCTTGTTCGATCTTCACAGACGCCTGCTGTACGCATAAGATCCAAAATATGACAATGAAAACAGCTGCTAATAAGACTGGTTGAAGTCTTTATACGATCATTCTGAATATTTGGAAAATTTGACTGTCGTACGCATAAAACACAGCAGTTAGAATGATTAAATTAGAGTCCTGATTTTTTTTTCTCTTGTATCATATAGTTATTGTGTCGATTTGTTGTTTTCTCCAAATAAATGTCTCCAATATTCATATACAAACATTTTGAGCGTATGCTGCAATTTGTTGGCTTGCTGGTGTTTTTTTCTCTTCTTCCTAATATAATGGTTCTATGTTTTCCATGACTTTTCTCTCCCATAATGTATCCAAGAGACCATTCTCTCAGAAGCCTCTGGCCAAACCCAATAGTCAGTCCTAACATAAACAACATGTTCTAATTTTGTGCCATTGTGTCTTCACTTCGTATATGTTCCTGTATCATTATTGTTATTTCCAGGCTTTTTTATCGCAGACCTCAGGGCATAGGCTAATAGGTACAATAGGTCACGTAGTAAGAGTATTGAGGAATAGAGCTGATAACAAATAATTAGCTAAGATTACAGACACTGTGTGTGCCACGTTATTATATTGTCATTAGCGGCCGGTCACAAGGAAATAAACCCTCGCCTACCAACGCCACCCAAGAAGGGAGAGGGTTATCCAGTCACAGAGTCAGCTGCTTAGCTTACTGGAAGGTTGAAGGATTGGTTACATCTCCTACACAATCGGGTGCTCAAGGAGTATAGCGTGTTCTGTTCCACACGCCTTCCGTCTATACGATAATATGCATATCCGAACGGTAATTAAACTTGCGCTGGGCACAGCTTTATGTAGGCTAATCTTCGTTTCGGGGAAGGTGAAAACTAGTTCTTTGTTGAAAGTGTATAATCACACGGCTAGGCCAGTTCCGTCAGTGGCTGTTCCGTTTCGAATATAAAAGTTACAATTAATGGTTAATACTATACTAAAATTTACGTAATTATAAAGTTATGAAGCTCTGTTTTTGGTGTGATAATAGTGCAGTATTTTGATAAAATGACGGTGGCGCACAAGATGCGAAAGTTTAAGTGAGTTTCATGTGCATGAACCTCAAATATCAGGGACTTGTGACGTTGATTTTACAGATACAATAGCGTCGAATGTCGAGGCTTGATGGACTGTGAAGAGGAGGGGAAAGGAAAATGATACTAGTAATCACGTGGAAGTTACCAGACAATTTTTCCACAGAAACGTTAAAAAATCTCGAGCAATTTGCCATGTAAAATATGTGTCCGGTTATTTTGATTATTACAAAATTATAGTCGGTTGTGTAAACACCACTGCTTGTTATATACCACCAGATTTAGCATTTACAAGCTACGAATTTTACCTACACCATGTTCGGTGTTCTGTATGATTCTCGGAATAAACAGCAGTTATTCTCATATGCAGTATCCACTGATTATTCCTAGTGGAAGCACACTTCTCCAGAGTACGAAATTATTTTTTGAATATAACACGGATAAGTCGATCCCAGTGACCGCAAGGTCAAAAGCGTGGGTCTGCGGTCACTCGCTTGCTGGCAATACGGGTTCGAAACCCACCGGGGGCATGGACGTCTGAGTCTTGTGAGTGTTGTTTGTTGGAGGAAGATGTCTTTCTCTCGGTCTAATTACTCGTCCAGAGGAGTCATACCGAGTGTGGAGTGTCTGAGTGTAATCATGCAATCTGCCCTGGCCCACTAGGGGCTGTTGCGCGATAAAAATGATAACAAGGATACACAATGCGGTCCGTGAATAGCATGCGGCTTGCGCAAGTACTGTAGCAGCTAACAAAGTTTGACTGTAAAAAATGTATTCACATTCAGGTACTTCACATTCACACGAGAGTGACTTCGAACGGAATTTTAGAAAAATCGTAACTGACTGAAACTAAACTGTTGTAATTGGATGAGCAGAAACAAGGATCCATAATATAAGGAGAAGATATTTTATTGCATCAGTGCTGGATCCCTGCCTAAGTTGATTCCTAAAGTGCGGCTTGCGAATCGTGTCTGTTGACTCACCTCTGCTATAAAGTGAGAATTAAACTTTGTTTTCAGCGTATTCATGAAAGCTCATAATTTATTATCATTAAATATCACACGTAATGTAGTGTGGATACGATAATTTTTGTAACATTATAATCAATATGAAGCTTATTAATTTAAATTTTAATAAATTATGGCTCTTATATTTCGTAATAAACCAGTATTTGTAACGATCCGCAAGAGAATTTGCCCTCAGTGGCTCACATTTAATTTATCACAGTCGTGCCTGTAATGAATGTTGTCTTCTGATGTGTGACGCCTTGTAATTTCGTATTTACCAAACTGTACGGCGTCTGGAATAAATTCGTCGATATAGCCACTGGTTACATTTCGGACGATCCGGGGTCCGAACTCCGGTAGGGGAAGGAGATTTTCTCCTCTCCGTACCAGTCTGGACCTACCCTCATAATCACCCATCCTCCTCTACAATGGCTAAGGGGGGCTGCTCTTCAGGGAGTATCGTTGATCACCCACCCCGTCTGGAGCGGCATATAATGGGACGACACGTTTACCTACAAGTGCCCTGATATGTGGTGTTAGGCAGGAAATTTCATAGTTTCTAACAAGAAGTCCGCACAGTCTGCATGTGATATAGGAAAGAGGGCTAAATTACTTTTATTGTTTGATAAATTTACGAAGGAAGAGTGATTGTACGTCAGTATTAATTGTACGCGTTTTCGCGCCACGTAAATGTTCAGCCCCGATATTTCGGATGAAAGGCAACGTAAGAAGGAATAATATTAATGTTTTCTGTTTCCACAACAATGAAAGTTGTTAGAAACTGTGAGAGAGTTTTACGTGTCTTTGTTATTTCGAATTGCGTCTCTCCTCTTCAAACAATTTTTAGTTAAAACAGCCTTCCGTCCTTAATATGAAATACTTGTTCCACTGTTAATTGTGTTTTGAATAACTTTGAGATCACAGTTGTGCCCCAAGTGTGTGGAAATATTGAAGGAATAAACTGTCTTGGAGACCGAATAACTGTTCACAGACATCTGTGTCCATCTTTACACTTCTAACTCATCTCTGCTTCAATTCATGCAACGTTTCAACAACTTTCCAAAATATGAAACATTTTCTCTTTGAATCTTGGAATTTTCTTCAAAGGTTTCTTACAGGATAAAAAATTAGGACATTTGCAGAGCAGAAATCATTTTGTTCAGACGGATTTTTAATCCTTTCCTTTTTTGATTGGGCCTGTTGATTGTTTGATTTGATTGCTTTGTTAGTCGTTCTGTTCGTTTTGTCATTCGGTATTTTTATTATCCCTGAAGTGACGTAGCCATGTAACTCTAACCCACATTATACAGGGCGTTTCATAATGTATTCCGGGATTACAAATTTTTATTATAGGAAAACCGTAGGACAAGTATTTACGAAATCTGAACAGATAGAAGGAACAACTAACTAAGTTGTTTCCCATTGTAGTTCACATTTCTACCGACAGGCGACGCGAGTGTATGTAGTGAGAAAATGGCCGCTCCAGGGTAGAAGTCGTTTTGTGTGTTGGAATATCACACGAGTAAGTCTGTGGTTACTGTGCAACGTGCATTTCGTGAAAATTATACGTCCCACCATTACCACGTGACCCCGCTGACCTAAACGCACGAATCATTGCAACAGTGAAGAACATTGATGCACCCATGTTGACGCATGTGTGGCAAGAACTTGAATATCGTATCGATGTGTGCCGTGTCACCCGTGGTGCACACAGCGAACATCTCTAGTTGTCAAAAAAAAATAAATTTTTCAGTTTTCCTGTTGCTGTGAACAATTCCATTAAGGTAGGTCCTTTGGTTTTCTTGTTATAAATGTTTGTAATCACGGAGAAAATTATGAAACGTCCTGTACATAAATATCATTTTTATTTGAAGTTTTGGTAAGAATTTGCAATACCATATTCCCAGTCACAGCAACCAATATAACAGGGCAGACGGAAAGATGGCCGGCCAGAGAAATGGAAGATCAATTTAGTAATTGCTTAAAAAATATTTATATTTTGTCTTTTAAATATTAAAACAAGTACAATCTTAGCAACAGGAATGATCAGTTATTATTTAATAATGTGTTATTCTGTTTGTCATAAACATATTGTTTAGGAACACAAGACTAATAAGTAATTGTAACAATTTATTATTTATTTTTACCAACAAATGCACACACATACACATACACACACACACACATATATATATACATATATATATATATATAAGTATGTGTGTTTGTGTGCATTTGTTGGTACAAATAAATAATAAACCTAAAGTAATTGTACCAATATTATTAGCTACGACTATAATTATAAACATTTAGGCCTATCTTGTGGGGTACATAAATTAGACACCTACCAGTCTGCATGAAATTTCAGTAACCTACAAGCCTCAAGGGCATATAGGAAACTGCGCTATCCTTCTATATTTATGTAATAGTGGAAACATAAATCTCAGCGTGCCCTGGACTATTGACGCGAACATGTTTTATTTTAACACAGAGTATTGGGATATATGTTCTATTTAATCGTACAATTTAATTTATGACTACGTGAAGGTTTGCCTTATAATATCTGTAATAGACGTATAACGCATTTGAGTATTTTATCTGCAATTTGATAGAACAGAGAAAAATTAATTTAACTAGACAAAATTAACATGTAAATGCTGCAAGAGACCGAAAGGCTCTTACTGATACTTCGCACGGAAGACGCTTAAAACAATGATAGAAGACTAGGGCATAGGTTATAATGGAAATCAAAATTATTTCATTAAAAACTTAAAGTTTTTATGCAGATATCAGTAGTCATTCATATGTAAACTCAATGTCTATTTGACATATTAAATGACACTAACAACAGAAATAGTAGATCTCGATAACTTATGTTCTTTGGCACCGTGCATTGTAATGTAATCGTAGGATATAAACTAACAAAATGCACCTTTTTAAAATTAATAATTTAATTTTTACGACGTTTTCTACATGTTTCGAACCGGAGGGTTCATCTTCAAGAAGACGTTTGTACGTATACGTATGGTATAATTTGTTACAAACCAACGGTATAAGCACTCTTCCACGTACAAGAATATTTATACCTTTGGGATGTAAACAAATTGTAAGTAGGTTTTTCGGAAAGTAAGTACCGTCTGCGCATATCTCTCGCGCATCCTCGAGACTGTCACCTTGCGCATGTACAGTGACTTCCTCTATCAATTGAGAAGCTACAGACACCATTTCTTGAAGTTCGTCTTATGTTTATGTTTGTCCCTGTGCGTTAAACATGTTTAAGACAATTGAAGGGGCCGTCGACTGTGAAATAGGTCTGTAATTATTTTTTTGAACGCTAGGAATGTGCTACTAAGTGAGATTCATCACCAGATCTGTCAAGTGTATGGTGACAATGCGATGAGTGATGGCATGGTTAGGAAATGGGCTCGGTTTTTCAATGAAGGACGAGAGAATGTGTACGATGAGGCGCGAAGTGAGCGTCCATCTTTGGTGTATGATGATTTGGTGCGTAAGGTCAACGAAAGGGTGCGTGACGACAGACGTTTCACAATTTTTGATCTGTCTCTGTACTTTCCTCACATTTCAAGGACTCAACTCTATGACATTGTCAGTAGTCATTTGGGTTATCGGCGGCCGCATTCTATGAGGAGGGTATACAAAAACTTGTGCTCCTCTACGATAAGTACCTCAATAATGGCGGCGAATATGTGGAAAAATAGTTTGAAGAATGTAGATTCTGATAACAATAACATTTTATACGAAATCTTAATCGATTTTTTTTTACAGCGATACGGTACTGACTTTCTGATTAAACCTCGTCCCAACCCTGTAAGTACAACCGTCTTCCTGAAGATGAACCCTCGGTTCGAAACATGTAGAAGACGTCGTGACAATTAAAATATTAATTTTAAAAAGGTGCATTTTGTTACTTTAGGTTACACAAAGATAACTTAATAGCTTATATCAATGACAATGGAAACCTGAAATCGCCGGCCACGGTTAAATGTGTAGCCTATTAAAATTAACACACTAATATGAAAATTAAAAGATAAATAAACAATTGTTTTTGGTTATAGAAAAATAAATTTTTCGTCATACAAAACCTTTTTTCAGAACTTTCTAAGATTGCTTGCTCATAAGTACATTTAAGATCGTGGGGGATTAACAAATTATGTGATTAATAATTGTCTTGTTAAAGATTTTTTGCTGTTCTTGAGTGAAGCTGCACAAAAAAGTGTTAAGATATTTAGCCAGGTATTTATGAATTGGTGGAAACTCAACTGTTTAAATGTTGTTCCTTTCTGGAAACAAGAACACAGTACAAGAATGAAATTAACAGAGAATGAATTGCAATATGGTAAAGTGGATTCCAATAAATTGTTTCTTTTCCTTTTTTTATTTTATTTTATTAAGGCTGGTCTTCTTTTTACCAACTTTGGAATCTTGGATTTGTATGTTAGAAACAGCTATTGGTTTGTTTTGTACTGGAATTAAGTCGACAGGTTTTTAGTTTATAAACAATCATGAACAATTATTCTTTCAAAATTAGAATTAATGCCCTGAGGTATTGAAAATCATGTAGCTAATTTCGTATTTTCTCACTTGTAAATATTATGTATCCCCGAATGTATGATGTTTTGGACAGTATGTTGTGTAGATATTCTGTAATAGAGGTGCAGATACGCATTATTTATGTATAAAACCATGTAATATACTCGTCTATATGCATACGCGTGTAACTTTTTACGAATTACTCTTACCTTAGTTCGGTTAGGGCAATAAAAATGTGACACAGGAAATTAGAAAACAGTTACTTTTCAAGAGGTGCATTCTGTTTAGGGTTATGAAGCAGTTCTAGTTATAAAGGGTTAAAATTTTAATAACAATATCCTTGGCGGATTTAGAAGATTACCTCTAGAATGGAATATGCTTTGGCTTAATCCTATAACATACATGCAACGTGTACGTAGGAGAGAGAGTCCTAAATTAATGGAAATACACAAAACGAGATTTAAAAATGACACAGCTTAAAAAATGTAGTTTCCTCTCTCCCTCACTCACTGGATATTGATGAGAAATTTTATTCCAGTTTTTTCGTTAATTCACCCTTTAGTATTTTTTTTTTGAAAAAACAGCTCTCTTTTTCTCTAACACACGTGAGAGCACTGACTCACACCAAAATATGAGCGCGACTACTGGTGGTTATAAAAACAACCAATAGCACAGAACTAATCAAATTCAAATATTGGATAGCTTAATTATTTTCAACGTAATTCTGCGAGTGTGTTGGTGCGGTAAAAAAAGTCTCTTCCATTATAGGGAATGCTACGTCTCTTGCACAACGGTTACCGAAACAGTATCCGTCCGTGTATATGTGTGTATGTATGTGTACCCTACATATTATACTGACAGTATGACGACATCCTCAAATTCAAATTATTTTAAAATTAATCGATTTCTCATTACTGCTCGGAGGGAATATAGGAAGTATGTGACGACACGAACCCATAGAGTGAGGGATTGAAAACATATTATACGAAATATTGGTCGGCTTGCCGTGTTTTTACCTTGTGTCTGTCAACCACTCTATCTACTCTGTATTTAAATATAATTCTTTTGCTATAATACAGATTAAAACGATCAGAAGCAATCAACTTTGCAGTGAATATCCGTAATATAATTTGAAGTTTCGTATTAATTATATTACTCTTTATCCCTTTAAATACAGAGATATGCACGGGTTAACGTAGCAAGCCATAATCCGATCCGATAATTATTGTCTTTCTTTTTTATATTAATATCTAAATAAATCATAAAATCTATTGTTTTTCTTGCGATGTTTGGGGAAATACGAACAGCATATTGAGTATTGGAGATTAGATTTATATCTGTTACTTTTTCTGTGTGTTTTCTCACTACTGACTCCGGCGATTCTTGCTCTGCAGAGAAGAAAATCTGCTGAAGAAATTCTTTTCTTTTTTGAAATCAGACCACAACCTTGTATGTTTCTTGCCCTCTTTCTAAGAAGGTTACTGGAATTGCGAGATTTTAGGTTCTGACAGCGATGTTGTTGAAGATTTAAGTCTTACGGTATTTAAGTTGGACTGCTTGGCCTGGCATATGAAGGTAAAACAATCCGCCGAAACGTCGGTAAATATTTACCTTTCGAAATGTCGTAACATCTCAGAAGATTTAAATCTCTAGGGCTACTCTAGAATATAGGAATACGAATGGTTCTCGAAACGTATTCAGCCGTCTAATTGCTTGATAATATTTTAAGTAGTCACTTACCCCCCGTGCAATATTTAATGTCTGCCTTATACCAGGTTTGATTCACATACAGCCAACAACATACATATAATTTGTAAACTTAACACCCACTTATTTCTCCTCCAATGTATTTCGACCTTTTATAAAATCATATTCAGGGAGACAATTTATGGAACTTCGGTATCAGGTGTCAAGTTGTATCTCAGGCAGGTACATATTGATATAAAATATTACTCATTTATATTTATTGGTAATGTTTTTGTCGCTTTTATTCCTCTCTTTACTTGTTCGTATATCGGACTAACGTACTTCATCTGTTTTTATTTTCAAGGCAAGAAGGTGTAATATAGGCATTATGAGGTTTTTATATACTCGGACATTACATATAGGAATATTATAACTGATTCCTTTTGCAAATTAACAGTATATGTAGTAGGTATATAAATTGTAACATCTTTAATTTAAATATGTTTAACACATTATTTTCTTCTAATTGACAAACACAAAATATTGTATAATAACCTAATAAGATGCTTTGTCGAACAAGCAATCCAACTTAAGAGACAAATCCCTCTGTAGGATCTGTGATATAACACAGCAAATGAACTATATGATCATAGTGTGAATGGTGCAGATGCGACGGGCTAATCACTCGTCCGGCGGATTTTTACGGAGTGTGGTGTGTATAACAGTGTGTAATCCTGAAACCTCGAAAATGAGGAGGTCCTGGCCAACAGGGGTCTCTCGTTACATGAAAAAAAAGTATGAGCATAGTAAGAATGCTGCAGATGTATGAATTTTGACCATATGGAAGTAAGACCATGACAAATATACATAATTATTTTTATATAACAATTTAAAAGGAGGATAGGAACTTTGATTCGAGCTTTTTATGTTTTTAGGTGCGTTCACAAAATTGCGAAATGCGACTATTAGCTTTGTCATATCCGTCAGTCCATCTGTCCGTTCACATGAAACAACTTTCTTGAATCTTTATTGTTGCACCGTGAATTTTGTAGAATCACTTTAATTATCACACCAACTAATGCACTTATATAAAATTTCACATTAAAACATTTAAAATCGCTCCAACATATTTCGTTCCTAAGATCATACTGAGGGAGCTAAGTTTTTCCTTGCTAAAATCATTTAAAAATACTCATTAATTAATTCCCTTGTATTAATTAATGAGTATTTTTAAAATGATTTTAGCAAGGAAAAACCTAGCTGCCTGAGGATGATCTTAGGAACGAAATATGTTGGAGCGATTTTAAATGTTTTAATGTGAAATTTTATATAAGTGCATTAGTTGGTGTGATAATTAAAACTTCCTTGAAATTTGATATTTAAGGATTTTTCAAAATATGTTGAGAAAATTCAAGTTTCATTAACATCGGATAAGAATAACGGGTATTTTACTTGAAGATCAATATACATTTATGATATCTCAATAAATTCTTCTTAAAATGAGAAATGTTTCAGACAAACGTTGTAGAGAAAATCCAAGAACACATTTTATGTTCAATAACTTTTTATTTCTAAAATCGTGCCGTTTATGAGATAAAGTGGAAAAATATTGTAGAGAGGAGCAGGCCACAGATGGAAATATGGCGCATGTCCATTGCATGCTGGATACCTAAGGCTAAAACGTACACACAGGCTGTGTAACAATCATTAATTTTCCACTGCCACAATTGATGTACGAAAGCTCCTCAATGTCACTTCTTACGTGCAGTGCCTCTCTTGTTACTAAACATACATTTTTCGGACTTGGAATTAACTAAAGATGACTGTATTATTCTTACTTGCATCCACTCGATGCAAGTAAGAATATCACGATTAATCAGTTTGCATTGATGTACGTTTATATATCGGTACCTGTAGTGTGTTTAATTACTCCTAACTAACTGGTTATAAATAATGGCAGTTGGTATCTACGTTTCGTACACAGGTCTCCCTACGATGACCTTACAAAACGTCAAAATATACTGATGAAGGAACAAACGGTTCGTATTCGTACAATATAAATGTACGTGGTTCCTTCTGTGATTTATTTATTTATTTGACGGATGCACGATTAACAATGTAAAACTACAAGATCGTAACAATACATAATCAAATACAATTTCATTCATAACTAAGCCGTTATAAGTACACAAATTTTGTTATAATGCACGCATATTAAGGTCTTAAACACTAGCTACAGCTTCGAATGTTATTTGGGACTTAGAAGTTTGCCATCTTCCTCTCTATTAAATCATTAAGCGAAGATCTAAGTTAGAAGGTGAGGCAAATTACAAAATATAAAAGTTTTGCCTTTGTGGGATATGTGCGAAAATAATATAGTACATTATGAAGAAAAACGTTATGTGCTATTGTGAGAATATAATGGTTTCTCACGTTACTATCTAAACGTAAAGAAAAGTACATCAAGTCACGTATTCATTTTGTAGTCTTTTGAAATTTGACACGGTTTAATGCTGAAGGCTAGCAACTTCACTTTTTTGTGTGGGAATTTTAGTGTCAACCTAGAACATCGCAGGGTATCAGAAAATGAACGAAAATAATCTGGAAATCTGCGCTGTCTGAACCTCGAATTTCGACGAACACTGTATCTGATCATGAATAAGCATGCGTGCCTTCGAATGCCATGTTGAAGATTACGTGACAATGGGCAGTTCTCGTACATATTATTGTATTTCGAACCATGACACTGTGCAGTGTTGTAAACGATTACAAAGCGTAATTTCGGGCTTCCGCCACGACGCGGATGAGAATTGCGTTTTTCTGGGTTATTAGGCAGCAAGAAGTTTTAATTTTTTTGCCGGCGTTTCGGAACAACCGATCGGTCCCGAAACATCTGTAAGAAATCCTCACTGCTTGTTGCGTAACAATCTAGAAGAGCAGAGTTCTCAAATGATTACACAGTTTTCGGAGAAACATATTGCTTCCGTCCCCGAAGTATTACACTTCAAAGTTCCATGTTCTTCATAACCTTGACAACAACCGCCCACACCGTTCGGTAGGCTTTTTAAGGCGACTAGAATATGAATATTTACCTCAGCCAAAAACTGAACATTTAAAAACAGGTTTCATAATTTAGAGTTTCATTAGACCCGTGGACGTGCTGTCTTTTGTAAACAGCCTATGCACTGATATGCTCGAACATTCTGACCCGGCGAATGATGGCTATAGAACTAAAAGGTTTGAAAAATAAAATTTAAAGATTTTTTTAGGAAAGATTATACTGGGGCATCATAACCGTTTGATTTAGGAGGCTTGTGCGAAAATAATGCTTTTATAGGTTTATTTACAACAAATATCTTGGAGGCTGGTGGAGCGTCAG
>Ga0123357_10004036_pt1 | contig 17084 bp, 11 predicted proteins | sample TergutEmb28metaG_FD_89873 | JGI IMG/M metagenome (GOLD analysis project Ga0123357, IMG submission 89873) | Embiratermes neotenicus P4 segment gut microbial communities from Petit-Saut dam, French Guiana - Emb289 P4 | ecosystem: Host-associated > Arthropoda: Insects > Digestive system > Gut ... | reverse complement strand
GAACACCTTTTGATAGACATAGCTGTCCCAAATACACACAATCTCGCCAAAACAATAGCCGACAAACAAAATAAGTACCAAGAACTGGCGAATGAAATATGTGCTATGTGGAGGCAAAAGGCAGCACAAGTGATCCCGATAGTAATATCATCTACTGCAGTAATTCCAAAGTCACTATTACAAAGTCTAACAACACTTAACTTGCACCTCAATACATATATACAACTGCAAAAATCTGTAATTCTCGGCACATGTTCAATTGTAAGAAACTTTTTAAACTACAAATAAGACCACGGAGCCTAATCCTGTTGATCACTACATCACAGGATAGGTGAATATTTCACAGCCAAAGTGGAGAAGTGAGAAATTCGATGATGATGATGATAATAATAATGACAAAAGTAACGATACTGGGGCACTGCGCACATCCTTCGGAAAGTGCTAATGTGAAAGTGCAGAACGTTTGTCATGGGAAATACCATAGAAGCGACATAAAAGTTTTTTTGTTTCTGTCCGCGGCATGAAGATATATAGGGAGTAGGAGAGGTATATCTCCACTAATTCCAAAACCCGGCACCAAGATAGAGGAGAGTAGTCGACTTCTGGCTTCGGCCGCCTTACCCCCGGGAAAGAACTCTGGTACCCACTAAACAGGAGGGTGGGTAGGCCAGTCTGATCGTTTTGGAGAGAAAAAAACTCTTGCATCTGACGAGATTCGAACCCGAAACCACCAAGCCCGTGGCCTCGTCACTATACCACCTCCTAGAAGCAACATTATACCCTAGAAAAATGGTTCATTGCGTGTATGCAATTGTAAATACCGTGTAAAAAAGACGACAGACAGTATGATGATTATTATAGAATTGCGCAGTTTGCATACAACAAATCAGTGTAGCTACAATGTTGCAAAGTCAGTCGTGTTGTTTGCTCACAGACTGTCATTTATGTCCCTGCTTAAGTTAAAGAAAACAGAAAACAGCTCCTCGCTCACAACTCAAACCTTCATAGTCAATCTTCATTAAGCGCAACATGTTCGGCCCTAACAAAGGCCACTCATCATACAATGAAACAAACTAATAAACAGCTCGTCTTTCACAGCTCAAATACATACAGTCGGTCCTCACTTAGCGCAACATGTTCGGTCCTAACAAAGGCCATCAACGTGTCTTTAAACGTATTACCTAATGATGGCCCTTGTTAAGGCTGCAACGTGTTGCATTAAGTGACTATAAATATTTGAGTTGTGAACGACGGTTCATGTATTATGTTGTTTCATATTATGAATCCATAACGGAATGCATAAACTAAAATCCGAGGCTTAGGAATACGTGGAGCTATACCTCAATTCCACCCATCTTGCTGCCTACAGGTATAACACATATTTTTACATTTAAGTGTACTCTCAGTGCTTATGCTGCAATCTGGCGTGACTGCTTGCAAAATTTGTGTTTATAAACATTAGTACGGCGTTGAACCCACTCTCGGGTGGAGGTGGCAGGGCAAGGCGAATGGAAATGTGTTCACTTACTGCAGAACACTTAGTTCAGCAGTGCTATAACACTGGCTTTTAATACGACGAGCTGACAGACCAGAAATGGCGCATTCAGCGCGGACACGTTTAATGGATGTTTGTACACACCAGACCGTTCCTCTTCAACCCATATTTACGTTATACCCTTTTTTTAGTCTGACCTCTTCCACCTACACATTGCAGCTGTACAGGATTACTGTTGCACCACAGTGGGTAGGACTCCTCTGGACGAGGGATCGGCCCGACGCAAAGATCTCTACCTGACAACAAACAACACTCACGACAGACGTCCATGTCCCCGGCGGGATGGGAACCCACAATCCCAGTAAGTGAACGGCCGCAGACATGCGTCTTAGACCGCGCGGCCACCGGGATCGGCTATGTTATATATTGCGGGAAGAAATTCGCCACTCAAGGTGGGGGGTGTCACTTTAAGTCGCAGAGTTCAGGGCCCAAATGATAATGAATAACGGGGATCACCATGTATTATGCTCCTGTTCACAAGCCAGACGTGAAAATGAAGACAATCTCCCACAATGAACACAGTCTCCTACAATGAAGACACTCTCTCACAATGAAGACAGTCTCCCACAATGAAGACATTATCCCACAATGAAGACAGTCTCCAACAATGAAGATGGTCTCCCAGAATGAACAGAGTCTCCCAGCATGAAGACAGTCTCCCAGAATGAACAGAGTCTCCCAGCATAAAGACAGTTTCTCCCGGAGCAAGGCACCATACCATTACCTCCAATGGTCTAAACCCTGACACTGCACTAACTGAAAGTCACTAATTCTGGTGTTCATGTAACTAACTAACTACATATAGCAGAGCCCTTCCTGAGATGCTAAAACTTCCTCAGCTAGTCAAGAAGTTCCCCACACTTTATGGAACCCAAACGTTCATTACCACATTCACAAGCGCCCGCCACCTGTCACTGTCTTGGGCCAGATCAATCCAATCTAGGCCTCTCCATCCTACTTCTTCAAGACCCAATTGAACAGTATCCTCCCATCTATGTCTAAGTCTTGCAAGTGGTTATTTCCATAAAATCTCCCCCACCAAAACCCTGTATGCATGTCTCCTGTACTCCACACATGCCACATGCCCCACCCATCTTAATCTTCTTGATTTGATCACCCACATAGTATTTGGTGAGCAGTACAGATCATAAAGATCCTCATTATTTAGTCTTCTCCACTCCCCTTTTGCCTCGTATCCCTTCGGCCCAAAATATCCCCCTCGGCACCCTATTCTCAAACAACCCCAGCCTATGTTCCTTCCTCAGTGTGACAGCCCAAACCTCACACACACACACAAAGAATGTACAATTATAATTCTGTGTATTTTGATCTTTATATGTTTGGACAGCAAACTGCTGATGGTAATACACTTCCACAAAATCTGTTATATAAATAATACACTGCATTAAGGCATGATATGCAAATTCCATGTGCTCTAATGAATGATGACAAAAGTGTGTTACTCACTACATGTACATTTCATTTAAAAAAGCTGTTGGAGCTTCAGACTGCATGACATTGAAGAGCAGGACTGTTGGTGAATGACTGGAAAGAACACAGGCAGTTGTCACATATTTGAAGTACTATTCCGACATTTTACTGGGGGGTACTTAGGAAAACCATGAAGCCCTCACTCAGACTAGCTGGTCTCAAGGCTGAGATCTGAAACCAGGATTTCCTGAAGAGACAGCAGGACAGCCAACCTTTAGCCCAATAATTTCAGTAATGAATGTTCCAACAAAAGTTACAGACTCTGACGAAACCTACATTCGATGTTACATTCTTGACAAGAAGTGCAACTTTTGAGATGTCAAATACAATTTTATTCATCCTTCACATACAGTACAAACTGCACTTGACTGATATAAACCCCTCATTAGTGTAGGTCTCCCAGTACCAAATTTTATCAAATCTGTCATGTAACAATGAAGTTTGAAAATGTGGTCAGACATACTGACTGACACCTCATTACTTTTGTATTCTATATATGAATCACTAATCCTGCTCTCATACTGTCAATCGAACTGCACAGGATTCCTACAGCAAACAAGAAAGGCACAGGTTCGATCACAGGCTAATCCACGTGGGATTTGCACTGCACAAAGCAGCACCGTGACCAGCTTCTTCCTCAAGTGCATTCATGTAACCCCTTAAGTATCATTCTGCTAAGGCTCCATACTCATCTATCACTGACACTGTAAAATGTAAGCACTTGCCGCCGCCACCACCATTCAGTAACACATTTAAACACCTACAGCAAGCAGCCTCTATTAATCCTAGCCTGTGTGTTACAGCTCCAACTGAACTGTCCAACAAAGAAAAAGGAAAATTATCAAAAAGGTGTCCTGTACTTCCAAAAACGGTGACTGTTGTGGGTGGAGACGACAACAGAGTACGACAATACACCGTTCAGCACTGTGTGCCACAAGCGAAGGGCGACAGGGACAAACAGTCACCTGTGACACTGCCTGAACTGACCAGCAACAGCAGCAGCAGGAAGCCTTCTGTAGTATCTGTAGACAAACTACCAGTAGCTGTGTTGAAAACAAACAGCTGTGCAGCAGACTCTGACCAAAGCTCCACATACCTCTGTCTACCAAGTCCATACCTGAATGTTTACAGCTTACTGGAGGGTTCAGGAGAACTTGCATGTTCAGAGACCTCGGTGCTGTCGAGCAGCGACTCAGAGCACGAACGAACGACAAGTGCAGCCGTGCTTCCGGCAAGACGTCCCATCAGACAGTTCCGCAGAGCAGCACAACACCATCAGTCAAGATCACAGATAAAAGACTGCAAACCCGAACAATTCCAGTCCTATAGTCAGAGTGGTCGAGGTGGTAAGTGGCACGGGTGGAAATGACAACTGTGACCAAAATGGTATCTGGATGAGTGGTCAATTAAATGTTATAAACCGGGATTTCATTTCTGGAAACCCACTTCATACTACAAAAATTAACCACTGATCACAAAAATAAACAGAATATAAAACACACATACTGCACATGCTTTAACAAGCATCTAACACACCTAATACAAAACCAAAGCATATAAAATACATCTGAAGATTCTTAAATGCCTATCACAAAAAAAAAAAATCATTTGAACAAAACCTCACTAACCATGCTTATCAACGATCTGCCAAAATTGTGAATAATTCTAGTCATGGTATAGCACTAGGCACCACAGCCCAAAATGAAAACCTGGCCTCCTTGTCTGTTTAGTTTTTAGCACTGGGTGAAGGCGAATGGATCATGTCATGCCGAGTTGCTTCAACCCTGAGAAAAGAACCTGCCATATTTACTGGACAGGAGGCTGGGTGGACCCCACAGCTCATCCAGACATGGTAAAAAAGAGAAAATCTTTACCCTTTGCCAGGATACGAAGACTGATTCTTTATCTGACTGTCCACTGTCCAACCTGTAGCCTAGTCATTAAACCAACCAAGCAACAGAATCACGGGAAATTCCAGTTTTACAATAAAACTACAGGATCAGTCCAAGAACACATAACCTTGTACTTATAGGATCTATGTCAGAGGTTTGCCAACACAATGGACAATTCTAGCTTGTCTACCAAACAAAAACATGTGAGAACTTAGGTTGTCACAGTGGTATTACTGAGGGTATGTGTCTTCTGGGATGTGATGCTGTGTCGCTGGGTTAGTGGATCATAGTGCTTTCATTTCACAGGCCAAACATTCTGGTGTTCTTCTTTGAGTGCTTCACCTCTGTAGATGAAGGCACTACATTCCTCTGAAATGTCAGAACCATTCATTTGTGGAATTGTTCCAGCCAGTGCTGGATGGACACTGACTGTCGCCAGCACCAACGCGTGCCCACAGCAACCGCCTGAACTTGAGATGTGCCTCTCATTCCCGTCATGTGCCAGGCAACCGGGAACCAGTCAGTCAGATTCAGGGCTGGGGGAAGACAACAATGGTGACAAGTCCAAAACACAGGAACAGGATGCACACAAGTTCCTGCCTCCTGCTCAGTCAGCAACCCCAGCTCAATGCTGGACTCTCACTGTCAAGAACCCAGGTATCGTTGTTTAGTGTTTCTGCTATAACGTGCATTAACCAGCACAGCATTACCTGGACAGCAAAGGGGACAGAAGGGTGGCATGTGTCCGATAAGTCAGAACAGGGTGTGCTTTGATGGCATATGTCATAGGGTGAATCATTCAGGCTCCTAACAAATCAAAATTGTATCCATAAAGAACCTACAGATTAAATTCAGGGGATGCCTGCCATCCTTTGGTCCAGAATCTCCCCATATAAAGATTAACACACACATGACTATAATATTGTCTGTTTTTTTTATATGCATGCAAAACTTGGTCTGTCACGTTGTGGTTGAAACACAAGTTTGAGGATGTTCAAGAACAGGGTGCTGAGGAAGACATTTGGGCTTATGAAGCAGAAAGTAATAGATGGCTCAATAGAACTTCATAATGAGGAGCTTCAAAATCTGTCCTCCTCATCCAATGTCATCCAGGTTATCAAAATGATGAAAAGAGATGGGAAGGCTACGTAGCACATAAGCAAGAGAAGAGAAATGCTTACAGGGGTTAAACATAAAGGAAACATCACTTGGAAGACTTAGAGCTAGATGGGATGATAATATTAAAAAGGACTTTAAATAGATGGGATGGGAGGGCATACAAAGATTAATCTGGATCAGGATAGACACAAGTGGCAAGCTGTTGTGAATATGGTAATAAACACTTGTGTTCCATAAAATGTGGAAAATTTCTTGACTGAAAACTACTGGCTTGTCAAGAAGGAATCTGTTGCATGGAGTCCATTAGTTAGTCATTTTGATTTCATCTTGGCCATTTAAACAACTGCATTATCAGAGCAGTCCCATTTTATCCTTCCATGATGTGACATGCCATAATTTGCAGGCATCCCCCATTCACAGTTGTACTTACTGCTATTACCAGAAGGTAATGAATATCAAAACTGTTATCAGAATCATGTAAAGAAGTGGTACAGCAAATTCATAACAGATGACGCAGCTGGTTGGGAGAATATGAAAATTGGTTTTGTGTCACAGTACACAGATGATGCAGCTGGTTGGGAGAATATGAAAATTGGTTTTGTGTCATGGCACACAGTTGATGCAGCTGGTTGGGAGAATATGAAAATTGGTTTTGTGTCACGACACACAGTTGATGCAGCTGGTTGGGAGAATATGAAAATTGGTTTTGTGTCATGACACACAGTTGATGCAGCTGGTTGGGAGAATATGAAAATTGGTTTCATGTCACGACACACACAGATGATGCAGCTGGTTGGGAGAATATGAAAATTGGTTTTGTGTCACAGCATAAATTCCAGAACCCGCTGTACTCATTCCATGCTTTTGTTTGGCTTCAATATTCAAGTCATGACAACAGAGCACCATCTGCACCAGCAGTTCTTAAAACTAACTTGACAGACTTCATCCTGTTGCATTGACAATTTATTGTAAAAACCTGAAAAACTTGAGGGAACCCACAAAAACATAAATGATGTAATGTATATTACATCATTTATGTTAAAATATTACAGCCTGATGATGGATGACTGAATGAAATATGTAGCTAACGAAAAATCACAGCTGTTTTGGACTGAACCATGTTAAGTGTCTGTTATCAGTTCTTAAACATACTATGTTTGAAACATGATGCTATGTAGTATAATGGATATGAGGAGGTACCAAGATTTTGGATAAAGCTGCCACCCTGATGATGAAAACAATATGTTCCTTTATAATTCTGGTATCTTTCTACCAAATTACATGGCATCATGTCACAGAACATAATTTGAAATTACAATTTCGTATTTATGTTATAAATCAAGGATTATATTCAGCCTGTGTATTGTCATTTCAGAAGGATCTGAAAGACAGCATGCAGTATCAAAATCCACAAAAAGGAGTTACCAGTGCCTCCCAGATTTGGGACACAATTCCAGTGAAAATAAAAACTCAAAGAAAGCCATACAGGTACTGAAAAGTCAGAAAATTTTCACTTTGTAATTGATATAGAGGTAAATGATTTTGACACGAGGTTCTTACATGTTAACAGCAGTACACATATTCAAGGGATATCAAAAATAAGTTTTAATCACCGCATATCAAAATTTGGCTTGTCAAATGCCTGAAAAGTTTTATTGCAGAAGTCACAACATTTATATGTGACATAACAAATGAAATAATTTTCTTACTGAAAACCATCACCAAGTTGTTAGCACTGTCCATCTTCATGGAAGTCACAACTTCCAATTCCTGGCACCACGGCTATATGCATAGCACACTTTCTGACAGGTCTTTATAATTTTCCTCAGCTAACCTCAGCAGAAGCTGACCACAAACAGCCATCTAGTTTTAAGGTTTATATACATATGAAGCTTCACCTCTTATGCCATTCCACGTAAGCCTTCAGAGTAGGGTGCTTAGATATGGCAACTTTATGCAAGATTTGAGGTTCTCGTAGTATTCTGAGGATGCAGGTCTTCCGGAATATGACACTGTGTCACTGCGTAAGTGCTTCGTGACATGTTGAAGAAATGCAGTACCTTAATCTTCACATAGCAAGAAGTTCCAAAATAACAGCTATTCTTCTTAGACTCCTTAATGTTGAACCTAAAGGTACTATTATATGAGGAAGAGTCAAATGAAAACCTTAAAAATTAACAATTATATTACAATATTTACAGTTTTCATTTGACTCACCCTTGTATATTGAAATGTCAGGAACTACTTGAGCAACAACACAGAGTCACATCCCAGAAGATTTGAATCTTCATCACACTTCAGGAATGTTTGGATTGAGCTAATAAGGAACAAAGTGTAACTGAATGGCTTGTAATGGTGCAGCTGTGAATAACTGCACTCAAACACACGTATCACGTAAGCCACAAATAAACAGAAACATATACTGCAATGGAAGTTACTTTTAGACTTTATATCAAAAGGTTTTGATGCCAATACAACAGCACTGGCTTATGTGTTTGGTTGCAGAGACCAGAATCATGCTTCCCCATGACAACGGTCGCTGCTGAAGACACAAGGAGAAGTAAGAGGTTCTCACGACTATGGCCAAAGGTCAAGAAAATCCTAGAGAGTAAAGTTATTATTAGGAAATCCAGTGGGTAAGATATACATAACGATATTTTCCACTTGTTTCCTTCAACCAACAGCATTAGTTCCTCAATTAACCTCTATATTCTGGCAGTAACAAACCTGGAATTCCTTTTTTTTTTATTTTTTTTATTTTTATTTTTACATTCATACCGTGCATCTTGATAATATATAAGTTTTATTTATTCACCAACTGATGCACTACTGAGTTGTCTTAAAAAACAACATTAAAATGTACATTAAAACAGCTCTGACATGTTTCGGTACCATCACTAGGGATCGCATTAATTTGTGCTTACTGAAGTTAGAGTTGTTAAAACAGTCTATTCAAATACATTGGTGTGTGTGGTTAATATGGTGGTGGTGTGCCTGCATATATTAGCTCCTTATTGGTGTCTGTATGTTGCACTGTTCAGCAGTAGACTGGGTTAGTCTACTGCCACACCACCAGCGTATTAACCACACACCGATGTATTTTAATAGACTATTTTAACTAACTTCAGTATGCACAAACTAATGCGCTCCCTGATAATGGTGTAACTGTAACACTGTAACATGTCGGAGTTCTTTTAATGTAAATTTTAATATTGCTCTTTTAAGACAACTCACTAGCACATCTGTTGGTGAATAAATAAACCTTGGAATTCCTTGGTACTTTGGTGCTGACACATCAGTGTGCTAATGGATTCCGTTCTATAATAATATGTCAGTGGAACAAATGAGCTACATTTAGCTTTCTAATGCCTTGTCATTTGATTCTTATGACAAAGGTAACTTTCCATACGGAATGCTCCTGTAAATGACACAGTACCAGACCCTAGAAGGCAATATTGTTCATAGTGACTGCCATGACAAGCTCTCATATACACTATTCTATCCACAGGCATGTCTCGCAAGAAGTGAAGTCAGTGTCCCAAGTGTTACAGGATGGCAACGGTGGAATTGTACTACGATCAGGCCTTGAAATTCAAGGTTCAGCAATAACACCAGAAAAAAAGCCAAGAGTGCCAACAATGAGTGAGAAGGATCTGACCAGAAGCCATACAGCCAAACATCCATAAAAGAACCAAATGTGAAGAACTTTGAGCCTGTGCAGATGTCTGTGGCGACAAGATTGAACACGTCAACCTTGATGAAGGATGCCGTCTGAAATCACGTGGAATTTCTTAGCATTTTCTCAGAACTATTTAAGAAACATTTGGTGGGAACTTTTCTTCTACATATGAAGTTGTTAAATAAGTTTTACTATTTAGCTACAAAAGAAGTGCAGTGATTCAGGAACAAAGGAATGAAGACTAGCATTGCTAGGTTTTACATGCTTGTAAGTTAGCAACAATGACTTCACAACATGTTCCTGTGAGGAAGAAATATAACTAGTTTCACCACTAAAAGTTCAGCAGAGACTTCTCAGAATAAAGCAGCAAGATATATCCAAACACACGTCACACAAACACCCTACCTTCTCTTCAGTAGTATCCTTGCTATCATTTCACACAAGTATCATCAAAACCTGATGATATAATAAACATTCAATAACTCAACAAGCAACAAAGAGAAGTCATCTAACCTGTTGTTTTGTTGGTCTGCAGCAGTAACAGAACAACACACCAAGAACAAGGTGCCTAAGGGAACATCTGCACCAAAGAGGATGGAAGTAGTAACAGGAGAATGGAGAAAATGGCAATTTGGGGAACTTCATGATTTGTTCTTCTTGCTAAATTTTATTGGGGTGATCAAATCGAGGAGGAGGAGATGGGTACATCATGTGGCATGTATGGGAGAGAAGAGAAATGCATATGAAATTATGAGTGGGGAGCTCTAATGGCACACACAATTTGGAAGATTTGGGCATAGATGGAAGGATAACATTAAAATAAATTTTACTGAAATAATATGGGTATGAGGTGAATTCAACTGGCTCAGAAAAGGTATCAGCAAACACACTGCCATGTGAGGAAGTACAGAGGACTGAACTAAACACACAGTGGACTATCCTGATCCCTCCGATAAACAATCGTTTACTGCTCAAGTAGTACCTTGAACGCCATTTTGTTAATTACCAGTAAGAAGTGGGAATGGAATACAAACAGGACTGCATGAAAAAGACCGCATTTGCCTGTAGGACTTGAGGAAAAATACAGGGAACATATAAGAGTTAGTCTGTGGGTTATGGACATCCCAAACACAAAACAGGATTGGTATCCACTCAACTGCAACATTTGATTTCTTGATCTCATGAATTCCAACAGTACGAGGCAGATCCTGAAGTGCCATGCAGTTGGTTACAGCTGCCTGCAAAACTGTATGAACAAGACGTGCAACTGTGGAACTCAACAGTTTATTTTTGAGTGAGCAAGTCAATTTACAAATCATCCTCTGTCACAATATCAAAAGCACTGTTAAATACCGGAATTGTGTCATGATCTGACGGTACATGGTCTTTGTGTCACACACCACGAGACCAAACGGTTTCGCACATGTTGAGACAAGTGTAACACACAACTAGCTAGAAAAAGTGCTGAGAACTTACACAACCGCTGCAGCCGGGATGTGACATTATCAACCGAATATAATAAAAAATGTCTGTTGTCTATTTGAACACAACAGAAAATTTTGTTACTACCTTGAATATTCCAGAAGTCCACAACCTGAACGTGGCATCTTATGAACATGCACCAGCAGAGATATCAACTTACACATGTACCAGAAGTAACATGCTATGGACTTGTATATACCATAAGCAATGTGTCAACACACAATAACAGGCGTTATCGTCTGTCTGCACCATAAGCTACACGTTAAGAACCTGTACATATCAGATTACACATCAGTTTGTGAACACACCAATCAATCTGTATATACCAAAAGACATGCTATCAACTTTTCAGAGTTATCAACGTCTACGTACCAGAAGATGTATATTATCAACACGTACACCATACAACAGGCAACACATCAACTACAGCATACCAAAAGTGGCATATTTAAACTCACATAAGACAGCAGAAAGCAAATACTCTCAACCTCATGGTTCCAGATGTAACAGAATCATTGATCAACATACCTACAAGATGAGGCACTTGATCAACTTGCAAATACTAGGACAGAAATATCTATAGTAAAACCAACAAGATGCACCAGTGTATCAAATTTATTTTATTTTGGAATGACACTCCACATGTTTCAGACGGTCTTTCCGTCCATCATAAGGAGTTCAAGACAGTACATACAGCAACAGGCATTTGTCAAACAGATACTGCTGTCTGCTTGCTAGCGGGTACCTGCTAGCAAGCAGACAGCAGCATCTGGTTGCTGTATGTACAGTCTTGAACTCCTGATGATGGGACGGAAAGACCGTCTGAAACATGTAGAGTGTCATTCCAAAATAAAATAAATTTGATACATTGGTGCATCTAGTTGGTTTTACTACAGAAATAATATAACGATGCACGACCCTATGAACGTCAAATTTGAACAGACATGTTACCAACGTGTAATAAATTGTGAACCTGCAATAGTGTATAATCTCTCTCAACTGTAGCATTCCCTGCTCCATTGCCCACAATTTACACATTTATATAAATCCAGTGTATCTTCCTCATGATTGTACAGTGCTACAGAACCAGGCAATGGGGCAGTGAATTGCTGTTGCTGTATGTCACAAGAACATTTCTGTTAAATTTGTAAATATACTGTTGCATACAAAGAATGTTTTTCTGCACCCTGCCTCTTCACTGTAATTAAAAGCTAATCTCAGTCACCCTTTCACACACAAATGTGAGTACCTATGTGAACGATGTCCTTACAGAAACCAAAATTGACAAGATCAACAAACCCCCCCCCCAAAAAAAAACACACACACACACAATAAACAACAACAAAAAAAGAACTACAATTAAAATTACACAAATCAAAATAAACAGAAAAATTAAAGAACCAAAACAACAAACTCCAGTCTCAACAAAGTAATCAACAAAAGCTTCTGACTAGAAGAAAGAGGCCAAATCCCACAAAAATAAACAAAAAAAAAATACATAATCTCATTGGCATTAAGCAAGTATTAATAATTTAATAAATATATTGATCTTGTAAACCAAAAATAAGAAATAACCTCTTAAAACTTCAAGCAAACATCATTTTATTAATCCCCACAACTGACGTTTTATAACTTGGTATGAAAACTGGCTACAATCATGTGACATAGAGCAGGCAGCTAATTATTTTGAAATGACATTCAGATAGATCTTTCTAAGAGCACTGAGATTCTCTCATGCGAATCATCATACCACCAGCGTTCCACATTCATGTGCCATTGGTCACAAGGTACACGTGATGTCTGATCAACAGCAATCATATTTTAGGATACTTAACGATGCTTTCAACGGCAAAGGTTACACTTCAAATGACTAGATGACTAGCAAAATGGCACAGATGAATGGTCACAGCCTAATTTAAGACATTTTTCTTAAGTGTCTGGCCGGAATGCTAAACAACCTTCAGTCAAGGTAGCCAATCTCCAAGCACATATTTGAGGCTGGGATCCCCGACACATAAAGGAGTGCCACGCCACTTGTCATGGTACTCAAAACATCAGTTGAAATTAACCCTTTGACGCCTAACGACCACTATAGTGGTCGTACCGCACCGCTAACCTCTAAACGTTTCATTTTATGTATTTATTCAACAAATATAGGTACTGAATATTTTAAACGCGGTATATACTCTCCGTTTTTTCCTATTCAAAATGCAGTTTGTTTCATAAATCTAATGTATTTGGTTCCTGTATTATTCACGTTTTATATACAGAGTGTGCTAAAATTAAAAAAATAATTCCGGCACCAAAAGGTTAAGCAAAATGGCCACACTCTGCACTCAAAAGGGTCACAACTGACAGCTGTACATCTTACCAATTACTCACTCTTAGCAGAAAGAAGGAAATGAAGCATAAATTTTTATTACCCCAATCTGTTCTTCTGGCAATGGCAAGGGGAAACTAAGGAACAGTCTACAATTCAATAGACATGTTATCTCCCAAATGAGAAACATGACCCAATTTATATGATCTCACTCCGGTCTGGAAGTGGTCAAATATTCTTCACTATGTTTGAACATGAGTGTCATGCCTTGAATGCGTGGGTCAGTTTGAACGCTGCTATTGAAAAGGTGAAGAATATCTGACTGGCTCTGACTGTAATCTGACTGTCCATACAGTGTTAATTTGGCCTAACAGTCACTTTCACAAAATTTGGCACCTAGCCCCCTCAACCACACAACTCACCTCCAGACCCATATCAGACATTGTGGGAAAAACTCACACTATGCTTACTCAGAACTGAACCCCAGCCAATTTGTCTACAGTCCAAAACTTAATTGTGTGAACAGTACAGTTCATCTACTCACACGACTGGCTCGTACGTTCTGGTAAGAATACATGGTGCCTACAGTCACATACTGTTTAAAATATGCACTTTACCCAAAGAGATACCAGCTACGTTAAACATTCCGGTTATAATGTCAATATCTCAAGGTCTGCCACAATTTGTTAGTTGTGAGAAGTGCTGTAAACAAAATGTGTACGTATTTTCAAGACTTATTCCCACTCTGAACTTTGGAACAACGTACTGCCTCTGTATTCTTCTACCCCACAATTTCGGCAGCATGTTCATCCAAAAGAATGCCAGTCACCTTCCAGATTACACAGTGTCATGATGCAGAAGACCACAATCTGGATGTCATGTTTATGTGAATACATGACAACCCATTAATAAGATATCTCCCTCCTTAAATATCTTCAGTTTCCATGAAATACCTACAAAGAACATGTTTAACTCTGTGTGTCAATATAAGGTTATGTAAGGTATTAAAATGGTGTAAGCAAACTGTGATATGATGATCAAGGACCAAACGTGAAATTGGTGCAACTCACTATGAAATTGGCAGCACTTCCCACAGGCTCTGAATTGTAAAGCCATCTTTAAGTTTCTCAACAGCCAATCCTAGCTCTGGACTGTAAACAGGTTCACGGTCCTTCTTGTGTCCAGAATCTGCAAAATACGCCACAAATGCGTTTGACAGCTCATCACCTGTATCATCAGTTTCCTGGATGTCCTCCGTTAGAGACGATGGTTCAGCACATGACTCAACCTGCACAGAAAGAACCACACTGCGTATTAACCCTCTCCATCCTAGACATATATACAATACAGCCTCAAAGCTCATGAACCTCATTGTTAGTAACTTCGGCCTTGCATGATCACACATTTCAATGCTACTCTTGTGACTTTTCATGTTGGTTCCAAAAAACTGGGATCAAATCAAGTGGCTGGGGAGTCAGCTTCCCCCACTCTCTCTCTCACTTGTACAGATTCATCCAGTGCTTTTAACATTGTGAAGTTCCATCAAATAACTCATCCATGCTTCAATTCATGGACCAGCAAGTGATTATCAGTTTTAAATGGTCCTGTCATACAACTGCCTTTGAACGATGATTTTGTGCAACTGAGCAAGATACAGATGTCACAACTGTTGCTTCATTCTGACAAAAACAGGAAGTGAGAGACAATGTTGCAAATATTGCTGCAGCTTGCATTTTATGGTTATTGCGTAATTTTATTGTGGCATTTTGTAAGTTTTTGGAACCAAATATGCATTTATTACACTGAACTAGATTCTGATGTTCACTATGATTTTATCCATCCAACCTAATCGTAAAAACATCATAACTCTACCATATATTTTAATTACCACAATTTCAACCAACAAATGTACACGCATGCCATTTAATTCACAGTAATCTACCCTATATATTACTGATGTTTCATCAAGTTAGGTAATAATTCAGCAATTAATTAAAGACCACAATCTGTCACACACATTTCTGGTTCACCTTATGGCTTCTAGGATACTTAAAAACAAGGCGCAAATGTTTTGGAAGATTCAAGTTCTTTGGGAAGTGATGCTGTGTTGACATGTGAGTAGTTTCTGATGGTTCAGAGGATCATAGTGCCTTCATCTTGAGCGTCAAGCAGTCCAGAAACAGTGACTCTCTTACTCTGAAAAACAAGGTACTACAGTCCCTCAAAATGCTAGGAACTACTCACCCAGTGACAAAGGACCACATTCCAGAGGACATGAAGCTTCAGAAATACTAATGTGGGAACCTAAATTCTTGCCGAGGAATGAATATGTCAGAATTGTTATGTTTTGTGTACGTTTTATGGCTTGACTGTTGAAGTCTTGTCAATGACTCGCACACCTACCTGTTCTCCCACCTTGAACTGCACCCCAAACAAGGGCACTTGCCCATAAACTTTCTGTAGTGACAACAGCTCCTTATGAACGGACTGCAACTTCTCCTTCGGGTCAATTCGGAACCCCAGCACGTAGCCACCACAACTCTCCACACATTCCACAACAAGCGCGGGGCCAAATTTGGACTCACGGATTCTCACCTAACATAGAAATGACAAGGCCTTTATTTAAAGAAATGTAACAGTCTCAATCAACTGTCACTTCTACAGCATACTAGACAGACAGCATTACAAGTTAAATTCCTTGCTGTAATGTCAGTCAGAAATGAGTCGCATCTGGTAACACAGTAATGACAATGTGTTTTCTGGGCAGAAGTAAACCAAGATACCCATGCAAACTTTCAATCCAGTGCCAATTCATCCACCATAAATCACACAAAGAATCTCTCAAGTTTGAACATGGCTTTCTGTAACAAGAAGTCAGAAACTAACCACCACAGCAAACACACAGTCTGTCTTCATTAAGTGCATACTGCACCTCAATTTATCACTTGAACAGGATATGACACACATTTGTACTATCTATTACATGTAACCTCTGCTACAAAGGATACTGCCTACCAATAAATACATTGCGTGATTAAAGAAAAGTTACAGGATGAAAACCTTACTTACTGAACAAGCCTCGTAAGTTCGAAATGACTGTGCTGACAGTTGCAAACAGCTTCAAATTAATCGAAAAAATGTGTTTACTCACACGCAATATCTGCAGGTACGGAAGAGAGATGTTAAAACTCTCGTTCATATCTGCAAACCATACCAGTCGAACATTCGTAATAATGAATGTGCCAAGATTGCCCTGTTAAATCAGAAAACAAATTCTGTGTAAAACATATGCCCAAGTATAAATCTTATTGTAGCACCGTGCATTTTCATAGAATCACTTCAATATATCAACCAACGAATGCACATATAATTTCACATAAAACACTTTTAAAACACCTTAAAACACTTCGACATGTTTCAATTTTGTCAGATCATCATCAGGGAGCTTTGTTCCTTGCTAAAGTTATATTACAGTAATCACAATTCAATTCATATTTGCAAATGAGGTGTTGTGGCAGCATATCATGTTGTGTGGGAATGTGTTGT
>Ga0123357_10004035_pt1 | contig 17088 bp, 10 predicted proteins | sample TergutEmb28metaG_FD_89873 | JGI IMG/M metagenome (GOLD analysis project Ga0123357, IMG submission 89873) | Embiratermes neotenicus P4 segment gut microbial communities from Petit-Saut dam, French Guiana - Emb289 P4 | ecosystem: Host-associated > Arthropoda: Insects > Digestive system > Gut ... | reverse complement strand
TACGAAAATCAATGACATTATTTCCACATTTTATGCAAAATTGACGGTACAATGTCTGGCTAGTTACTTATAAAAGTCATCTTAACCGCTGTGGTAGACACAAGAAAATGGGTTTGACTTCGGCAAGGGTGACGTAGAGAGAGAAATAAGACCATTAGGTATTTAAGATCAGTAACCGTCTTATTCATTTAAAAATAAGTTGTGATTTTGATCAGATATGCTGAGCGATGCGAGTTAAAGATATTTCGTGTCGTGCTCTATCTCGTTTGAACTGTACTGCATAGATTTTCTTAGACTTGTGATTACTGAGCACCTCAAAATGATGGCCAGTGAAAAGTAATAGCTACAGGGATATAAATTTATGTTTTGGACAGAAACTGTATATTTTCTCTGCAGAGTCAAACTGGAGAACATGAGGCTTGGGGCTCTCCCGGCCTCCTTTAAAATGGGTAGCTGGTCTCTTTCCCTGTGGGTAAAGCAGCCAGGGCTTAACATTACCCACCCACTCCATCTAGTGTTGAGGTTAGATAAAGAGTAGAGCTGTACCTCTAACTGTGCCTTCACGGATGGTTGTAGGGTGAATTTTACCTTTAACTTTACACCTTTTTAGTTAGGATTAAGGCAGTGTGTGAAGAAAACCATGACAAAACTTCTCTCAGCCACCAATGAACAATTTGTTCTATCTAAATATCTTTGGCCCACTTATAGTCCCATATGTTTTTATTACGGTGATAAACTTAAACACGTTAAGATGGGAAGATCCTATTGGATATAAAGTTTGAGGACAGCAGTAGCTAGAGAGAAATTGTTGGAATAACTGTAGGAAGGTTTCCGTGATTAGATGGGGGATAATATTGAAATGTTCCTTAAAGGGCGACGTGGTGATAACGTGAATTCTTTCCAGCTGGCTAGTTTAGGGACAACAGGCGGAATTTTGTGAACAAGGAAGTGTATCTTCAATTCCATAAATATGGACAAATTTTGACAGCCTGGACCAATTTTCATATTAGTTTCGTAAGAAGAATTTCCATGAAATTTGATTTGCATAAATTAGATTTTATATATATATATATATACATATATACATACATACACATACACACACAATGAAGTATTTAAAAGGAAATGCGCTGTTGTTGCGAAACTGAGGGTGGGTCGTAAAGTTTACTCCAATAATTAATCTGGATCCCTCCTGATGGAGGTAAAAGGACCTTTGACTTAGGGCAACCAAACGTCATGCAAAGAATAATATCCACGATATCCAAATTTGTCAAACATTTAATGAGGGTGTTTTATACAGAGTTCTAAAGAATCGATTAACAGGATTTATTGATCGATTGTGACATCCTCACGAGAAGCGGCGTACAAGTTACCTTCTAGACTTCTGTGTTCCACATCAGTGTGTTGCATCTATAGCTGTACCATCGACTACGTCAGATCCAGTCTTTATTGTGGTTTATTTGATGGACCCCCGGGACGAGGCAGGCCACCACTGTGAGGAGTAAGAGCGGTCGAGGAGAGCCAGTGTGTCAGAACAACCTGCAGACCTCCTGCAGGGGAGGGGAGAAACAACTCAGTTTGTTGTCAAGATTAATCAGGAACTGTGTGTGTTGGTATGACTGCATCATGGACCAGGCAGACTGTACCGTGTAGTGACGTTTATACAACATGTGTTCCGTACAGATCACATCACACTACAAAACTCTGAGGTGAGAGGAAAGCCGGACTGTCTCCTGTCGTAGGGAGGTTTTGTGGGTAATTTACCGATACTTACGATATTTGTTGTCGAAAAAGCATGAAAGGTAAAATGAAGGGAACGAGATATTGAAGGCGCGTTCGGAAAATTGGGAAAAGCAACTTTAAGTTTCGTCATGCCTGTCTGTCCGTCTGTCCGAATGGGGCAACTCGATTTACACTGGACGGATTTGCATGAAATTTGACATTTGAGAATTTTTCGAAAATCTGTCGAGAACAATCAAGTTTAATTAAAACATGACAAGAAGAAGGGGTACTTTATACGAATATTAATATCCCTTTATGTCACATCGCGCTCAGTTCTTTTTAGAAAAGAAACATTTCACACAAAAGTTGTAGAGGAAATCAACACACGCATTTTATGTTTAGCAACTTTTTTTTTCGAACGTCGTGTCGTTTATGAGATAATGTGGAAATATATGGTAGAGCGGGACAGGCCACAGATAACCGTATGGCTCATGCGCATTGCATGCTGGATACCTAAGGCTACAACACATACAGGGAATATATAATATATATTCCTTTTCCAATGCACGAATGTTTACAAGAACGCGATTCAATATTACGTTGTACGTACATTGCCTTCCTGTTATTCTTTGTTTTTGGAACTCACACAGAAAATAATGACGAAAAGCGAAAAATTTTCATTCATTATGCTCGTTACTTTGAAATATAATGTTTAATCCATAGACCTTCGCAACGACTGAGTTAGTTAAAATCAGTATAATGCAATTCTGCATGATAATTCATCTAATTTTATAACTGCATATATTAGGCCCTAATTCGGACAGATCTGAGCCCAGTGGCCGCGCAGTTTAAGGCGTGGGTCTGCGGCCGCTAGCTTCTTGGGATTGTGGGTTCGAATCCCACCGGGGCAGGGATGTTTGTCTCTTTTGACTGTTGTGTGTTGTAAAGTAGAAGTCTCTGCAACAGGCTGATCGCTTGTCCAGAGGATTCCTACGTAACGTGTTGTGTCTGAGTGTGATCGTGAAGCCTCGCTAATGAAGTGGCTGTGACGCGCTGGGGGCTGTAGATCCTTAAAAAAAAACTGATAAGTTTCGATTCCCTTTGATTCATTTCCAAGGAAATTTGATAAAAATAACCGATTATAATACGTCACAGAAAGATGTCAAATTTAGTTCGAGGTTAAAACTTTTTGGTATTTAAAATTATTAAGCTGTGCAAAATTTTTGTTTATTACTGATTGCTGATCTGGAAGTAAATTGTAATTTTTTTCGTGCTGAAGTGGACAGATATCCTGTCTTTCCCTTATTGTAGCTATTAATGCTACCAATATTCTATTTATTGTATTCTGTCTTCCTATGTATTACAGTTATTTTTTTACAGTTCTTCGGGTATTTCTTTTTTCTACTTCGTGTTAGCTTATGTGTTGTAATTCGTAATAATACGCTACACTGTCGTTGTGTTATTTGTTAATTTGTGAGGAATTTTTACCCGGAGTGCATGGAGACTTCCATTAAGTGATCAGCACTACATGCAAGAAACAAGAAATATTCAATTTTGTATGATACGTGCATATATATGTTGTTTTAATAATGTATAACATTAACAGCAGACAAGCCGCCACTGCAGACTTAATGCAAGATATATTGAACACAACATCCAAGCTCAGAACGTAAGATAAACATGAAGTATAAAAGTTGCTTACACTACTTAGACCTCAACTTATGTATGGAGATTACTCAAACACTTACAAGAAATTTCCACATTATGTACATCACTTCAGCTACCAACTAGTCACCAAAATGAATGTAAATATTAATCACTTTGCTTTTGGTTACGAAAAGCTAATAATAAATCACTAAATTATAGTGGCAACATCAAATAATATATCATCAGGTACACAGGTGAAAACAATAGATATGGAATTTCGTATAATTAGCATGTGTAACATGTCAAGCAGAAAACAATGAGAATTTCAAGTAGAAACTGAATTGACTCCCCTTCAAATACCTCTGTAACTACAAATTTATTGAAGACTGCAATCGTAAAGATTATTTTTCTAACGGACTGAAACAAGCAAATAAGTCATTTCTTAGCACGTCAGATATTTACGAATTAATGCGTCTTGATTGCAGCAAGTATTGTTTGGGTCAAAGAGGGCCAGCGGTAAACATAAGATACAATGATTACATTATATCTACAAGATATAACTAGGATTCGGGGAACTACGCGCCTTAAAGAGTCGCTACGCATATAAGGAATGAATATTTAGTGGATAAAATGGAAGAGAAGGAAAACGTCGCACAAATTTAAAAGTACAACAATCTAAACCCAGGACAGATACCAGTAGCTACCATCTCCGTATTTAATGTCGGAGTCGTCTGCTGTGCAGGCGCATGTGTACGGTGTATAGGAAACAAAAAAGTAACAAAAACACGCTAGTGTAAAGGTGAAATCTAGTAGGGAAACGTGTACTGGAAACATGCTACTAGCTACTTAGAGAAGAGACTTTTAAGCGAATATTAAAAAAGAGTAAACGAAGATAGAGTAAGATGTATTATGGGGAAAAATGTGCCCTGGATGCATAAAGAAAACACCTTCAACAAGAAAAATGGAAAATTTTACACAAAGGTAAGAAAATCCATGGGGAAAATAAGGACCAGTTAGGGCATTTATGACTTAGCTTGTACATTAAATTTTTTTTTAATTTTTCCATTTATTATCAGCACATTTTATTGCACATTATGTGCACAAGAATACACAGGTAAAGTTATAAGTGTACTAACAATCACATGGATTGCACTGGGAGCGAACCGGCTCTCCGCATTGCAAAGTCTGTGACTTGTCGCCTGAGATACGGCGCGGTCTGCAGTTTTTACTTACGCCTACTTTTAATATCACTTTAAGTGGCTTACTTATCTACACTGTCGTTTATTTGCTTCATATTGGTGCTGTTTCTAGGCAGAAAGGATTTCGAGAGTTCTGCAACAGAAGATTACGTCAGGATTGCTGCTATGATAATGGCACAGGAAAATCTAAGTACTTGGGAAAACCTTCTCTAGTGCCACTTTATCCACCTCATGGACTACCCTATTCCTAAACACGAACTCCCGCTTTAAACCTCTTTTACCTCACCCAGCAAACTTGATAACTTTTCCACACTATATCGGTTAGCATTGTGATATACTGGTACGTCTGAGTTTGTAATTACAGGGCTTAATGCGCGGAAAATTAAGGGTGGGGAGGAAGAAGCAGGTCCTTCAGATTAAACCCCTGTTCATGTGACGTCACTTCTTGCTCGCATCTGCTGCCCGTTTAAACGTTTAAGTCCAGTGAGGTTACATTTGGTTCTAGCTTCGTCAGGCAGGTCTGAGGTATGGGGAGAGACCGTGTCATAGTTCAGGCGGTTGGTCGCCGGTTTTTCTTCTCGGAAGACAGGATTTGGTACCAGGGAAGCCCATGTGAGTTTTGTAGTGGTCAGGGAACTAGGAGAAGTCGTTTATGTCCGAGACATCGGCTTTTCCTCGTCGTTCTACCGACGATGTTACTTGTTGGAATGAGGGTGGAAACGGAGACCGCAAACCCACAGAACATAAACACACCCCACAGAAAGAAAGGAAAAGTGGAAGGAATGGAAAGAAAGCGAGGGGACGGAAAAAAAACGTGTGGTATAGCAAACAAGTTGCAGTACGTCGTGTTCAGTTTTCACGCTAGTCAGTTTGTGCAGTTCTTGTATTTTCGTTGCATAGTCTATTGGAAGATGCATTTATTTGTGTAAGTGTATGTATGTATGTATGTATGTATATATGTATGTATGTGTGTCTGTATATAGGTAGGTAGATAGGTAGGTAAGCAGGTAGTTATGTACACATGCAAGCAAGTATGCATATATACACGTGTGTATAAACAAACACACGCACGCACGCGCAAGTATATGTGTGTGTGTGTGTGTGTGACTGTATTCTATGTACCTCTGTCAACACGAGAGTATACAATCACGGAATATCTCGAATAGTGAATGTTGGTGATAGATTTCCTTTCCGCCTGTGCGGATTCCCATGGTGTTAAATAGTCTCCATAAATGAAACCCCAAATGAAACAATGATAATAGAAAACGGAAAAAACTTTAACTACCAAAACACACGTGGATTATTCCCACACATTTTAACATATGGAAAATTTCCCGGAACACCGAGTTACCTTCACGCACAATATCGATTCCGACACTGTGGAAATGGAGACTGCAGTGTGCAGTATGCACTGCAGTGTGCATTATACACTGCAGTGTGCATTTTACACTGCAGTGTGCATTATACACTGCAGTGTGCAGTATACACTGCGGTGTGCATTTTACACTGCAGTGTGCATTATACACTGCAGTGTGCAGTATACACTGCAGTGTGCATTATACACTGCAGTGTGCATTATACACTGCAGTGTGCAGTATGCACTGCAGTGTGCAGTATACACTGCAGTTTGCATTATACGCTGCAGTGTGCAGTATACACTGCAGTTTGCATTATACACTGCAGTGTGCATTATACACTGCAGTGTGCAGTATGCACTGCAGTGTGCATTAAACACTGCAAAGAAAATTCTAAACTGCCTGCCTTATTTTAAATAATTCTAAATACTTCTTTTTTAATATACATTTTTTCGTCCAATTTTACACCATACTTTTAGTGTGTTTTAGGCATTTTTTAATGGGAATGAGATCGCTATCCCACGTTATATTTAGACTACTGTATGATAGTTTCCGTGCAGTTCAAGACATTAAGTAGGTCTTATGATGACCTTGATGTTAGGCCGGAACTAGTAACCTAAGTGTAACCGTGTTGTTCAAGACTGTATAATAAATATATTTATTGATTGCAGCACGAGGAAGTGTTATCTAAAGTTTTAAAATTCACAGTTACCTACCACCATGTCTCCCTCTGTCAGGTCGTCAGTAACATTTCCTCCACTCTTGTAGACCGGATGTTTACCTGCCATGATTTTACCAGTCACTCATTCGTTAAAAAAAGAAAGTAGGTAAGTTGGAATCTACATCAGTGTAATGCATTACTGAGGTACAGCATTAGCACAAGGGAGGTTCTACGGTATCAGATGCAGCTCTCTTTATATCCCTCAGAAATTAACGTCACAAATCCACAGGCCTATAGACAATGTGGAATGTAAGCTTCACTCAAATTCTTAACCTTGGAAGACCTAATTACGTCTAAAGTTGTTAGATTCACGCTTAAGTCGCCTTCTGTCCCTGACAGCGGACTCATTTGTATTTATATACGAAGCAGCAGGAAGCATATCAAATTTTAGACACCATAAAAATGAAAGGCTTTCTGCTATCTGGGAATCGATTTCCTCTCTTCCAATCCTTACTCACTCACGTTAAAGCCCATAAAGTGTCTCTAAGTCAAACGGCTAACTAGCGAAGAAAGTAATGAACTAACTAGCTGACTAACTATCTAGCTGAATAACTCCACCAAGCAGAGTCCTTCTTGAGAAGCCAGAAGTACCTCAACTATTTAAAAAAAAATCCGCTGCCTTTTTTGGTATCCAGATTTTCATTACCTTCGTCAAAAGAAAAGTTTTACCGACGCAGGGATTAACATGCAATAACAGAAGTAATGAGTGTGTCTCAGGGACTCCGTATTTAAGGCGCTGGTCTTACGAACGTCAAAGGGACGGTAAGGGTACCGGGTTCAAACTTCTACCAAGAAAACAGCTAACATGATGAGCTACTCTGTGGTTTTTCCTCAGTCTGTCAAGGCAGATTCATGAGTAGATCAGGGCCAAGCTTCCTTTTAATTTCCTTGTTCTCATTTCGGCGTATAATTCCGCTTTTTATATGTCTGATCTGAATTATTCAGTTTATCAAAATAAATGAGTAAAAACTGTGTTTCGATCGAAGAGTTACTGATAGGTCTATGTTGAAGTGACAGTACCCTACGAGTTCCTTACATAAGGATTTGGAAGGACGTGGTAAAGCAGTCCCGTTACAGGCCCGGAGTGGCCCTGAGGTTTCCAGGAAGTTAAGGTTCCCAGATTACATGACAACAGTTCAGGATGGTGGTAAGGTTGTCAGCCTTAAGCACCGGCCGCCTTCACCCCCAGGAAATGCACCTGGTACTCATTTCTGTTGTGGGCTGGGTAGCTCAGTCGGTATAGCGACTGACTGCGGGCTGGATAGTCCGGGATTGAATCCCGGTGGGGACGAGATTTTCCGCCCGTCCAGACCGGCCCTGGGGCCCACCCAGCCTCCTGTAAAATGGGTACCGGGTCTTTCTCGGAGGTAAAGTGCGGCCGAGACGTGACGCTGACCACTCACCCCCTTTTAGTGCCGCGGTCATGGAAGAGTAGAGCTATACCTCTACCCACCCTCTGGGCCACACCGGACCTGTAACGAGAAAACTTTACCGTTTACTCATTTCTGTTATAGGCTGAGCCGACCCCAGGGCCATAGTGCGATCGGAAGGACTATATCAATGAAAAATTCCAATGACACCAGCCGGAATCGAACCAGTGACCTTCCGATTTGTAGCACAGCACCATAAACACTGTGCCACCGCGGTCCCCGAACTGTTGAGGTAGCCTACCAATACTAGAATGGAGAGATTTAGGAAACTACAAAACAAAACAAACAAAAACAAAACTAAGAAATCAGAATAAACGGAAACGCAACCAAGAATCGAGCAGCGCGTCTCTGGAATTCACGGCTTGACGGCTGTCGCCACACCAAACTATTAAGTAACTTTTAGGCCTACATGGCCTGACTCGTTTCACACACTTTTTTTATATATATATTTGTGTTTTCAAAGTGCAAGATTTCAAGGGAAACAGACCTCTCACATGAGGCCCCAGAATCGCAGATTGATTCGATCGCATGAAATCCAATCCAGGAGGTGGCGCTCCATCCATCACACTGTGTGACGTGAATCCGGACATGATGGGAGCCCTGGGACGTACCACGTCATTGTCACGCTTCTGAGTGATATGTGGGACATGCCCACACGTCCAGCTGAACGAAAGCTCACACAAAGAAACTGCAAATATTGTTTTATTAAAACCGGCAGTGTCAGGCCTTGTCTCACTGGACAACGTGGCTAGAGTGTTGGGTTCATTCCTCGTCCGGTACGTTCTCAGATTGGAGACAACTAGTTGTTTTAGCGCCTACATCTGAGGGCTGAGCTTCTGTGTTCGAATTTTCTTCGGGAAATTGGTGACATACGTGTCCGTTTTTTTGTGTAGCGTTGTTTTGTTTAAGTAGAACTTGCTATGGGAAAATACAGTGGGTAAGGAACCCTGGAAATATCTGAAGTTTTATCGTATTTGTAACAGGAAGTAAACCTGAATCGTAACGTAACAAATTCCTATATCACATTCGTAATTACACTTACTTTTAGGCTTAAGCCTATGAATTTTTATTTGACAGTGATAATGGAATCTTCAAGTCTAAACCAGAGGACAAAAGGAAGGCATTTATTTTAAATATGGAAAGAGAAAGCGATTAGAAAGTAACCTAAATTTAAGGCAGAAAATCTAATGTCAGCTCTACTGGTAAATAGCACTACGTACATAATTATACTTCCGGAAAAAAAATTCTACTTTTAAAACACATCTACAACTTCTTGTGTCTCTAATATTTCACATAAGATACAAAAGTGAGATAAAAATGCACACTTTATTATTTTCAATTCACATGTCTCCTTCTGTTTATAATTTCAAATGAGGACGTGTCCTGCTCGTGACTTCAGGCTTTCGCCACGAAGTAGATGAGAACTTCTGGATTGGCCCTTGAAGACGGAACCGATAGGTTCTACCGAAATATGGGTAAGGAATTACAACTACTCGATACGTAATAACCCAGAAGAGAAAATTTCTTAGTATAGGTATTGGTTAATATTTTACATACTTATGGAATTTGGAATTTTAACAACATCCGGGTTAAAAAAGTTTTATTAAAGAAAATTTCATTTGCAGCGTACGGAAAACGATCCCTTTGATTCAGGTACTCCAAAATTCTTCAGTGATTGACCTCTTGTTTTCTGCAGCTTCTAGACGTTGTTTAACATTCTCATTACTTCAGCTGTGGTTCCTCTTCATTACTGTACTTGCCCATTGCTTCTAACAGAAAAACTCTGTTCAAAATTCGACAGCCGTCCTTTAAAAAATACGAATAGAACATCTTCTTAGTGCATGTAAATCTGGTTCGTCTAAGACTGCGCGAACTCTTACTCCTCGCACTCTTACCTCGTGCACTCTTACCCCTCACAATCTTAACCCGCGCACTCTTAACCCGCGCACTCTTACCCCACGCAATCTTACCTCACGCACTCTTACCCCACGCACTCTTGCTCCTCGCACTCTTTCCCTGCGCTCTCTTAGACGACAAGCTCACTTGTATAACCTTTTCCTATAACAACCACTTTTGTCACGTTGCGTGTGAGTAAGCAGACACATAATTCTTTGAACACTGGGATTTTGTAAGACACAGGCTTAATCTTCGTTCGCAAGTCTTTAAGGAGAAAATTTTTAATTCGTCACACAGAAGAGTTACAATTTTGTTAATCAAAACCGAAAATTTCCACTCAGGTTGAACAAATCGTCACACCTCTCTGAATGTTTTGCTTCATTGTTGCAATAGTTTTGTTAACTGCTGTCCTGTGCGTTCTGGGGCTGTTTGCGAGAAATTAGCACAGCGCATTCTTAGAAGCTGCTTGCGCTAACCCGATCTTACTGTGGGCCCACAAGGAGAAGAAGATATACGCTTTTTTCTTCATATCTCTGTCACAATTTGGCGTGAGATTACCATTTAGAATTCCTCCTACAAGAGCATGTGTAATGGCTCTAATAAGTTTTCTTAAAAATATATATTTAGGAAATAAAGATAAATTGATGACCCGATTAACGTTTTGTCTAGAGCATAGGCTTGTATTAAAACATAAAAATAAAATGTAAATTTCATCCTAAACGTGGCCATGAAAGCCCACGTGGCGAGCAGATGTATTGCTCTGCTGTTTCTTTAACCTCAGCTCCAGATGGGGTGGGTGGTCAGCACCACGCCCCGACAACTTTAAACCCGGGAAGGAGAACCGGTACCAATTGTACAGCAGGCTGCCAGAGCCCGTCTGGATTGGTGCGGAAAATCTCCCTCCCACCGGGATTCGATCCCCGGACCGTCAAGCCCGTAGCGAGTCGCTATATCAAATATGCTAGTTATTTCTTTTTTATTCTACACAGGGCTTATCAAGATAAGCCTTCCGCGCAGTTTACATGAGATTCGAAGTTCTGGCCGCTACAAATATGACAAAGTACTCTGCCGTGTACAGGCGTGTAGTTTAGTGGGCAAGGAAGGACGGATCGGTAAACATGCTGCCTCCTTCTTCCGTCGCTTCTCTCTCTTTTTCCTACGGAACACTGTAAGGCCAATCAATCTACCAACTATGTGATATCACTCTCCAAAGAAATGTGATCCTAGAAGCACATCAGCTTCACATAGTCGAATCATTTCAGAAAAGTCTTCATTAAGTCAGCTCTTCTGTCCTGACTTATTATTCCTGTTGTCATCTACTGTAAGAAGCTTCCGCATTGTAGAATCCCCGAATAGTGAATCCGATTCATAATTCTCTTTTCAAGATTTAGGTGTAAAATTTGAGGTAATTTTGACATACACGATAGGCTTGTAACGCAGAATGAAAATTCTTAACTCACACTAAAATCTTAGATTTGCAGCTCATTTACTAGATCTAACGTTATGGTTGAAACATAAGTGGTTAGGGTGGGATGGACATGTAGCTCGGAATGGGGAGAATAGTTATACGTTACAGTACAGACTGTTGGTAAGAATGCGTTGTGTAAAGATCCAGGAATAAATTGTGGGTGAAATTACGACAGATTTTGGTTGAGTGGGCTATGAGAATGGGGCTGCAAACAGTTCCTTTTTATCTATAGGAGAATGCCTTACAAAGTCAAAAGATTAAAAAGTAAAAACTAGAGGATAATAGCAGAAGGGCGGTGGGTAATTGACACTTAATTTATGTGGGCCTAATAACAAGCTTACAGGTTTTGTAGTAAACAAAAAATCTTACTCAAAACTCCGCTCATAGAAAGTCTATTCCGATTAAAATTTTTTAACGACTTCTAGACAAGTTAATCTCGAATGCGACAGCTTTATTTCACGTTATTATTAATTCAGGATTCACTACCACCCTTGTTTTTGAGATTCGACATAATGTGGGGTTAGGCTAGAATGGGGTTTTCAGAGCCTAATGAAAGTGTGAAAGAAAGAAGAAAAAATTAAATGAAGGGGTAAAAAAGAACCAGAGAGAACTACAGCAATGAATAGTTACAAAGAAACAAAAAATAAAGACGTATAGCTTAAAGAGAAACAAAAAGAGTAAATAGACATAAATAAAAAGTAAAACAAAAATACAGGAAATAATGAAGACAAATACAGAAATGTAAGACGACGCAAAGTTAAGTACAGAAATACGGGAAGAAAATAAGGGCAAATAGAGAAATACAGACGATAAAATAAGAAAAGGGACACATGAAGAAATGAAAGAAGGAAATAAGACAATAAAGAAAACTGAAGGGATTGTGGACACAAGTAGAGATATACAAATAAATACAGTAGGAAACGGAAGCAAAGCAAGGAAGAGAAGCAGATAAAGAAATGCAGGGACTTATTTATTTGTGGCGACAGCAGCAGCAGCAGCATTGCTGTGCTCAGACAGAGCAGGACAGGAGATCCATCCGGACGAGCCACATCGCAGCAGCTGGAATCAGTCTCCCTCCGCCATCTACTGATGTGCTCCTTCTTGCTTTGTTTTTATCTCCGTCTTGAGCCATCTCTCTCCTCCGCGCGGATCGAAATCACATTTACTTTGCTGCTTGGGACGCTGGAAGCTTTTTGAATGAGAATTAAGCCTGTTATCCTCTTCAGCTGCACCCTTTGCCCCCGCTCGCTATAATACAGCGACCGCTGCTTCCCCTGCAACCCGCTGCAGCCCGAGCATCCCTTTCCATTCCCGCCTCCTGCTCCCTAACTGCTTTTTCGGTGAGCCAATGAGATCACGACATCACGCTTTAGCCGACAGCAGCCAACGACCAATAGGATTAAGGCATGTCGAAACTTCCCAGACCCGTCAACCAATCAATGGCGAATATCGCGAACATATTATTTGTGATAGGACGATGGAAGACCAAGTCGCCTCTCTTCCGACATAGTCCCCTCTGGAAGAGATTCACGACTTGTGGGCTATATGGTTTTAAGGAAAGCAGGGGAGGGCTCAAAGTCACACAGCAACGTACAAAGTTGAAGCAAGCCACACCCAATAACCTGTATTTCTTTCCGTTTGATCGGCAAAGTAAATAATGAACGTCTTACATGTGTTTTGTGATAAATGCCTAACCTTGGTTATAATCAGGTTGTCACAATTAGCAAAGTTGTGAAGTCGGGAGGGTGGTAAGGAAGGGGTGGCAATGATTGACGGGTCACGCACACAGCACTGTGCTTCCTCCCTCCACTGGCGTCACAGCATCATCATCAGTAAGAGCAATTACTCCCTCCCATCACTCTTCACCCCTTGTTACAGGAAGCGCTCCTTCAGTTTTGATGGCATGTGGACTACTGCGCTTGTCGAGATGGTGGTGGTGGTGGTGGCAGCATCAACAGCTACACCAGGAGCCACCGTGGCAAGATTAAGCCTCGCAAACACCCACCGCTTGTAATGTTAAGCGTACGTACATGAATGTAGTCAGTTCCATGGTATACATATATTTGCATACATGGAATATAACAATTAGTAATTTGTTTATTGAGATAAGTAAATTGTAGAATCGGATTATAAGAAGTCCTGAGGTAGCAAGGAGTGTCACCACTGCCACCACTGCCGCGCCACCAACGCATGGAGTCCGCAGGTGCATCTCCGCCAGCATCAGCAACTGTAGGCGCGGCTCAGCCAGCACTCGAGACGGAGAACGGAATCCGTGGTGAGTACTGCGACTGAAATTGTGACAGCCAGCAGAGGAGAATTGCAAATAGACGTTTTGTTTAGATTCTACTTTTCATTCTACTTTTTTCAATAACTTACTGTCTAATTTGTCGTTAAAGTGGATGCGAGAATCAAGCAAGATTAAATTCAATAAGCCCGAATGGTTATCTGAATTCGAAATGGTCCTGGAAGTGAAAGCCAAACAAAATGTTTGCTACTGATGTTATAGTTAAAAATTATTTTTTTTTTTTTTGTAAATCCTCTTCAGATTTTCTTTCATAAAAAAAAGACAACCAAATCGCACAAACAGATCGAATTAGCACCGTATCTACCTAGGAGGCCTACTTGTACATAGTTAAAGCACTTGTCACTGTTCAAGCCACAGTGTTTAAGAGAATATTTAGGATTTAATGATTCAAGTACAATTAATTTACAATTTTTACAATCTGTCTAATTAGAAAAATAAAGGGGCTAAAGTAAATACAAATTACGAATAGCTAAATTGTCTAGTCAAATAAGATTAAACCTACAGGTACAATTGCACTGAATTATAAAGGCAAGTTATTATTATTAATTATTGTATGCTACTAAACGACTATTTATTAATGGCGGGTAATTATTTAAAACTGGATAATTTATCTAACCTAAATTTGTGGGATTATATTGTATTTATTTCTACTAATTCTTAGTTTTTTGTTGGCTTATGATTAAACCAAAGGAATTTGTTCGTTTAATTTCAAATTGATATGATAATAACACAATTCGTTTTAAAATAATACACTTGATTTTATTGTAGACTTTTGATATTTTACATCAAACTGTGAACGTAACCCCTGTAGGCTTCTACTGTCTCCTGTTTCCAATAGTGACAGGGACAAGAGATGTTTCTCTTTTCCAAAGCTTCCGATCGATTCTAAGACACACCTAGCCTCCTCTTTAATAAATTATAAAGCCTCTTTTCCCTGAGGTGAATCAGCTGGGACGTAAACACTGTACTTTCACCTTAATCTCCCCAAGAGATTCGGCCAGAAAACAGTCAATAGAAGGCAACTCACAGTTACCAAATGCTGTGGTTAAATCTAATAATGTTTTTGTTCGAATGACAATTGATTTGTTTATGTACAGTGACACAACAGTGTGAGCTATATACACTGGGTTAAAGATGAGTGGAGTTATAATTCGAAATCCTCCACATACCTGTACGGTGTGATCAGTGGTTTTGATTTGTGTGACGATAAACTGCCACATAATTTTAAAAATCTCATTTTAATTGAGAGAGTTTTCAATTTGCTGGTTGTCATTAATGTTGGAGAATTTTTTTGAAAAAGATTATTAGGTTAGGTTAGATTAGGTTTATCATTTCTTGTAGAAACAGTTCTGTCATTACGATAATAAAATTTATAGAATAAAACAAAGACATGGTTTTTCTAGATTTAGGCATGAACAAATATTCTAAAGTAAATTCTGTTGTTTGTGCTTCTCTTTTTTTATTAATGTGTTTGATCAAATTTTGGAAAAAAATTCAAGAAACATTAACTGTGACCCTTTTAGGCTTAACTGTGTGAAGTCTTATCAGCAGTCTTTTTGGTTTGTGTGTATACTTGTGTAATCAGATAGTGCTGTATATAACACAAATGACAAGGAGGTTTTTCTTTTTCAGCTCAAAACAAAAGTATAATTTTTGCATACTTGATACTAAAATGATCCAGACACAGACTATGCAACCATACTTTTTCATTAACCCTTTAAAGCACAGCGGTCATTATTGGACTATACACAATTTTTTATGCGTTGACAATCTCAGTTACCAACTTCAAGATTATAGCATTAATGACAGACGAACGAATAGAAATAGAACGTTGATGGAATGATTCTGACGTAGAAAACCGAAGTAGAGGCAGAAGAACCTGCTACGCGCCACTTTATCCACCATATTCCCATATGGACTGGCCTGAGTTCGAAACTGACCCTCAGATGTAAAAGACCAGCGACGCACTTTATGTCCAGACGATATTTTACGCTACCTGTTGTAATATTTTAAGAGTATAATCTCAATAGTTTGTCTTCCGCGTGTGCTATTTGTTTGTTATATGATCCGCAGAATAAGAAGAGGATACATCAGTAAACAATATTAACTTCTTCAAAAAAGACACATTGTGTTCTCGGCTAGGCAGAAACTTATTTCTTTGAAATATCATCTAGAAAAATGTCACATTTAAAAAGAATAAGAAGCATAATAAATCGTGTCGTGATAAATTTTCTAATATAAAAATCAACCTTAACCACTACACTTCTAGACCTACGTTGGCATATAGACCTAGTAATATATATGTGACATTTCATAGCGCTTGTTTGGTCTAATATATAAATTTTATTCGTAATATTTACAATCGTATTATGATTAAAACCCTGCTCTTTGTTTTACGACTACCGCTTTATTACATATATGCACGCACGCACGCACACGCGCGCGCGCGCTCGCGCGCGCAAACACACACACAGATTAGTGGAATACTGACAAATATAAAAATGACTCTTTTTCTTGAAATAATTAACTAATCAGAGAATTTAATCTCGTCTCTACAGGCTAATTAAAATTCCGATTTCTAGATTCGGTGATCGAACTGTAAGACTGTATTTGAAGGGACGCCTCAGTTTTTTATAATCCCCTGAGATATTTCGGGCTCAAATTTGTGGTTCCACAGGAAAAAAAGTCTAGTATAAGCCGAAGAAAAAAGAATTTGTATCAACCTGAACTTAAAAGGAGTAGTTTAAAGACTACAGTCTACATGATTCTGTCTAACAAGCTCCTGTGAAATTTTTATTGGTAACTTTCAAACCTTCATTTTGGCTCAGATATTTCTTATTAGATATATGATGTAAGACCTGATAAATTCTAGTAGCTATGATCATGTTATTTTCCCCTAAACAGAGGGACAGGACATTCTCCGAAACATTTACTGGTGCTCCGAACCGACACGATGAATTGCTTGACGCTATTGGTCACTTCATATTCTTCGGGTCTGTTGTACAACGTTGCACTCCAGACCATTTATTTCAGGGTCTAACTACATTCACTGCTGAACGAATTTCAAGATTAAGACTGCACAGCGTAAATGTTTCTGAAATATTTAGCTAGGCATCGCAAAAAGGAACGTGTTTGTAGAAGAATTTCACTAATTTACAGGGTAATTGACTCACAGGTCTACAGGTTTAGTGCTAGGAGAACCCAATTCAAACTCCAAACTTACTTGTAAATATGGGCCAACTACTTGCACTGTTTTATGTTATTAAAATATTTATTTACATAAAATAATTTAAAACATAAGACTTCGTTTAAAATTTCTAAATCTCCTACATGTTTCGGTCATAG
>Ga0123357_10004034_pt1 | contig 17089 bp, 10 predicted proteins | sample TergutEmb28metaG_FD_89873 | JGI IMG/M metagenome (GOLD analysis project Ga0123357, IMG submission 89873) | Embiratermes neotenicus P4 segment gut microbial communities from Petit-Saut dam, French Guiana - Emb289 P4 | ecosystem: Host-associated > Arthropoda: Insects > Digestive system > Gut ... | reverse complement strand
CGCTTGTGAGTGCGGTAATGAACCTTCGGGTTCCGTGAAATGCGGGGAATTTCTTGACTAGCTGCAAACCAGTTAGCTTCTCAAGAAGGACTCTGCACCATGAAGTAAGTAAGTAAGTAAGTATGGTCGGTCTCCTTGTGACAGCCTGTCACAGGGCGGAAGGAGACGGAAAGAGAGCGATTTTATGGTAGACGACAGACTTTAAAGAGTTTGTTACAGTAGTGACTGAAGTATACTTCCCATCGCATTTTGATGTAGCTAAAGGCAGAAGATAGGTAATCTTGAGAATTAGGTGTCTGCAACATAAGCATTCACCGTGGTTATGTTTAGAAATGACAGATTCCAAGTGTCCATCGGCTTATGGAGAGGATTATTTCAAAGTTGCCCTCTTAGTTGTCGTCCATTCCCGTATTCATGTATGTGTCCTTTACCGTACACCACTTGCAATACATCGCCACTATAGTCGTTTGTGTGGTTGAACAGCCCACATTGTACAAATGCTTGTTTTATTTCTAAGCAGCATTTGTGGGTGTGGAATCGAAGGGGTGCCATTTTCTCTTTTTTGTTTGTGAAGAAGTAGACCAATACTGCTGCAGCAATATCATTGTGAGGTTTGGTGTAGTATCATAATCCCACTGTGTTTATTTGGATAAGTCTTATGATCGTTGTTAATGCTTTGGATCCTAGAATATGTGTACGTGTAGTAACTGCCCGTTGTAGTCGATGGGAAATTGAATGTGTTATTACAGGTATCGTGTTTGTTATTCTTAGGCTTTCACAAAGAAATCAGTTGTACCTGTTTCAGTTCCAGAAATTTAACCGATTGCGTAAAGAAGATAAAATGAAACGTCATTTGAAAGCAGCTGTAAATGTCTGCTGTCGGTCCACTTTCAACCACCACAAGACACATTCGTTGTTACGATATTTGATGGAACTCGCAACACTGTCCAGTATACACACGTACATGTGCTTGTGTGCATTGAGTGATTTTCAGCCGACTCGTTTTATGCTTATCAGTTTTAGTTAATGTAAGAATTTACACGCCGGATGTCCTGACCGAGGGGTTCCCGTAGTTTTCCTCAGTGCCTCCAGACATATGCTAGAGTAGTACGTCAAATTAGGCCACATCCGCTTCCTTCCCAGTGCCTTAGACTGCTTTCATACGGGCCACACAAGCACCGGCGACTACCATGGTCGTTTCGTCTTAGTGGAAGCTTTCAGACGAGTCACTGGGGGGTGTATCGGTGACAACTTTTGGGACCGGCGAGTGGTTCTTCCAGCCCATATGGCTAGGCCACTGCTGTAACAGTCGTATGAGTGTGTTCACACGGGCCACAGTGGTACTAAAAATGAATACAAGTAGTGTTCTTGATGTGGCAAGATTCATTGTAGGGATTCAGGACGGGCCTGTGACGTCAGAGCTACGCGTGTTCTGCCTAGCCACTTGCCTGGTTGTGTGGCTGGGACACTGGCGGCTCGTGTGAAAACTCTCTTATTCATTAACCATACTGTAATTGGACGCTGTATAGACCAAGCTACTGATATCGCCATGAAACACCACAAATAATGTAGGTAATACCCCACAGAACCGGTTACTACAGACGTGTGCACATGTATGTATACATAACAACAGCGTATACGTGTGACATAATATATCGCCAGCATTTAACATTGGCGTTTAAAATTTATGCACGAGGGCATGTGAATGAAGATTTGAAATGTTAGTTCTTCGATGCATACGCATGCGTTCGTTTTTGCCAGTTTTGGGAAATTAAAAGGTACGAGAACGGGATGACCTTGACCCGCGTACCGTTGATGTCAAATTTTGTCGAAATCCGTGAAGTGTTTCCCGGTTTCAAACATGCCAACGGACAGCATATGTTACTTTCTGTCTGGCGCTAGTGGTTGCGCCATCGAACGTAGCGAGAGGGAGAGGGGAAGAAATCATTGTGTATTTTATGCTGAGATGAAAAGTGAAAATTAAAAAAGACATGCATTGTAAAACGCCAGTTTTTCCAATTTTGTAAAGTTCAGTCAAACCCCGATATAGCATTATTTGCTCACCGCGGTTTGTGGCAGTATATCGAAGTTGGCAGTAAACCGAAACATTGTGTAATAGGGAATTTCTGTTGACATACTTTAAGAGCTCTAAGTGAGGGTGATGCAGTGTCGGGGTTTGAATGTATAGGTAATGTAACCCACCAAACATTAACAGACTGGCATTTATCCTTGGACCATCGGTTCAGAAAGATTGTACCGCTGGATACATTCAAACAAAATTTCCTTCTAACATGTCGATATATAAATATTTGTGCTCTACTGTGGAAACATCCGTCCGAAGAATTTTTCGCTTTGGGGCCCGGGGGGGGGGGGTGTATTTACAATTGAATTTTGTGGTTTTAAGGGTGGAACCTGTTCACACCTTACTGAAACGCGCAGCATCTCATATCGCGTCATGGGTCCGGTGGGTTGAAGGGATGAGATGAAGGTCCGTTGGGGTAGAGTCAGATAGCGGATAACTTTTAGGGTGTGGCATTGATTTACTGAAGGATGGAGTAACTGGGATGAGAGATGTGTAGGAAAGATCCCAGCAGGAAAAGATACATACATTCAGAAGCAGCACTTTAACGGATGGATCTGATTATTTGAAATGCACTTGTTTACTGAATCTCTGACTGATGTGTAGTCGTTGATACCGGAAATTACACTTAAGTTAACTAAGTATTTCAGAAACCCATTTGTAGTGTTACTTGCCTGGGCTTGTAATAGCTATCTAAAGGCAAGTTTGTATTTTTTGTTCTGTTCCCAGCCATGGTATTAACAGTATAAGTGGGTTGTATTGTTCCTAACATGACATGTGTGATATTGGATTGTTGAGCCCTTAACAGAAGAATGGTACACAGAATGAAATATTATTAGATGTTCTTCCATTTCCTTTACACATCTTCATCAAGAAAGATGTGTATCCAGGTTATGCAGAATATATATGTAGGGGAAGTTCATGTATAAATTTGTCAGAGACAGAAGTAATGTGTGATTGATTGTTTTGGAATTTTGAATATTGCATCATTCATTCATTTAACGCTGTTCTAAGAGTTATCAGGGTTACTATACTGTTCTGTTATTAGAGAAATACAAGTGATGATGGTAGAATATCTTACAGTCATCACAAATAACAAATAACAAAATTGTCATGAATGAAAATGTCATCTCTCTATCTTTATGAATAAATAAATGATGAGCATTCATTAGTAATAATGACACATGGTAAGAATATGTATTATTTCTTCACAGATAATGCTGTAGAGGCCATTGTGTAGGAGGGGGGGGTGTTAAAAATTCTTGGAAAATGCATATGGGATTGTAATAACAGTATTAATCTTGATGAATTAAATATAAATTATGTACACTGCTTTGAATCAGCTCAGGAGAAGGCTGTTTGTATAAGCAGTGTTGAACCTGATTGTTGTAATGCCACCTAGTATAATGCGCTGTGTTAAAAGATGCCACCGCAGAAAGATGTGTTTTCATGTTACAAAGGAGACGGCAAAGTACTGATGAGGAATAGGAATATATTCCTAGGAGAAGATATTCCCTTATAAACTAAAGAGGACTTGGTGTCAACAAATTTGGTGCAGGAACATAGTCTGAATGTTTTAGATCACATTCATTGCCACAAAACACCTTGATTTGTGTTTGAAGAATCATTCATATATATGCACTGAGAACTGGGGTCACCTGGGCTTGTAATAATACTAAATTTGAATTTTAGGCTCATAATATTATTTTGTTTATAGTACCCAAGTATTTTAACGTTCATAATACATTTTTAAATTCTGTTTGGCTGAACAGTGTTCATTGCCCCATATAAAACTTAAAAAGGCCATAGTTCGACACTCAGGATTGTACATGATCACTATATATGACTGTTCTACTATACAGTACTACTGTTTGTAATGATACCAATCAGTAGTTACTTCCCATCATGTTACTTATGCATGTGTGCAAAGCTCATCAACCACCTTGTTTCCACACTGCTTGTTGAAGAAGTTTTGAGGTCTCTGTGAGTCGTCTTTAGTCAGTGTGCAGCTTTCTATGTAACACATATGTTAAATACAGTTGCTAGGCACAGTGTTGTATTCAGACAATAAGGTCGTGAGGTGCCATTTGGCCACCAGGCAAACAAGTTACACATAAGAGAAAAGGTTTTTATCAACTGTGGAAAAAGTGAGAAAAAAATTATGGAAGAATGTGACATCTCCAAGAAAATCTTTGGCTCAACTTGCACCGGAGACATATGTCTGCATCTTGACCACAGAATGGGGAAAAATTGCTGAATTTGCATCGGTGTAAGACGGCTGTTATTCACACACTGTATATTGCAGATTGTGAACCCAGACTGTATTTTGTGAACTGGTATCTACATACAGTGACCCCACACACATTCTTTTTAACTGTGAAGTGTGGTTTAGTCTCAGTTGATATGTGAACTCTCAGAACAAATATTGATCTGCATAAAATGCCAGGTTAAACCACAAGGTGCCATTACTTATGGGGAGGTTGTTTGTATGTGGTGTGTTATGAGTGCAACTATGATTATTAGACTTTTTTGTTCTGAGACCATAAATTCACACCAGTATGTAACACGCATTCTGACACCTTTTTTCTTCTTTTTCTGCCTCTCAGAAAATCTGTGCCCCCCTTCCCTTTGTTGGGAGTCAGATGTAAGACAGTGCATCAGCTTTCACTAACCATTTCCTGCATTGTAACCCTTTGGCGCCAGGATTAAATTCCCGGTGCAGTCTGCAAAACACTGGATATAAAGTAGGGGATTTAATTTTTGTAATGCAAACTCTTAAAAAACAAAATTAAAAATGAAAGAACCCAACAAGGCTGTACAAGAATAGCCATAATTGGCTGATGCATTTGATTCATCATTTAGGAATTCAACATAGCACCCTGAAATACAGTGTACGTGTCTTTCATCGCCAGGGTTCAGTACAAAGTGTAATACCAACTTTGAAGCATTAAACTAGAATGCATGGTCCCTAACTCACATTAAAAATGGAATCACAGCTCTGTAATCTGCTTGATAATATATACTGTTCTTCTGCATGATAATATTTGTTCACCATAAAATAAAAGGTGCTTTGTTTTTTTCTCTTTTTGCATGTCTCTACTCAGGCAAGGATGGTAGCAAGGTGACAACGGTGGTAGCCACCCCTGGACAAGGTCCTGATCGGCCTCAGGAGGTGTCTTATACTGACACCAAGGTGATAGGCAATGGAAGTTTTGGTGTGGTATACCAGGCGAAATTGTGTGACACGGGAGAAATGGTGGCCATAAAGAAGGTCCTTCAAGATAAGAGGTTCAAGGTGAGGGAGACTGATCATATGCAAGTTTAGATGCTTTCTATCTCTGTAACTTTTGTAATGCATGCGTTCAATTCTAGTATCATATAATTAGTTTTCAGAGCATGTGGTCTACATTTTTGGTGGTATTAGTAGCCTTTTTTGCATTATTTTTGTTATCATACCTGCAGCTCCTGGTAGCCATTGAGTAGGAGACTGTGTGAGCCCCAGAGCAAATCTGGATGTATTTGGAGAAGAGAAGAATCTTTTACCTGCCAGAAATTGAATCCATATACCAGAAGTTATATTCATACATACACTGCTCTTGCAGATAGTACAGAAGAGAAACTAACCTCCAGTGATTGACTTCTCTTTCATTTTACAGTATTTAAGAATAGAATATAAAAGAATGTACAAAAAAATAATTTGTGAGTTTTTCAAGAGAATTCCAATTTGGACATTGGTATGTGTTATACTGATCCAGTCTGTTGTGAAATTACTTCTGTCACTTGATTTCATTTGAAAAGCAATATGAATGTGGTTCCTTAACTTGGTATTTTCTTTCAGAACCGTGAACTTCAGATCATGAGACGCCTGGAGCACTGTAATATAGTGAAACTGAAATATTTCTTCTACTCTAGTGGGGACAAGGTATGAGATTGTTTTGTGGTTTTATGTTTTGGTGTATTGTCTTCCATTAAATTAACCTCTGTTATTTCTTTGGCCACTTGTTGGGAAAGACACTTGCTTTCTAGGGGGTGGAGGTGAAGGGGGGTATAGTAACATGTTACAGGTGTGTTGTATTAGTGTTCAAGAATGAAGGAGTGGATCAGATGGGTTAGGGTCATGCAGGTCATTCAGAAGTAATACACATTTAATTTTTATTCCAGTAATATCAATTCTTTTATACAGTACAGTGCTTTTAATAAGCCTGCAGACATCCCAAAAAATGCTTCTGCAACATTTTCCATACAGGGGTGTTTCACCTTCAGATAAAGATTAGGTTCTTTGGACTAACATCAGGACTTAGTGAAGGTGGGGAAGCTCTTCCCGACCATACACTCTTATATGATCAGCTGCATTGCCTGCCTTGTGACACATTCTCAGTCAGCATGATAATGAAAATAACAAGTGTGTGAGATTCTTGGTGCAGATTTTTGGGTGAAAGTGGACACATAATAATGTCTGCTTTATGATAAATTCCATTATAGTCAGTTCTGCTATAATGTGATAGTTGCATTCTCATGAGACCTTGCATTATAGAAAATCAATGTAACAAAAATTGGGTCAGGTGAAAAAAAAAAATTATTATCCAACCTTGTATCTTTATTGGTTGCAGAAATCACATAATATCAGTCGCACATATGTGAAAGCTCACATTATACAAGCAACATCCACTTATTCATCAGTTATGTAATGGCCAGTCTGTGTGTTTACAAAACAGGATTGACAGCAGAACTGACTATGTCATGTGGCTGTCTTCTTCCAAAAGGTTATTGACACTAATGATGGATTTGCAGGTCTTCAGGCTTTCACAGTGGTGTAGCTGAGGATTTTCATTCTTCTGAGGTGTGATGTCACATCACTGGGTAACTGGCTGAAAATGTTTTGAGACAACATTGGGGCCTCATGTTCAATGGTCAAAATGTTTTGGACAACCAGGTCCTCAAAGAGGAGGCCACTACATTGTATGAGGAAGAATGACCATATATTGAAAATGTTAGTTGTGAAAATCAGTAAAGCTGCAGGAGTGCAGTGTTTACCATATGAAGAACAAAACTCCAGTTTTGTTTATGCTTTGTGTTATACCAAGTGTGCATGGATGTATGCAGGTACCAAACCGAGCAGCATCGTGGAGTTGCTCTGAGAATGGCATCCTTCTGACAGAAGGCTGCCTGTGTGGAGTGCGTGTTGGAAATGATATCAATTTCAGTGTTCAGAGCAGGTTCAAAACCACTTCCAGGGGAAAGAGTGTGTTGTGGGGTGGAAGGTTTCCACTGTAAGTTCTCCACATATATTGCTCTATTTGCTGTAACAGCACACAGATACCTGTTTGATAGCACAAAACACATGGGTTAATGTGCCTTCAGAATTCCTCTTTTGTATAGTGCAGGTTGCATCTTGTGGCTTCATTGTCTGCCACTACCTCCCCCATTGGCTCACTACCTTCACTTTTGCTACCCTCAGCATCTGTACCTTTATAATATGCCCAATCAACCCACACAGCAGATCTTTGACTGACACTGAAGATGACAGTAGTATAATTATTTAGAATGTCAGAAACTACTTAGTGTCACAACATAACATCCCAGAAGACAGATATTTTCAGCTACACTGCTTTGGTGACCTTATATCTCCCAAGGTAATAGTCACATAGTTTGTCAAGAAATCCCCTGCCTTTTATGGAACACAGAATCCCATGACAGTGTTCACAGTGGCAGTTCTGTGAACCAGTATGCTAAATTCGGTCCACATCTCCATCTTATTTGTTTGAAAGTTTGCTTTAATATGTTGTTCCCATCTGTACCTAAGAATTCCAAGTGGTGTCATCTCTTCAAGTTTATCAGTTAAACTTTTGTACGTTTTCCATCACCCCTGTTCTTGGTACCTGTCTGCCCATCATCTTGATTGATCACTCTTTGAATACCTGGTGAAGAGTATGAATTAGCAAGCTTCTCGTTATGCAGTTTTCTTTGTCTCTTTCCATCCCTTAGGTCCAATTATTCTCAGCATCCTGTTTTCACACATGTATAAAATAAAAGATACACACATGAATATAAAAGCTTCCAAGATGAATGGTGGCAAGCATCCATGAAAGTTAATCTGTTGTTACTTTCTTTGTGAATGTAAGTTTGATTTCTTACCGTTATTTCCAAGTATTTGGACGTCGTCCCTTTTCAAAGGATCTATTAAGTATCATTATGTTAAGATTTTTTCGTACATTTTGATGACAGGACATGAATGTACATCAACTCATCTGTGTGCTTACTCTTTTTCTGCTTTCAGACCAGCCTTCTTACATCATCTGCCTGCCATATCCTGAGTTTTGCAAGCCGAATTACAAGATTTAATTGGAAGAATAAACTATTTCATGTCCTGATATTTTGCTTTCATTATTGTGTTTTTCAGAAGGATGAAGTGTACTTGAATCTAGTACTGGAATATATCCCCGAGACTGTGTACAAAGTTGCTAGGCATTACAGTAAATCTAAGCAGACTATACCTATTAGTTTTATAAAGGTAAGTGACTATATAACCTTTTATTATTACACTTTAAGTGTAACTGTGCACAGTAGCTGTAAGTTACCAACAAGTATCTTTGCGTAAATGGGTTTCACTCTGAGTGTAATACCTAGCCATGAAGAGTCATAAATAGCTCCAGCTGTTAATACTGCTGTCATTAAAATTGTCAGGCAGTGAGGTTTTTGTGGGGTACTATTTGGCATGGTAAATTTGCTTCAGCATAAATTTCAACGCATACAGATGTTAATATCAGAAAGCACTGTTGAAGTTTGTCCCATCAGTTGACAGAGTTTAGCAGGAATGGAATAGAGGAAGATGCATGGTTAATGTAGAAAAGTACAAGAGCTTTCTTCAGGATCTAAGACACAGTAGAAACTGCACATTGGCCTAAGTATGTAACATGCCACGAAATTGGATATTTATTTCGTATTCACGTAGGTGGATCATTCCTGAAATTAAGGACTCTTTTGTTGTACGGCATTAATATACCTTACAGAGCAAATCAGTGCAGTCTGCTGATCATACACAGTGGTGCTGTACAGACACCTATTTTCTTCAAGGAAACACACTGGGCCTCAGTTAGTCCCTATTGCGTATTGTGAGTAGCACCATTTTTCTTACGAGATAAAATGCATGGGGGTGGTAAGGGTTGTTGACTTCCATTTCTGACTTCACCAGCTGAAGAAAATTTACTACTTTGAATTATTTGCGAGTGAAACACAGTTTTGTATGCACTTGTTTGTTGCGGTGAACTCACTGTGTGGAGGCTGACATGAGTATCAATCTATGTGTAAAACTTGGAGGAATGGTCTCAGAAACCTACAAAATGCTTGAAACAGAGCTAGGGTACATCATTTGAATGGTTTGCTTGTTTAAATGGGCACACATACACACCTTATGGTGTTCAGTAGTTCCAAAAAGCAAGGGAAAGTTTGTGTGGCAGTATTTTGTATTAGCTGTTGTATGATTATCATTGACACACAGCATTCTGTTGACAGGCCCATGTTTTATCTTGCCATTGTTTTTTTAGGAAAAAATGGATGATGCTGAGAAAATAAAAGTGTCCAGTTGTATCATTTCTATTATTGAGACCCATATTTACAATCTCATTGTGAACCAGACAGTCTGAAGTTCTAATCTTGGCAGGGGCACGAGATTTTATCTTTTCTGAAATGGTTTAGATGGGTTCTGGGGCCCACCCAGCCTTCTGTTCAGTGGGTACCAGGGTTGTTCCCCACAGGTAAAGCACCTGGAGCATAAAGTTGACCACTCATATCCATCTGTTGCTAAGGTTAAGAATACATTGAGTTGTTCCACTGTGTGTGTGTGTGTCCCCTGGTATGCCTTTTTGGCATGGACAGGAACAACTGTACCTTACTAAAGCAGCACTTCAGTTATTTTAGTTATTCTTAGAGGCCTGATCATTTCAAGGCTGCAGTATATGTAGGCCCTTATATAATCATTATTTTCTTCTAGTAGATTGCATTCATACTTATTCACTTCCATTACAATTCCATTTCAAAGTTCAGGGAGAAAACAGAGATCAGTATATGAAGTAGTACCTGGTTTATGTTCTTGGATGTGACACCATGTAGTTTTGCCAGTGTCAAAAGACAAGAAGACCACACAGTCTTTAACACACTGCTGTAAAACCTCAGGTCTTACACTTGCAATGGTATTTTAATACTGAGCTGACTGTGTTGAGGCTCTGTTCTGTTTGACAAGAATAAAAACCACAGTTTTCAACTTAACGTGGAATAATTTGCTGTCATTACGAGAGGGTGTGATCATGTTTCCCACGCAACACTCATTCTAGCTGGTGGGATTATTTTCTAAATTACCTCTGCCTGTGTGGTCACTCTCAGACAGTTTCAGGGCACGCAGCATCAAACATTTTCATTATCATGGCAGCTGTTTCTCAATTTCAGCTTGTTGAATTCCATCTTCCACAGTATTCACACTTTTGTCACTTTTATTCACCATGTGTTCTCTGCTAGCCTCCATTTTATGTTGTCAGTGCTACTTTTCTTATGTAGATAAATATTATGTATGAAAACTCTTCTGGTACTTCAGATATGTAGGAAATATTTTCCCTAAATATGTATTGTGTGTGTAGTTCATACATAATAGCAGCACCTGTCACATGCTATCACTTGTGTAGCAGTTTCAGCACTTGGTGGTTAAATGAAGTTTTTAGATTTAATGTCAAGGAGGGACTGTATTGGACCATTATTTATCAAATTCAATTCACCTGACATCTGCAGTTTAAACCCACCACAGTAAGAAATCTCACCAAGGCCATTGAGTGATACATTGATGAAACATAACAGATATATGCACAGATCAGTATATATGATCTGTGCATTATGGGCCCATTTTGTGAACAAAATAAATTAGAAAGTTAAAAATGAGAAACACCAGTCCATATATGTATGCATTTACTTATATAATTAATAAGAACCATAGTAGATTTTAATGTCTTAATTCCATTTTCTTTTCTTCTTTATGCAGTTGTATATGTACCAGTTATTCCGGAGCCTGGCTTACATCCACTCTTTGGGAATCTGCCATCGAGATATAAAGCCTCAGAACTTGTTGTTGGATCCTGATACGGGTGTGCTCAAGTTATGTGACTTTGGCAGCGCTAAACATCTTGTTAAAGGGGAACCCAATGTTTCGTACATATGTTCACGATACTACCGGGCACCTGAACTTATATTTGGGGCTATCGATTACACTACTAAGATAGGTATGCCACTTTTCTTATTTACTCTTGTGTTTGTGGCATTGGTGGTGGTAATGGTTGTAGTGGTAATCCTGGTGCTGATGATGGTAGTAGTAGTAGTAGTAGTGATAATGTACTGGTATTGATAATCATAAATTCTGCAAGTGAACTCATAATATCCATATAATAAATTTAAGTTGGGTTACTTTTGCACCACTTATATTGTTATTCATATGAAACGTTGATATGTCTCTACTGCACGTGGTATTGGGATGTATAAAATGAGTGTGCAAATTTTGTATTTGTATAAGATTTTCAGTTCACAACCAAAGTAGCTGTTGCACCAGAAGGAATTCTGTCTGCCTTGTTTCATGTCATTGAGCAAGCCAAAAAATATGAATCAGTGACAGTGATTAATCATCGCAGTTGAATTCAAGGCACAATATTACCTGTGCACCACATAAGAATTCTGATCTGTCGCCAAAATAATTTTTGAAACTTGTTACACTCAGTAGTCATTAGAGCAATCACTGTGGTGTATTTTTAAACCACTCTGTTTTCATTTCAGGTATTAGCAGTACAAAATCTTAGATTTTGGTACCTGTTGGATTTAATTAATTAATTGCCTAATTATTTGTGCAATAAATGATGCAGATACGGAACAGTACATTTCATTATGCCCTCTTAACGCTGCCACCAGTTTTGCAGGGCAATACAAAGAACAGTGCTGTGGTTCTCTTGCATAAGAAAATGGCTCCAGTTGGGAGTTCTGTCCTCATTCAAAATATATTTTAAGCAGAACCACTTTTCTTATCTCTATGACCCCTTCAGAGCCTAGTGGTTGGTCGGTGTACAACCAAGTTGGACATTTAAAAAGTCTATGTTCTGCCCATAGAGTGCATTTGTGTGTTAGGTATGGTTCCCAGAACCAACAGTGATTAATTGCCTACGTAAGAGTAACTGATTGGTCCTTATAACAACAATGAAGTGCGCTGGCTGTATGGTACAAACTGAATAAGTACATGTATATTTCAGATTAATTTTAGTCTTTAAAATGGCCACTGGAAGTTGTACTTTCCAGCATCCCGACAGACTTTAAACTGGTATAGCAATTTCTGTTATGTATGTTTGGAGTCATTATGCCATCATTTCTGGAATAAACATTCTGTGTTTCAAACTAATTTTATAGAGGACAGACATCCTGCTGTGTTATGAACTTAAAACAGTCTGTTATAGTTCCATCAGATACAACCAAGTATTGTTTCAGTCTAAAAAGACCATCATGAGGCCAACATTACAAAAACTTTTAAAATAAGGTATAATAGAGTGCTATTGTGTTTGTTATTGTGGGACCCCATATGACTTACAAGGCTTGTTACAGTGGAAAATTTATAAAAATTTTGTAATATGGAATTTATTTTAAAAAACTATATAAAGTTGTTGAGTTAATCTTTCCTACTTACATTGGTCATTTTAATATTATTTATACATAATTTGGACACAACATCTGGCCAGGACATCACCAACTCAACAGTATTATGTACTTTTTTTATTTAAATTGTGTATTACAACAGTTTTATAAATATTGCATTGTAACAACCATTGTGTAAGTCATATGGGATCCCATATAAAAAATATTTTTTAAAAGTTTGTGTAATGTTGGCCTGATGAAGGTCTTTTTAGACTGAAACATGTAGTCATACCTGAATAAAACTTGGGTGTGTCTGACAGAGCTATAATGGATTGTTTCTAAGTTCTGTGTTTTCTCATGTAAAACTGTCCAAGTGCAGGCATCTGTGTAGAGTTTATGTTTGAAGTTTTCTTGTAGATGAAAAACACATACATTTGGATCTGGGGGCTGTAATGGTACTATCCCCTCCAAATTACTCATCTCTTAAAAACAGGCTATAGAGCATGTGCTGAGTTTTCTGTAGCCTATGCTGAGTCTTTTCTGCTGAAAATGTACATAAATCTAATTCTATTTACTGTCCATCCATTTCAACATCTCATTGTTTATGACATCCATATTTACCACAGTTTCTGAGCACTGTTAGTGTTGAGCACTGACCAGAGTTCGACATAAAGCCCGGGCTCTGCAGATTTTTTTACACTGAAGACCCATTATATACACTTCTCCTAGTTGCAAGGCACATAGCCACACCTAGTCTGTTCCTAAATTTAAACCCTGGTCATTAGTATATGTACTCACAATAAATAGTAGTTATATTCCTACACAACACACACTGATCATTCTTTTAAATGGAAGCACACTGTATTCTTCATGAGGTTTGAGCTGAATCTTAAATGCCTGGTCATAATTTTATGTCACTGGTTTCTTCTTGACAGTTGTTACAATTTACCAAGAGTTAGGATCTGCACGTTTTAGTTTAAGTTTTTCTAATAATGTAAGGCTTGTACTCACCATCTGTAGTGAGGGCACTGGAAATGGTTTCTATCAGAATGGAGACATGCAGCACATTATTCATTGCATATCAAAGATCTGCTGGTGAAATTGAAGAGATTACATCCTGTATGCTCTTCTTCTTCTCCTCCTCCTTCTCCTCCTCCTCCTCCTCCTCCTCCTCCTTTTCCTCCTTCTCCTTCTCTCTCTCTCTCTCTCTCTTTTTTCCCCCTCCTCCTCCTCCCCAGATTATCTTCAGTAGAAAGATTATTACTGTGCCCTTTATCCTTTAACATTCCCCACAAGTGAAAATTGTATGGGTTCAAATCTGGAAACAAGGAAGCCACAATCCTCTGCTTCTTGTTTTGTCATCAAAGGCACATAACAGTGCTGCATTGTTAGAATTAATGCTTAGAGCAGATGACAGTGTGTTACAGGTAACAAGAAAATGCATATTAGCTCTGGAATTTAATACCCTGTATTGGCATATGCAGTTAACTAAATTGCCCATTTGTCTTTGTGAAGATTGAATGGATTATCAGTAAAATAATCTTTCAGATTATACTGCAGGGGTTCTCAAACCCAGGGTCATGGCACAATCATTGGTTGTGATCCTTTTGATTGGGTCATGAACTTCCAAAATAATCAATAAAGCTTAATAGCTTAGAAATGGGTTGTCATGTAGGTACTGGTACCATTTGTTTTGTAAGTCCAATGTGATACACAGTGTGGGTTTGTGAACAAGCAGGTTTCAGAACAATTGCATTAACACCTGACACTGCAGGTGGGCACCAGCCATCTGAGTGACTACAGATTTGACATTTTAGTAATCTGGTAAGTTTGGTACCAACATTTTGGAGGAAAGCACTTCCCCCATCATCAGGATAGAAGATGGAGGCTATTGTACCGCTTAGGAATGCTTGGTACTCTTCTACCAGACTGCATGGTATCATAACACTGAAGTTCACAATATGAAGCTTAGTGACTGCTTGCAGTGTGCCATAACTGTTGAATAAACTGCTTGGTAACATAAACTACACACACGTTTAAGAAATACAGAAAAATTCATTGTATGACACACAGTAATAATTGCCTTGATTTATTGCAGATGTATGGAGTGCAGGTTGTGTGTTGGCTGAGTTGCTTTTAGGTCAACCTATTTTTCCGGGAGACTCTGGTGTTGATCAGCTAGTTGAAATCATCAAGGTTCTTGGTACTCCTACAAGGGAGCAGATCCGAGAGATGAATCCCAACTATACAGAGTTCAAATTCCCACAGATCAAATCCCATCCTTGGCAAAAGGTATGGAAGGTATGGCGTTTAGATAATGTAATAGAAGAGAGGAAGTTATATCACTAAAGGCTGCAATAGACCATACAGAGAAATATATTCTTAAAATTGCAGAAGAGTATGAGAAAACATTTGTGTATGGCATATTTGCTGAGTGTAACCACATTGGGTTTTCTGATCTTCAGATAGGAGAGACCTATGTGTCTCAGATTTAACATGCTGGCAACGTTCCTCACCTGTACTGTAAGCTTCCAAATAATAGCGTAATAATAACATTAACCCTTCAGTGCCAAATTTTGTATGTATGTAACATGTGCAGTGTGAAACTCAAAATGCGAAACATTGAGGTACATATATCCTGTCTTATGTAGGGGGCATTTAAATTCTGGTCTTCTGCACATAACTAGGAGCATTTAATTCTGGTGCCAAAAGGGTTGGTAGATTTACAGTGAGTGCAAAGGTTGACTGGTGTTTTGAATAGATTGTGTAAGTGTAAACTGGATGTACAAAAAGTACAGAATGTTTTTTAATACATACAGAATTAAGAATATTCTATGAGTAGAGTTAGAATTTTTTTTAAAGCTGTAGATTTGTAGTGGTTACTGCATGGCACATGCCACAGCAGTTTGAATGCATTGTGCTGGGCCTGTGTACTGTCCACAGAATTACATGCTGTCTGAAAATATGTATTTATAAGAGTTACACAATTTTTTGATAGTATTGTATGGAGGAACAACATACTGACCCATAAGAGAATCCATCATGTTTCTCTGTGTGTGTTTCTGTAATCCATGGTGTGTTTTATCATATCTAGTTTTATCCCAGCAGTTTAGGATAACTTGTTGTTTTGAAGTTATGCCGTTTCATTACATGTTGCCTTCATTAAGCATACAGATTGTTACCAGGCAGATGTGAAAAATGTTGCCTATTGTGGTGACAGCCTCACCTAAAAGTCTTCAGTGCTTATCATGACATTGTTCAGAGACTGAATGATATATAACTGCTAACAATGTGTGTGTGTGTGTGTGTGTGCTATGTCTGATATGTTTTACTTTTGGGATTAGTGATCTTACTCACCCATTAATGTAGAGTTGCGCCAGTCTTGGACAACTAATTTTCTTAAGGTGGAGCCAAATATTATCAGCATAATTATTGCATTTTTCCTTACATTCAGAAATCTGTATCAGTTGACATGAACTGAGCAGAAAGTGAAGGATAACAATGTGGTTCACTGGTCAGTACAGAATTTTGGATTCTCAGTATGGAACTTGTTTCATGTCACCCTTCTGGTGCATAGACTTTGGAAGTGGCCCCAAGATTTTGCAAAATTTGTGCACCCCTTGCATTAATGTAAATTAAGTACTAAAACTGTTCTGCACTTGGAAAATTAGCATTAAGTTTTTCCACTCTTCATTAGGTGTATTTTCAATATTGCAAAAAGTGACTATTAGCTCTGTCATGTCCCTCCATCTGTCCATCCATCCACATGAAACAACTTGGCTTCCACTGAACAGATTTTTGTGAAATTTGGTATTTGAGTATTTGTAGAAAATCTGTTCAGAAAATTCAAGTTCTGTTAAAATCTGACAAGAATAAGGGGTACTTGAGATGAATATCAGTATACATTTATGATTAGATGTCTCATTTTTCCCTGGAATGAGATATGTTTCCAACAAAAGTTGTAGAGAAAATCAAAACCCACATTTTATGTTCAGAAACTTTTTCCAATATCATGGCATTTATGAGGTGGTGTAGAAAGATATTGTAGAACTGGACAGGCAACAGATGACAATATAATATGGCGCATGTGCATTGCATGTGCAATAACTAAGGCTACAAACACACACTTAGAATATATAATATGTACTGCTCTTCCACTGCTACAGTGGTTGCACAAACACACCTCAATGTTACATTGTACATACATTGCCTGTCTTCTTTATACCCAACATCACCCATAACATCTGCAAGTTTTGTGAAAATTGAAGAGGAGGTCACTTTGGAATGGGTAAATATAAAACTTTGCCATCTCTTGCTCAGTCACATATACTACTAGAACAGAATTGAAAGACTGTAAGT
>Ga0123357_10004033_pt1 | contig 17089 bp, 15 predicted proteins | sample TergutEmb28metaG_FD_89873 | JGI IMG/M metagenome (GOLD analysis project Ga0123357, IMG submission 89873) | Embiratermes neotenicus P4 segment gut microbial communities from Petit-Saut dam, French Guiana - Emb289 P4 | ecosystem: Host-associated > Arthropoda: Insects > Digestive system > Gut ... | reverse complement strand
TGACACCCCTCTATCCGCAAAAGTTGGCACTAACTTCGCTGACCGGCGGCGGCCGCTCTGTCGGTATGGTTCGCTCGCGGACTAAAGCCACGGAGTTTAGTTTTTAGTTTATTATATATTAAACATGTGAAAATTTTATACGTGATATTCAACAAGGTGATTCCTCAGTAATTACTGCATTCTCTATGGTCTCCCCTTCTTAAAAATAGGGCAAATAATTCCTATTTCCCATTCCTCTGGCATTCTTTCTTGGTCCCATATTTGCAGCAGGAGATCAAATATTCTTTGTCGTAGTTCTGGTCCAACGTTCTTTATTAATTCCACAGTTATATTATCTAGGCCCAAAGCCTTCCCATTTTTCATTTTGCTAACGAACTCAATCATTTCCTCATAAGTTGGCTTATTAATATCTTCTAATTCTTCTATATTTTCATTTTCCTTTTCATTTTTCTCTTGTGTCTGTAATTCATTTTCTAAAAGAAACTCAAAATACTGTTGCCATCTTAGCAATATATCTTTCGCCCCAGTTAATATTTTCCCTTTATCATCTTTGTAAATTATATTATGTTGTTGATATTCTTTACTCGTTTGACTTTTTTATAAAACTTTCTTACATTTTTCTTTATATTTGCACCCTTTATTTCCTCTATTTTCTTATTCCACATTTCTCTCTCTAATTTTGTTGCTATTTTCCTTTTTTCGTCATATTCTTCCCTATTTTTCTGTGTCTCCTTATTCAGACATTTCTATCTAGCGTCATTCTTTTATTTCATTGCAATCTGACATTCTTTGTCGTACCAATCTTAGATTTCTTTCTTTTCTCTGTTCTCTGATTTTTTCTTTAGCTGATTCTAAGATGAAATTTTTAACATTTATCCACTCTTCATTCACATCTTGCTTCCTTTCTATTTGCCTTAGCTTTCCAGTAATGTGTTTTTTATATTCTTTTTCCTTATCTTTATTTTCCAACTTATCTATATCCTACCTAAGTTTGTACTTCTGAGGTCATTGTTTATTTTGTTTATTTTTCATTCTACATATCATTTTCTAGATTTTTTTTTAAATAGCTCTTGCTATGTGTGGAGACCTTGTGTTATAAAATTTGGAGCTGACTGTACAGGTCATCCTGTTTCTTTAGACACATTTATTTCTATGTTTAGCGCAATATGGGACCAGAGGCGAATGTCCTTCAATCTCCTGTAACTATTTCTTCCTGAAGTTTTGAAACGCAGTTTCATGCTTATGTCTATCCTCAACTTAACATTTGAGTCTGTTCCATGCAAGAGCAATAACTTGTGGCAGGCCAGGCAATGCAGATGCTTCAATCACCATCAGTCAGAAGATGCTGGGTTTGGTGTATGCTGAGCTGGGTCGAAGTGCATGTAGCAGTTTGGCTACAAGAAGAAACCTTACAGGCATACATCACAAAACAGATATTAGAATCAGAATCTGATGCACATTAATCAGAAGATGAAGATGTTTCTGCTCAGAGTAACAGTGACACAGTTGACACTACTGACACAAACTTCACACAGAGAACTGACAATACACACGCTGACCTACTGTACCTGTAGTATATAAGTTTACAGGAGGTCCCAGTGGGTTACAACAAACAGAAGCACCCCACATCAATAACGACTCTTCCCCACTCAGCATTTTCATGCACTTCTTTTTTGAAAGTACATAACTGAAGGTGGAAGAGACAAATAGACATTATCACCAGTACCTGGACACACTGGACAAAGGACGGTCCCAGCTGCCTGAAGTGACCGTTCAGGAAATATGTTTGTTTTGGGCAATTATTGTGCAGATGGGGCATGATCAGAGGGACACTGTGAAAGATTACTGGTCGACACAAGAACATACTTCATGGCCTATTATGGAAACACTATGAAACAAGACCGATTCTATCATATACTAAGATATCTACATTATAGTGAATGAACCTGACAAGAGGGATGAAAATTACGAATGACTGTGGAAAATGAGAGCTATATTTGACAAGCTCAATGATTCAAATGCTAAAAATTACAGTCTGACCAAACATTTAGCGGGTGATGAAATCATTGTGTTCCTCAAAGGTAGAGTCATCTTCAAAGAGTACATACCAAAGAAACACAAAAGCTCTACAAGCTGAGAGATTCTAAGGGATATACTTACATGACCATGTATTTAGGCAAAGGCAGGAAATGTGCAACTTTTGCCATGACAGCTACACATGCAAGGAATGACCATGTGGGACACAAGTTGCACATGGACAATTCATTTTATCTCCAGCATTATTTGATGATTCACATACAAAGACAATATATTGCTGTAGGCCTGTTAGACCAAATAGAAAAGAGATGCTGAAGAATTCTGAACATTAAATGAAACTGAAGAAGGGTGAACTAAAGACTAAGGTGAAAGATAACATGACAGCCATAGCATGGAAGGCCAAACAAAACCTAAATATACTGATGAACATGCACTGTCCACCACTGGAGGGTAATTTCTGTGATGAGCATGGAAAAGCTGTGAAACTGGCCATAATACAAGACTATAGTAGACACATGGGATATGTGGACAAATCTGACCATGTGACAAACTGTTACTCTATTAGCAGATGGACTTGGAAATGAGTGAAAAAGCTACTCTTCCTTCTTCTGGACCTTACCATTCTCAACAGCTTTATAATTCTTGCCTCTTGTGGTTCAAGATTATCACACTCACAATTCAGACTGACATTGGTGAAGGACCTATTTTGAGAGGCAGAAAGGGTGCCTTGACCTCAGACTACAAGCCAAAGAAGACAAGCCCCACCCACAAGCCAACTAAATAGACTTAATTTAAGACACATCAGACACTGGCTCATGCAGTATAAGAGAACTTGGTGCTGTGTATGTCCTGCTAAAAAACAAAGAAACAAGAACAAAATACAAGTGTCGATAATGCAACACATAGGGTTGTGTGATACCCCATGTTTCGAGGTATATTACACTGAACACTGCACTTCTGAGAACCAAGTGACACTAAAATGGAAAAGCAGAACACAAAATTGTAAGTAAATATTACCAAAGTAATTACTGAACTGATATTTTTCAGTAGCATCTTCATGATTAAATAATGGGCGGTGAAGGGGGTGTGGATTTTATAGTAGGGTCTTTACGAAGGAACACAGACTTGTCAGAAGGGCGTTTATTTGTGTGTATTTGCTCAACTTCGCCAATACGAGGAAAAAAGAAGAATTAAGAACCACTGCCTGGAGATGTCTGTAAATAATTTGTGACTGCTGGAAAAATCGTGAGGCTGTTAGTAAGAGAAATTAAGCCTCATTAGCGATAATTTTAACTAGAATTACACATCACACAATCTTTTGTGCCTATACGAGTCTTTTAGACAAATATTTTGAAAAAGAGAGATGTAATTAGCAACACAGAAAATTTTAAAAATAACACGGCATTGTGCGAAAGTGTTTTCCCATTTGGCCATTAAGGGCATTTAAATACTGGGACAGTGTTTTCCTGTTCGGACATAATGGGTTGAACTCAACACCTGATGAGGAATGGTGGTTAACTTCATGCCCCAGCTATTTTACACCTGGGAAAGGAACCCCTGGTATCCACCGAACATGGGGGCTGAGCCACTGAACCTTTAGAGAAGAACAAAATCCCTTGCCTCTGCCAGTAATGAAACCCTGGATCCAATTCCTTATCTACTGAAATGAAACTGGTGACACACACAGCAGCATAATGCACGTGGAAAGACTGTAAAAGGGACCAACACAGTTTAGAGCTAAGCAATGAATCAATGTTAACCAACATTCTGGACCACAATAACAAAGGCTTTGTCATGTTAAACAGCTTTAAAAGGGAAAAAGACCTTTCCAAAAATTAATAACAAATTATAAATCAATAGGAACGTGAGACCATTAAAACAACTACTCGTAGCTGAACCTAAAAGGGTTGCAAGTGAATGAGCTCCAAGATGATGACCACTGGGAAAGAGGAATATAAACCATACAAACTACAGTCATACCCATTTGCATTGTAATACTAAAATGTGAAGTGGGCATCCTAAACACATACAAACATCCATAGCTCCAGCTGACTCACCTCAGCTCCCAGTTGACTTTCCTGTGATGTTGTGCTACCTCTACGAACAAAGACTGGACCTACACGACAATTTCGACCATGTCCAAACTCTCTCCTGTTCTTCCTGTTACGAGTTTTTCTACCTCTGCCACCAGATGCCATAGCAGCAGCCGTTGAAGGCATGGGAGTGGCCGCAGCCATCCGCGTAGCTGTCACTTCAGCAATCTGTACGGACACCTGTGAGTCCAGTGAGTGGCGACGTGATTCGACAGACACCCTGACAAACAAATGTGATGTTTTCTTTCATAAGGACATGGTTTGCAATACAAAATGCACAGTTATGCATTTTAAAAACAGAATTATGTAGATGTAAGCAAGCAGCTGAGGAAAATTATTATGAAATTTATGGTGAGGAACAATGATTTTACAATGATTCCAAGACTAGGATCAAGGTGAAGTAATAGATTATAATTATGATTATGTAAAGAAAACAGAAGGACCAGTTACAATTGTTTATGGCATCAAGTGAAAGTGTGAAGGACCTTTTCAAGTACCAGACACTGAAAGACTCTAAATTAGTGCAAATGGACATGGTATTGTAGAAGTGGTTTACAGCAATGTGTTTTAAAAAAAAAAAAAACCCATAATGGGGCCTATAATAATTGAAAATGCCAAGTTTTTGTATGATCATTTGAAAATAACTGACTAGTAAACATTCTTTGAAAACAATAACAAAACAATTACCTGCAAGAACTTTGGTCAGTATAGGTACTGCTTGGTAATAAAAGAATATTTGATAATCCTGCAAGTGTCTGGTGCCATGGGTCCAGATTAAAAGGAATTGTACTGTATGAAGTTGACCTATCAAATCCACAAATTTCTTCATCATGCACTATTTTAAACAGCTCACTTACTCCAAATTATCATAATAATATTAGGTGACCTGTATAACCCACACAGTTCAATATGCAGTATCTTAAATAGTTCACTTCCAATACTGTCTTAGTCCAAAAATGCTCCTCAGCATTGTTTTCACACCCTTGCAATTTGTTATTTTCTCAAAGTAAAAAACCACATGTCACACCCACATAAAACAACTGGCACAATTATTGTTTTGTATGTCCTGATCTCAGATGATACTATATCTGTGTTGTAATGAAGGAGGAGATTTGCTCAAATTACAGCATGCACCATTACCTCCTCACGCTGTAACTTATTTCAGAGTCTATGGAGTTGTGTTGCTGACTTGAGTTGGAGCCTGTAGCCACTCCTATGAGAGCACCACGTCGAGTCATCAATTTTGGCAATGCTGCAGCCCAAGTAGAGCTCAAGTCCTGTGATGCAGCACTGTTCATGTCAAAATTCAGACCTGAATAAAAATACAAGAGTTTAGACAAGGAATGCTTTGAGGTTTTCCAAAGCATTAACATATTTTAATTAATCTTCCCTTAAGATCATCACTGTAAAAACTGTATCCTTTAAGCCATTATCAGCAATCACAACTTTTGAATTACTGACTATTACAGACAACTGGCACCTGAACTCTTAGCGCTTCTCATTCTTTGAATCTAGATTTGTATATAAAACCAGAACTATAATTACTCCTCTTATAAACAGGTACAATGATGAAGTATTTCCACTGCTGAGGCACATTTTCCTTATTTGAAAAATATCTATAACTTCACAACCTCACAACTCGATGAATAGCTGGAGAACTACACCTCTTTCTCTCTTCACAGTAAAATTACTCAGTGTGAGAAATGGTAAAATAACTTGCCTACAGGATCCTCATGAGTGCTATGAAAACTAAGAGAGAGGCGACCTGCTTTGTTGAACATCTTCCTCTTTGCAAATGCTTGTGCAATGACCTTGTGTTTCTTCAGTCTAACTGGCTCTTCTGTTTGGCTGTTCAAAGTCCTGAAAGTGAGAGAAACATAGTTATGTGATTCAATAACATGTGCCATATTATTATTCTTACTGTTATATGTTTTTGACAAGGCTGTGATGGACATGACAGACAACATGAATATTATAATCTGGTCATACTTCCAACTTTCATATACAAAAGGATTAGGAAGTTGATATTCTCTATTACTGAAATCTACCTTTGATACCTCACATGCTGGAAAGGTCCACTATTGCAAACGTTTGCCACAATATTTAAGTTCACATCATTCTGACATTAGTGACAGTTCATTTGAATTCCCTTTACACCCTATCTATAGGTACATTTGGCATGACTGGGCACATATCTGTCCACTGTGTCCTCCTGTTCAATGAGGCAAAGGGTTATTATTCTGGCAACTCACACACAGCTCCATCTGCAACAAAATGAACTACCACAGCACTTGAGGTACTGTATTTCCAGACCATAAGAAGCACATTTACTCCCAGAAGAGACCGCATTAATTCTTGCAAGTCTTATGGTACAAAGGTGCAAAATCTTGAAAATGAAAGCAACATTCCACTGCCATTTTACTGAGTACACATTTGTGAACGTGAACACGAATACAATATTTTTTTCCAAACCTGTCCTCTAAAATTCAGTGTATCTTATGGACAGGTGCATCTTATGGCCCCAGAATACCAGTAGTTCTTTGCCAAAATATCAGGTTTGCAACAACCTTAGCATAGATTCTGGGAAAAATGAACACAATTGCTTTCCACGCTATATGTCTGTCCAGTTACACAATGCGGCCATGTATCAGTATCTTCTATTTCTAAAGGCTCAAGTTTCCTGAGATGTGATGCTGTGTTAGTGGGAGTGCAGCTCCTGACATTTCAAAGGACTGTAGCGCCCTTATCTTCAGCATCAAGCAGTCCAAGAAGAATTATTTATAGCTTCCTATACGTCCTTTCTCTTGAGTCAAAAGTGTGTCAAACAGCCACTATCATCAATTCTCAAACACAGACGGATAAGACATCTCATGCACTAGTATCAGATTTCCATATTCTAATTATGTTGTGTTCCATAAAGACATTGTTCCATACCGCCTCACACATCTTCTCCAAGTGTCAACTGTAGAACTAGTCCACACCCATGATGACATGATGACACCTGCCAGGAACATTACCAGCAGATGTAACTGCAGCATGGAAAGACTCGGCCGTGAATTCATCCGGCAATGGTTTTGGTCCATACTGCCACTGCTTAATACCTGGCACCTAATCAATATGGAGAAGTTATTAATGACTGAGCACATCTTTATCAGTCCTATTGGACCAGAAAAAATTACAAAGGATATACTGGATATTAAAAAAACCATGCTACAGTGAAGCTATTAATAAGAGCCCAAGAGAAGACATAATTCCAAGCTAGCTAAGAAGCAACTGTGCAGTCTTATCATGCGTTTTCATCCGATTACAAATAGGCAGAAAATAATGATATATTACACTCAAGTAAAGAATCTTCAACATGCTATCTGAGACAACTATTTTATAATTCTGATGTGTTTACATTCAACTATTGCTAAAGTATTACAAAGACATGGAAAATTATAAAAATGTGTCACGATATATGGTGTTTAATGATTCAGTATAGTTCCTGTGCCAGCAGATTAAGGAAACACTTTGTACTATGGTTAATACCCATTTTTTTTTTAATGAATCGTCCCACTGTGCAATAATTAAATGCTTCAGTAGTAAAAGAGTTAGTGGAACAGTATCAATTTTTTTCTCTTATGACTTGGCAGTCCCAGTGGGTCTAGGCCTCCTCTATGAAGAAAAAAAAGCAGAATAGCAAGCAGTAAGTATGTGGCATGCCCAAGGAAAGGACAAATCAATGGTGGCAACAGACACATAAAACATTACATGTCACGAGTTGTTCTAGCCCATCGTTACTTCACCAAGCATTTCCAGCCTTAAGTCAAGAGAAGAGTCTAAAAGTATTAAAACTGGGTAACGTTCACATTTCATTTCTTAAACAGACTGAAGTTTTCATGGTTTATTAGTTTCCTTAAAGGCATATACCAGAGGACCACCCTAAACTTCCCCATTATGTCATCAAAAAAGAATGTAATAACACTGGATCACAGAAGATAAAGCTTACAAACACGGCGTAAATTCTAATTAAAATTATTAACGTCAATTTGAACTGAAAGGATATTAAAAAGGCAAGTATCTTCAATTATACTGAGATTTTCTGTGCCCATCTGAAAACTCAGTATGTTTTAATTCCTGTCGAACTGAATATCACAGTGCAAGAGTTATCACTTCTGCTTTATACTTAGGCTCCGTGTTCAGAAACAAACTAAGACACAGGCTATGCTGACAGACACTTTTCAGAGGTCTCTTCAATGAATTGAGGCATATGAGGGGGTGCTGATAAGTCCTTAGCCCGACCTACTTCCCAATGTCATAGGATGGAATCGACAGTGTCGTTGGAAAGAGGGGCCTGTTCATGTCCCAAATTACAAGTCTTTTCTTGTTACAGAGGCTGAACAGAAGCATGTCAGGCGACACGCGCGATTTCAATAACATGGAGATGCCAGCTGTCATCAAGTTTTTTTTCCTGCAAGGCAAGGCACCGAAGGAAATTCACGCCATTCTGACAGAAACATTAGGGGAACATGCACCATCATAAGCCACTGTCAAAAACTGGGTGGCCCAGTTTAAATGTGGTGATTTTTCCACCTGTGGTGTGCATCATCCTGGATGACCCAAAACACCACCCTCAAGATTATTGATCAAATTCATGAGCTAATCTTGGAAGACCACCGGATCCTGGCTAAATCAATATCTGAGCAACTTGGCATCTCATGTGAGCAGGTTGGGTCCATCATTCATGAAGATTTGGACATGCAGAAGCGCTCCGCAAAGTGGGTCCCGAAATGCCTGAATGCGGATCAAAAACATCAATAGTGCCAGTCGTCTGAGCAACATTTGGAATTTTTTTTGGTGCGATCCAAATGATTTCCTGTTGTGACCATGGCCGAAACCTGGTTATATCGCTATGACCCGGAGACAAAGCAACAATCAATAGAGTGGAGGTATAGAGGCTCACCCCGCCCCCAAAAAATTCCGAGCGCAAAAATTCGCTGGAAAAGTACTCACCTCGATTTTTTGGAATCAACATTGCATCCTCCTCACTGATTATCTTCCAAAGGGCCAGACTATCAATGCGGAGTATTACTCATCTCTGCCGGTGCAACTGAAGGACATTGTGAAGGAAAAACACCAGCCGTGGGAAGGTCACCAAGGGGGTCTTGTTCTAGCACGACAATGCCCCAGCTCACCGGGCACTTGCAACCCAAAAGAAACTGGCCTACCTGGGCTTCCAGTGTCTTCATCACCCACCCTATTCTCCAGATCTGGCCCCATCAGACTACCAGCTGTTCCTTGGACTGAAAAAACAATTGAAAGGGTGCCATTTTTCGTCCGACGCGGAGGTCATTGCTGCTGTGGAGACCTGGTTGCATGGATGAACTTCTGAATTTTTTTGAGTGGCTTGCAAAAGTTAGAGCAATGGGCTAAGAAGTGTTTTGAGGTTCATGGGGAGTGTGTTTAATAAATCCCGAGTTTGGTCGTTGTAGCTTGTTTCCTCCCTGGTTGGGCTAAGGACTTATCAGCACCCCCTCGTATATACCACAGTGTCTTATTAAGAAACACAACTGCATTCTCTACCATCTGTCCCACATAAATAATTAAAATCATACTAATACTTCCAATTATCCACACCTTATACACAGAAAATGTCACAGAGTAATTATATAATATGCCAAAAGAAAAGACATCTGTCAAACTAAACTTTGTACCCTAAATGGGTACAGCAGAACAACTCAAAAAGGCACCAAGCAGAATCTCACTGCAGAAAGCTATGCAGAAGAAACTTACAGACAGTTCTGTCATCTCTGCTGTCTGGATGCAGGTCAAAGCCCTCCAGAGAGAAAATGTGAAAATTAGATTAGTCAAGAAAAACACTGCCTCATAAGTCTGTATTTCTATTATGGTTACCATACAGCATGCCATAAATATGCTCTATACAACAAAGGTAATGAATTCATTATCCTACATACAGACATACAATAGTATGAACAGTTTCATTTAAATTGGCCAACCTGATTTTATGCTTCTTAAAACTTTGGAATTCTGAGCAACTTTTTGCAAAAATGACAAGCTCAAGTGACTGCAAACATGTGTATCTATTTGTGGCCAAAATCCCCTTTTATCAAGATATGCATTTCCTTAAAGTAGTTCCTTAAGAGAAAATGAATTTCCCACTGAAGTAAAGGTACAGAAACCATGCAGCAACTAGAGATACCATACACAAATGTAAATAACAGTACAGGAAGGTAAATAAGTTAATCATATCATAAGACTATTCAATAATATCAACATACCTTATAATGGGGAGAAAAAAGTATTAAATAAATTACTCAAAGAAGTGAAACAGCACTATTCAACACTGAAGAGTAATCATTCATTTACTAGTGGCATATGCTGACTTAAGGTCTCAGGTTCTCTTTCTCTTGGTGTTTTATTACTGATGCTGTCAATTACTAAGACTATATATGAGCAAAGGCAGATGAATGAATAGGAGTATGGAGAACTGGTGGAACGACAGTCACAGGTAAACACCAAAGTACTGAAAGAAATATTTGTTCTAGTGTCACTCTCTACACCACAAATCCCACACTGACTATGCAGGAATCAATGAGCTGAGGCACAGCCCTTTCTGAGGTTCAACTAGCTAGTTTCCAGTGCACTGAAATTTTATTTTATATAGTAAAAAGAGATTACCACTAATTATTCACATGCAATACATAAACAATATGTGAACTAAAAGCAATAAAATGCAGAATTTGTGTACTTATGTGTGTGTGTTGGCAGTGGAAAATGGGACTGAAGAAAGTTCAACACTCATGTCACAGCAAATTTTGGTATCATCTACAACAAATTTGCTCTTCCCTTTCTCAAATCACAACAGCTTCACTAACATATTCAATGCCACATAAATGTACACACTTCTGATTTTCTCAAATGAAGTCAAAATTGTATAGACAAAAGAATAAATAATAATCACAATCTCTTCCTTCCTCATAGAAAGTTGATCAAACTTTTTTTTAAATTCACTTGTTCATTTTACAAAATTTGTACCAAAAATCAGTTCATATCATATTTTAAACTTGGTTGAATATATCAAGGTCAAAGTTTCAAGGCAAAGAGGATGAAATTTAGTTATCTTATGTCACTCGTTTGGCACCTTCTGCAATTCCACATTAACATTATATGTAAAGAAAACTTGCCAAATACAAGTCACATGTGTTTACTTGTGTGGAGTGCAACAAGATGTGTTGACAGCACAGGCAGTTAGTCATCAGCCTCTTATCATGGAGGCCACAGTTCAATCTCAGGCCAGCTTGTGTGTGATTTGTGGTAGACAAGTGGAACTAAGACAGGTTACACTACAAGTTTCAGCCCCATCAGTATAATTCCACCACTGCTCCATAGTTATTCATGCATTCATTCCTCTAACAATTACAGTACATAATCTGAGCCAATGAGAGAATCATTAAATGTTAAGAAAAGAAATGTTGAGGACAACAGCTGTACAATCCCTTTACAACCCCTTTACTTAGGCAGCTAATACAGTCTTAAATAAGTTACAGATAATATGGCATGCTGCTGTTAGTTAAGAAAACAAATATTTTAAATTTAACTTACACAATGAATTTTCTGAAACTGTCCCTCCATCCATCATGGTGTTGGAATTCATACACATGACACACAAAAGTAACCATCACAAACACAAACATCAGCAGTGAAAAGAGGCCAATGCGCACTATGGTCTGACGTATCTTTGTACTCGCTCTCTCTGAGATAATATCTTGGCTGTTGATCTTCAGTCTGACAAGTGTTATAAGACCTACAACACATGCGGTTTGAACCTTAATAACCACAGACTGATCTTTTAACTCTTCATTAAACATCCATGGCCACAGACAGGCCTAAAATATACATAACCTCTAAACATCAACATCAAATGGTTGGCAAAACATTTTTAAGTAGATAATTTCAGAAACTTAGGTCACACAGAACATATTATGTAAAAAACACACACAATATAAGAAGACATTTGTTTTATGTTCCTTTCAAGTAAATTCTTCCTACTGCAGCACACTTTTTACATTTTTCCAAAAAACTGCAAAAAGCAGGCATCAGAGGTATCCAAGGAAGTGCATTTAATATGGTTGTTATATTCTTCTTGATTATTCTTGACATCCTGAAATCTTCATTTGAGGGTGGTTTCATTAAAAGAACAGATGAAAAATCAGTAAACACGAGGTTAGGTAAGTAGAGTGGATGGCTTATCTCCACCATGCTGTAATTTGCCAGAAAGCCCTTAACAACCATGGCAGAATGAGATCAGCTGAAACTTCATGCAGGTCTTCAACTTTCCGATATCTTCCAGAAAAATCAGATCAATCACCTCCTGGTTAATGTGTAACTTATCCTCCACCTGTTTCAGAGTTATTCAAGAGTCTTTAGTCAAAACTTCACCAACATGCAACTGTACCTGGATTTAAAGCAGTTAACAGCAGCCAGTCCTTGGAATATAATCAAGGCTCTCAAATCCATCTCTCAATCTTTAAAACGATTTAAAGATGTATACAAAAACAGTTTCATTTCTATAAACACTTTTAAACACTTAATATCTTTCTGTAGCTGCTTTTCTCAGTTTTAAACAAATCTTGATGTTCATTCACACTGTTACTTGATAACTAAAACACAGCATACATGCAGAGCTGCTATGGATGACCTAACTGTACTTTATTTTCATTAATCCCAGTCATAACATGAACTAACAGCAAAGAATTATGCACCAAACCATAGTTCCATGACAGCACCAATCCCAGATCTTTATTGTCTAACCACACACAAAGCAGAAACATGGACATAGATTAAGTAGGGGAAAGTAGCATATATAAAGTCTCTACAGAATATGAAAAAATAAGCAAGGAATAAAATTCATGAACAGGAAATTAGGCAAGATCTAAGCACAGATATGCAACATGAAAAGATGATGAAATTAAGAACACAATGGTAGGCAGAGCTTGGTCAGGACAGTCAACATAGTGACATTACAGCCCGAACAACTGAAGAACCATGATTTGACCCCGGGCATAGGCAAGAGATTTTCCTACTCTCCAAAGCGTTAAGATCAGCTCTGGGTCTGAGCCACTATCCTATTCAATGGGTACTGGAGGCTTTTTGCCTGGAGGTAAAGCTGCCAGGGTGAGAAGCTGACCCCTACCTTTATCTATACCTCCATTCTCCAGTAAGCCTTCATGATGTGAGCAGGGAGGTTAACCTTCTAACATTACAGACATGTTACCCATGGATGGGAAAAAGATTCCTACCACTGCATACAAAAATAAAGACTGAAACAAACTACAATTGGGCAGACTGTATAAATGGAAATAGGCAAAATGAATGAATGGGAAGAGATACAACATAAGCACTTAGAGCAGCTACGGCAAACTTGTTGGTGTGCGTGGTGTGCAGTAAGGTAAGAGATTTAACGTTCAGCCAAAACTTTTACAAACAGAGGCACGAACAATCCTATAAAAATACCACAATACAATAAGTAAAATAATCTTGTTAGACCCAACCCTAAACCTAAATAAAAGTTTAAATTAGATCATCTGATCAGGTAATATTTAATATACAGCATCAAACTGGTACATTTTCCAGCAACTTGACATCTTTTGTGTGCACTTAGCTTAATAATATCACATACAAAACTCTGCAATGATGTCAATTTCATTTCTAGACCCTTTTCGGAGAATTCAATGTTTCTTTTGTTTGCAGAAACACAGAAAACTCCTTATGTTTTTCCCACTCAGCCAAAAGGAAAAAGATTTTGAGGAGATTCCCAAAATAATGGAATCACCTGTAGAACAAAGCCTCAGAAAGCACAATGTATGATGATACTGAAAAAGTGTGCTTCATTCAGTGTAAACTCATTTCTCACAAAACACAAAATTATTTGTTTTCAAATCATTTTGTTAAAGAATAATTTAAATGGACTACAGTCAGGCTGTTGAACACTTCAACAGAATCTATACTGCACTTCAATGTGTACTAATATCCTAGTCTGCTGATCTTTGGTCCATTATGCTGACACGTACACTTCTTTTCTCTCAACTCATTTCATGCACATTCTTATGGTATTTATTCTTGCATACTGGTTGATAAATGGGATTACAGCCAACTCAACCCCACTGACTAATACACGCTTATAATCTTAACAAACAAAAGTAATACATGAAACATAAAGTGCCTCTTAATTATAATGTGACCTCCTTTCGGCAATGGCATTTCCTCCACACAATATCCTATAGGCACCACAGCATCCTTTGTCTTAATACAGTGTACCATATTAGTGAAGGCTTTCATTTTTTGCATCTTACTCCATGCACTCCTTCCATACCAGTCTGATTTGTGGATTCTCTTATGCTCATGAACACTCACCTCTTGACAGAAAATACCCTCCAACAAGGATCACTGTGGTGAGAGGACCAATCAAGAAGCCTGCACGTGCAGCCTTGTTCACATATCCTACAAAACATATTCCAGCAACACTGTCACCATCAATCTCCCCTAATGCCATAATAGTGATGGTAAGAACCAGAGGTATTGACCATGCCAACATGTGAAAGTATGCACTCTTCTTATCGATCCGCTCCTGGATTTTACCTGCAACAGGAGTTCTACATTATGGCACCCACTAATAAAATAAAACTCACTATAACACAGACACATGCCTCAATATACAAAAAAATTAACTCCATAATACCATGCGGACTGGATCATTGAAATTTAAATGTACAATCTACCATCTACATGCACTCTTATGGCATTTTATACAATTATGCCATTCATTAAGAGCAGCACTCTCTTACAGTTTACAACTGACATCTGTAAATGTGGCATTGGTGTCAGCACAATACAGTGCTTCCGAAGTGACCAAAGTTCAAGATCGTAACATCCCACAGGAGTTTCAGATATTAGGGCCAAATTACTTCACCAATCACAAACATGAGTGTTGAAAGTAAAACATCTATCAAGGATCTTTCATTAAGATTTACATATATCATGTATCACACACACACAGTAAGTACCTGTGAGCTACACATATCTCAAAAAAAATATTTGACTGAAAAATGGTGTCCATATATTTTACAAAGACATGTGTGTGTGTATATTACTTATATATCTATACACACACACACACACACACACACAGATTATTATGTGATTACTGATACACAGTAAAAAAGTGCCAATTCTGAATGACCCACAAAATCTACTTTATGTGGAATAAAACAATTTGTGAAACTTACTGATAAAAATTCAGAATTTATTATACACCTGTATTTAATCCTATTACAAAAGAATTGTAGGTTATACAGTATATATATATATATATATATATATTTCTGATGTTGCACAGCGTGGCAATAAATGTAACTCTGCACTTACCCAGAGCCTGGAAACTGATATGCCAAGTATATGTCAGAATGACAAACCACACCAAAGCAGCCATGATGAAGTAGTACACCAGCACAAACACGATCACACAAGAGAGGTTCTCCCCTGCACTGTAACATATTGTGTCACTGTTCAGATTCACCCTGTTCTTTCAAAGATGAAGTCACCCAAAATCCAAACCATCCCCCACAAACTTCAATTTCATTGTGCATTTTTAAAAATCCTGTTGATTTGACTCTGAATATAATTTGCTTAATCCCTCCCTACCCCCACCTTCAAAAAATTAAATACACTATAAACAAGGAAAACAATAAGAACCTACTTTATACTGTAAACGAAATCGTTTATGTATGATGCGATTATTGTCTATCAAGGCCACTAAATTCCCCATCATACAAAAATGAAAGCGGTTATACTAAGCACGAAACTAAAGTTTACCAGCTTTTAACAACTGTTTCTCCAGGGGTGAAAGAATTACCCCCACCCACTAACTTGAATAATAAAAAATCTACAGTACATATTTCGATGACATTCTTCACACCTGGCTAGAAGAATTCAAAAATAAAATTTATTAACACATAAAACTACTATTGACACTCACATTGGAGTAAATGCATCAATGTTAATACATTGATATTTGATGTTTATTTGGTATCATAAACTGTGAGAAAAATATAAATTCAAATTTTAAGAAGTATTATAAAGCCAAGAAGCCCAATATGTATCAGTAATGCAGGGGTCCACAAATTTTCCAAAAATCTAAGAAACATCTCAAAACTATACGTGCTAGAACAGCCACATCAAACTCCATACTGAGTTCCCAAAAATATTCAGTTCCACAACACAAACTTTTGTTGCCCAAACAACTTTGTGGAGAAATTTGTGCATCCCAGACTTAAGGACAGATGGTATCACCCAAATTGCAAAACTACCGTATGCCTTTTTTTATTACTGATAATTTAAAAACAATAAAAGTGAAAATTTCAGTTGGCATTAATTTCATGGGTTATTACACATTGATTACATTAGAGTTTGAAGTTTTTCAATGTTCCAACCCAAACATCACAGATATTTGAAGTCTTACAGTTTATGCAGTGATTTATTGAAACGTTCTATTCACACCTGGGCAATGATACTGTATTGTGATGGGCCAGTTATAAAAGTTCCACAAGAATCAGCAGTTTCCTACTTCCCGATTAAGCAAGTGACAGTAGACCTATTCCTCATATTTATGGAACACCAGTTCACACCACAAATCATACAAATTCAAATCTCGGTTCACGAACTTAATTCGTTCCTGAAGGTCATTCGTAAACCGAAATGTTCCTAAACCGAAACTATTTTCCCCATAGGAATTAATGTAAAATGGATTAATCTGTTCCTGGACCCCAGATGACTGTTTATTTAAACTTTTACAACAGTACTTTGTGCACAAGTTCTTAACACAAAATCAATGGAAACCATTAAATATATCACAAAAAAGATAAACACAACACTAAGCAGATCAAATATAGATGAAAACT
>Ga0123357_10004032_pt1 | contig 17091 bp, 12 predicted proteins | sample TergutEmb28metaG_FD_89873 | JGI IMG/M metagenome (GOLD analysis project Ga0123357, IMG submission 89873) | Embiratermes neotenicus P4 segment gut microbial communities from Petit-Saut dam, French Guiana - Emb289 P4 | ecosystem: Host-associated > Arthropoda: Insects > Digestive system > Gut ... | reverse complement strand
CGGGGCGGGGGGATTGGTCCCCCCCCCCCCCCCGACGAATCCCGCTCCAACACATCCAACGCCGAGAGAACGACCGGCATCATCTGCGGTAAAACCTCGGCATAATCCATGATGATCCGGATTTCGTCTGTATCGGCCTGGTCCGAAGTCGCATGCTCGTCAGCCGGATCGCTTACGGCGTCGGCTTCGGGTGCATCCTGGGTTGCAGGAGCCGCGAAAGCGGGTGAAGCATGTGTCGAAGGAGCGGGCGAATCGGCAATGTCCGCCTCCGGTTGGGTGTTCGGAGGCTCTCGTAGCACGTGTTTTGGTGTCTGATGCGTATTCTGCCGCTGCCCCGTGGACGCCGCTTCGCTGTCCACCGGCTTCTGAGCGAGCTTGTCCGTTTTCGTTTCGGCCTGCGGCTCCTGGCGAGCATCGGCCACTATGCGATCCTGTTCCGGCGTTTTCAGCGGCTTTCTCGCCGCATCGAGCGCCTCGTCAAATCGCGGCGACGGCCCCCCTGGCATTTCGCTCACTTCACCATCCTCACCCTCGTTTTCACCCTGCACCGTGGCGGCGGTCTTCGGCGAGGCCGTCGGAAACTTCGGCAAATCCGGGGGGGGGGAGGGGGGCTGAACCAGCGAGTGAACCAACGCCATACGTCGTCCGATCAGGGCATTTCGTTATTTCGGCAGGACGGCGACATTGCCGTCCGTCCGCGTGCCTGATGCAGAACTTGTGCCAGCGGTGCGAATACGCTTCATGACGCTGTCAATAAACGTCTTTTCCTGGGTCGATTTGAACTCCGCGATGATCTTGGCGGCACGTGAAGAATCCATCGCCGTGAGAAACGCCGCGGCCAGTTCTTCGTTGGCAGGGTCCGTGGCATTGAGCATCCACAAGTCCTTCACCTGGCGGGGTTTAAGTTCGTCGTACAAGGCCAGCATTTTCTGAAAATTTTCCGCTTTGACCTTGTCGTCGGCGCCGGTGGCTTTGGGTTCGAAGGCTTTTTTTTCGGCTTCGAATTTTTGGATGTCGTTGTCTAGCAATTGTTTGCGGTCTTCGAGCAGTTTTTGCCGGTGCTGCACTTCTTGCGCCTGGCGGTCCAGGAGGATTCGCTCCTGCTCCATCGCTTGACGCGTGAAGGCGATTCGCTCATCGGCGCTTGCGCCGCCGCCTGCTCGTAAGGACATTTCATTGTCGTCGTTTTTTTGGGTTGTCGGTGCGGAAGTGGTTGTCGGTGATGGAGTTAAGATTTCGTCGATTTTGGCCTGGAGATTGTCGGGGGTGCCTTTGTGTCGGGCCAGATCAGTGATCACTTTCATTTTGGCGCTGTCGAGGCGGCCGGTGAGGAAAAGGTAGCCGGCTAAAGCTCCGCCGGCGAAGACGTGAAAGACGCATAAAATCGCGATGAACCCGATCAATTTTTTCATGTTATGACCTCATTTGTCTGTTTTAGTCTGTTTTAGTTTGCGTTTGTCTGCTCTCGCAGGGCAATTTGCGTGCCCATTTCGTCCATCGCGGCGGCTTCCTTGCGATTGAGTTCGGTCTGCCAGCGGGTTTGTTGCTTTTCGCGAAGTTTTTCGATTACTTTTTTGGCTTTGGCGGCTGCCAGGAGTTCGGAGCGGGCGGCGGCGAGTTTTTGTTCGACCAGGACCAGCTGCCGCATGGTTAGAGCGATGTGCATATTTAGGTTGCCAACGAAACGCTTTTCGTGGGCGATGTATTGCATGTCCAAGGGGCCCAGGAGTTTGTCGCGGGTCAGGGCGTTGTTTTCGGTTTCGATGCGGGATTGGGCGTCCTGGATTTGGCGTAGTAGTTTTTGCGATTCCTGTTGGATTTCGGCGACTTTGCGCTGGCAGTCTTTTTCGATTGATCTGCGGTGTTCGAGGAGGGTTTCGAGGCGGAATTTGAATTTGGGGTCGGGCATGATTCACCGAGAAGGGGCCAGAAGCCAGGAGCCAGAAGCCAGAAGTTGGAAGCTCGGAGCCTGGAGTCCGGAGCCGTGCCAAACCACCGCATTGCCATGCGGTGCTCCTGGGAAATTAGCAGATATTCTTCTGACTTCAGGCTTCCGGCTTCTGGCTTCTAGAGCATTTTTCACGTGGTCGTGGCGTGATGACATGCGCAGGAAGCGAGAGCCAAAGCCCCGCATTGCCATGCGGGGCTCCAAAACGCTACGGGCGAGTGAAAAATGCTCTAGCATTGTGTTTCTCATTTTTTTTTGGCGGCGGTTGCCGCGGGTTGTTGAGGTGCGTGGCGGCCGTGGTGGTCGATGAGTTTGGCTTCTTTTTCGATGGCGTTGTATAGGTCGATGAGCTGGACTTTGGCTTGTGCTAAAGTTGTCGGGGTTTCGGTTGATTGCTGAAGGAATTCCATGATCTTTGCATAGGTTCGGACGGCGAGGTCGTTGAGAGGATTGGCGCCGGGCATGAAGGCGCCGATGTTGACGAGGTCTTCGATGTCGGCGTAGGCAGCGAGGAGTTGGTTGATGCGTCTGGCCATTTTTTGTTGTTCGGGGTCGGTGACGTCTGGGCGGACACGAGAGATGCTTTGGAGGATGCCTATGGCGGGGAAGTGTCCGCGGTTGGCGAGATGGCGGTCGAGCCAGAGGTGTCCGTCGGTGAGGCCTTTGACGGCGTCGGCGATGGGTTCGTTGAAATCGTCGCCTTCGACCAGGACGGTGTAGAAGCCAGTGACGGATCCTGTGCTGGTTTTTCCGGCACGTTCGAGGATTTCAGGGAGGAGGGCGAAGACGGAGGGTGTGTAGCCTTTGGTGGCTGGGGGTTCGCCGACGGAGAGTCCGATCTGGCGTTGGGCCTGGGCCATGCGTGTGAGGGAATCCATTAAGAGGAGGACATTCATGCCTTCGTCACGGAAATATTCGGCGATGGTGCAGGCGACTCTAGCGCCGCGGACGCGGAGGACGGGGGGGTCGTCGGAGGTGCTGACGATGACGATGGCGCGTTTGAGGCCTTCTTGGCCAAGGGAGTGTTGGAGGAAGTCCTGGACTTCTCGGCCACGCTCGCCGATGAGTGCGATGATGGAGATATCGGCGGAGGTATTCTTTGCAATCATGGACATGAGGGTGGATTTTCCGACGCCAGGACCTGCAAAGATACCCATGCGTTGTCCGAGGCCACAGGTGTGGAGGGCGTCGACGGCGCGGATGCCTGTGCCGATGGGGTGGTTGATGGGGACGCGTTGCATGCAATCGACGGAACGGACGTTGATGGATCGGAATTCTGGGAGCTTGATGGGTCCTTTGGCGTCCATGGGGTGGCCCATGGCGTCGATGACGCGTCCGACCATGAGGGGGCTGCAGGCGATGCGTTGGGTGTTGCTGCGAGCGTGGACGGGGTTTCCGCGGGCGATGCCGGTGAGGCTGCCGAGGGCCATGACCATGGCGAATTGCTGTTCGAAGCCGACGACCTGTCCGGCGATGACGGTGCCGTGCTCGGTGATGATATCCACCGCCGAATCCACCGGTGCCGGCAAATCCACCACCCGCAGCGTCAGTCCGCGCACCGATTCCACTTGCCCGCGTATGGCTTTAGGCTCAATGGTGTCGATTTGGGAGATGTAGTTATCTAATAATGTCATATAATAAGCCGTGTTTGAGGGTGGATTGGCGTGTTTGTACGGTCCGCGACGCCGCAAGCGTTTTCGGGGACTTGGTGCGAGAGCGGTGGTCGAGCGGCATGCAAGCATGCCGACTAAATAGATGTTTTCAATACGGCACATTGCCATGCGGTGTTTCTCACCGCCACCCCGCAAAGCGGGGTCGCTACCTGCATGTTGTGTCATGTGTCCGCAATCTTACGATTGCGGCTCTGATTCCTCCGTTAAAAGTTCCTCGGCGATTCGTTGGAGTTGTGTTTCGAGTTTGGCGTCGATTTGGCCGGCGCCGAAGGTGGCGAGGCAGCCGCCGGGGGAGATGGTGGGGTCGGATTGCAGTTCGACGGAGTCGATGGTTCGTAATTTGGTGAGCAGATCGGGGAGGAATTCGGCGAGGGCGGCTTCTTCTTCCGGATTGACGTGCAGGGCTACTTTTCGGGAATGGCCGATGAGGTGGAAGGTGTCTTCGATGGTTTTTTCGGCGACTTTCCGGTCACGGAGTGCTTCCTGGCCTGTGATACGCTGGGCGATGGAGAGTGCGAGGCGGACGAGGTCGGTTTTGGCGTCGGCGATGTGGGCGGGCATGTTTTGGTGGAGGAGGTCGAGTGTTTTGGACCAGCGGTCGGCGAGGGCTGTGAGTTGCTGGGAGGTTTGCAGGATGGCCTGGTCGTGTCCGGCTTTGATGCCTTCCTGTTGGCCGGCATCGAAGCCTTCGCGGTGGCCGGCTTGTCGGGCTTGCTCGCGGATTTCCAGGCTCATGCGTTCTGCGGCGGTTTTGGTGTCGGAGACGAGGCGAGCGGCGTCGGCTTTGGCGCGGGCCATGATGGAGGCGGCTTCGTATTCGAGATCGGAGAGGTCCATGACGATGGCGCTGGCGGTGACCTGGGAGCCGGATTGAGCTTTCATGATGGGCATGGGGACCTCAGGAGCCAGGAGCCAGAAGTAAGAAGTAAGAAGTAAGAAGCATCGGGGCGATGCCCCAAGTTTTGATGGGCGAGCGTCGAATGGCGGCAATATATGCTTCCAGCATCCGACTGATTTCATCAAGATCGTTCAACACCACCGAGGTACTGGCGTATCGGAGGTCTTCCGCCAGGCGAAAATAATAGCGACATTCTTCCAGTGATCCCTGAGCGATGTTATAGAAGCGAATCTTGTCATTTTTTCCACGTTTTACAAATCCTTCCGCGATGTTGGCTGGAACAGACACCATCGTCCGCCGAAGTTGTGATGACAACCCAAACAGTTCTTCGCGTGGAAATCTGGCGGTCATTTGATAGACGTTAAGCACCTGTCGATGTGATCTTTGCCACACTTCGAGGTCTTCAAATGTTCTTGCCATTGTCATGATTAAGTTCCTGGCTATCCTTTTTCTGGCTACTGGCTTCCGGCTTCTGGCTTTTCGTTTCTCATACGATGAGGTCCTTTTCGCCGCCGCGGCCGCTGATGATGATTTCGCCGGATTCTTCGAGTCGTCGGACGACGTCGACGATTTTTTGCTGTGCGGCTTCGACGTCGCTGACGCGGACGGGGCCCATGTAGTCCATGTCCTCCTTGATGAGTTGACTTGCACGTTCGGACATATTTTTGAAGATCTTGTCTTTGAGGTCCTGCGAGGCGGTCTTTAAGGCCAGGGCGAGGTCTTCGTTGTCGACTTCCTTGAGCATCGACTGGATGCCTTTGTCGTTGACCATCATGATGTCTTCGAAGACGAACATGAGGCGTCGGATCTGTTCGACGAGGTCGGGGTCCTCGGCTTCGAGGCCTTCCATGATGCTCTTTTCGGTGGCACGGTCGGCGAGGTTGAGCATTTCGGCGACGGTATCGACGCCGCCGGCTTTTTCGAAGGTTTGTGTGATCATGGCGGAGAGTCGGTGTTCGAGGCCTCGCTCGACTTCCTTGATGACTTCGGGGTTTGTCTGCTCCATGTTGGCGATGCGTTTGACGACTTCGACCTGCTTTTGGCCGGGGAGGCCGACGAGGATTTCGGAGGCTTGGGAGGGTTTGAGGTGGGCCAGGATCAGGGCGATGGTTTGCGGATGCTCGTCCTGGATGAATGTCAGGAGGTTGTCGCTTTCGGCTTTTTGGAGGAAGGCGAAGGGGGCGCTTTGGATGGTCTGGTTGACCTGTCCGATGATTTTTTGGGCTTGTTCGGGCGGGAGGCTTTTGGCGAGGAGGCTTTTGGCGTAGTCCCAGCCACCTTCGTCGGCGTATGTGCGGGCCAGGGCCAGTTGGTAAAATTCGTTGACGACGGTATCTCGCATGGATTGAGCGACGGGGCCGAGGCCGGCGATTTCGCGGGAGATTTCCTCGATTTGGGATTCGTCGAGTTGCTTGAGGATTTCGGCGGCGATGTTTTGCTCGAGAGTGAGGACGAGGATGGCGGCTTTTTGGAGGCCGTTGAGGTCGGTGAGAGATTCAGGCATAGCCAATCCTCAAGTAACGGAAGTTAAAAGTTATAAAGTTAAAAGTTAAAAGGAAGTTAAAAGTTATAAAGGTAAAAGGTAAAAGTCTTTGTACCTTTCATCATTCATTTCCAAAACAATCACTCCTCTTTACCCTTTTAACTTTGTAACTTTTAACTTCATTTCACTTTTCTCACGCGCTTTTGGCTAACCAGCGTTTGACCAGCGAGGCGGCGTTTTCGGGGTTTTCTTTGATCATGGTGGAGACTTCGTCGACGAGTTTTCGGCTTTGCAGGGTTTCGTCGTCGAGTTCGATGCCTGTGAGGACGGCGTCGCCTTCGTTGGCTTCGCCGATGACGTCTTCGGTGACGTCGAGTTGTCCGGGTTCGCCTTTTCGTCGACCGTTGGCAGCGCCGCCGAAGAAGACGGAGGGATTGACGTCTGCGTCGGCGTCAGCGGGGACGGCTCGTCGGACCATCATGAGCATCATGCCGAGGGCGCCGAGTGCGACGAGGGCCAGGACGCCTTGCTTGGCGTACTGCGAGATCATTGTTGTCATGTTGATCGCGGTCGGGGGTGTTAGCGGACCTGTGGGGCGGAGAGTGATGGTGTCGTCAAACCAGTCGACGAGGATTTTACTTTCTTCGGAGACGCCGATGGCGTTGGCGGCGCGGGCTTTGGCCATTTGGATTTGCTTGTCCATGATCAGGGCGAAGTCTTTGTCGGATTCCTCCGGGTCGGCGGTGGTGTCGTGTTTCATTCGGCGATAGAGGTCGACGAAATAGCTTCGCGGGAGGCTGATGCTGGCGGTGGTGTCTTTCCATTCGGTGCCAGCCTGCACGAGGATGTCGGTTTTTGTGTCGCCGATCTTGACGATGTTCTCGGTTGTCGAATTGTTGGATGTGGAGGAAGTGGATCGGCGGGAGCTGGAGCTGTCGACGGAGGCGCCTACGTTGGGTTTGACGCCGGGTTCTCCGCCGGAGCCGGAGCCGTCGGCGGTGGAGGTTTCCTGGTTGGTCTCTTTGGCGGTCGCTTTGACCGGTTTGGGATCATATGTTTGAGCGCTGATTTTTTGGATCCGCATGTCGGGGACGGCGTTGACGGCGATTTTGACCGTCGGAATGTTGCTGAACATGGTGTAGAGCTTGCGGATCAGTTCCTCTTCGTAAGCTTTTTTGAAGGCGAGGAGGTCGGAGGGCATTTGTGTGTCGCTGCTAGGGACCTGGTAGGAACGCTGTCCGTCGGTGACGTGGACGTCTTCGCGGCTGAGCCCGGCGACGGCGCCGCGGACCATGTCGACGATGGCGACGACCTGGCTGGTGGAGAGTGGCTCGTTGCCACGGACTTTGACGGTGACGGTGGCGGTGGAGGGTACGGCTGCGCGGCCGAGGGTTGATTTTTCGCCTCGTGCGATCAGGACGTTGCCGTCTTCAATGTAAGGGAAGTAGCGGAGCATTTTGGTGAGGGTTTCCTGGGTGGCGAAGGTCCATTGCCGGGCCTGAGTGGCATCGGGTATTAAAAAATTGTTGGATTCGATGAGTTTTGCGAGGGCGGCGGTGGTGTCTTTTGGGAGAGCTTGGGCGGCGAACATTTCACCGCGGATGGCGTAGGCTTTTTCAGCGGGTACGAGGATTTTGTCGCCGGAGGTTTGGAAGTCGTATTTGCTGGATTTGAGGAACATTTCGGCGCGGTTGATTTCTTCGGGGCTCATGGACTGGGGGATGAGGACGACCATTTCGGGTTTAGCGGACCAGAGGACCATGAAGAAGATGGTGCCGACCATGACGACGACGAGGAGGCCGATGAGGAGCTTTTGGCTGATAGTCAGGCCTGCGAGTTGTGCCTGTATGCGAGCAAGGTATTGGCGAAGAGTTTCCATGGCATCCATGCCTCAAAGAAGAATCGCATCCGCGACCGTGTTTTTGTTCATCGGTTGCTAAGTCGAGTTAGCATCAGCCTTTTGGGAGAAAAAGGGCGGTTTTTGCGGGGGAGCGCAGGAGTTGCGCATTTCGCGACGCAGCAAGCTACTGCGGAGGTTTTGGAGGGAATGGGGCAACAGACTACTCGAATATGAGGCCTTCGAAAAACTCCGATGACACGACATCACAACGTGAAAAACATCCGGAAAATGAAGGTTTATCCCGGCTAGAGCGTTTTTCATGTGGTCGTGGCGTGATGACATGCGCAGGAAGCGAGAGCCAAAGCCCCGCATTGCCATGCGGGGCTCCAAAACGCTACGGGCGAGTGAAAAATGCTCTAGTGGCAATTCTGGTTACACCAAGCATTTTCCCCACCTGCCACCCCGCAAAGCGGGGTCGCTACGGGCACTTTTTCGGAATTGCCACTATTGGCGGATGCACCCCAAACGGCCGCAGTCGGAGATTCCCTCTTGACTTTCTGCTTCCTACAGGGGCTCTAACATCATTCTCCCACGCAATACAGATACTTCTCACCTCGCAGGAAGAAGCATTTTCCATCGGCCACCGGCGCCGAGTACGTCAGGATTTCCTGCGGTGGTATCGCCACCGTCCGCTCAAGCTGGCTCTCGATCCGATTGATCGCCACCTGTTTGAATTGCCGGCCCGGCTCGAGCACGATTCCCGTTCCTTGGTTGTCAAACACGTAGATATGGTTTTCCATCAATGTCGGCGACGCCACCACGCCCATCGCGTTGTAATGCTGCAATCCGCGGGTGTCGAGATTCTGCCGATACGCCACCTGCTGCGTCTTCAAATCCACCGCGATGAACGTTCCGTACATATCGACCATGTACAACATGTCCTGCCAGACCAGCGGCGACCCCGCGGACCACTTGTCCTGCCATCCTTTTCCGTCCGGTCCCCTGGGATTCCCGGCCTCAAAGCTGCCTCGCTCGGGTTGCCACTGATCTCCCGTGCATTTCGAAAAATTCAGGACCTTGATGGAGAGCGTTCCTTGCCAGGGCAGGTACATCACATCGCCGATGACCACCGACGGATTCCAGCCCGAGTCGCTGGGGCCCTTGTCGGGATTGTCCCAGAGCAGTTTTCCGTCGCTGGCCCGCACCACTTCGCCGCGCTGGCCGAGGACGACTTCCACGCCCGCGAGTTTCGCCGGCAGCAGCGAGCCGTTGGCCCGGTCCGCCTTGGGTTGCCGCCATACTTCTTTGCCGCTCTGGCTGTCAAACGCGATCATTTCACCGATGAACACCACGAACTTTCCACCGATCACGGCACCGCCAGCGGGATACGCCAGTCCCTCGCCCTCTTCCGTCTTGAGCCGCGAGATCCACTTGCGATTGCCGTCCAGATCGAAACGCGCCGCCACGCCCGTTCCGACGAACACGTAGATGTTCTTGCCATCGCTGCAGGGCATCGGCGTGGTGAACCCGACGATCCCGAAATGCCCGGCCAAATGCCCATCCAGCTTCACTTTGAACCGGTCCGGCTCGATCTGCTTGCACGCCGCATCGATCTGCCGGCGGAATCCCAGTCGTTCCTGTTCGTCCTTCGCTTGCTTGAGCGACGCCACCAGCGGATCCACTTTTGCCGCGTACTCCGGCTTGGCGGCCTTCTCCTGCGGCGTCATCGCCTCGTAATAGTTCACGTATCGCGTCCAGAGAATCTTGCCTGTTTTGGCGTGCAGGCAGACCAGTTCATCGGGCTCGGCCATCAGATACAACCGCTCGCCCACGAGTATCGGCGTCGATGAACTCCGAGCAGGCAACTCCGTCCGCCACTTCATGTTCTTGCGTATCACCGGCGTGCCGGGCATGTCCCTCAACCACATCGAAAACTGCATTCCCCGCCATCCTTCACGGTTCGGCGACGCTACCTTCATCGTCAGCCGATTCATGCCTTGCTGCAAGTCCAAGTCAAAACAGGGCGCTATCGGCCAGGTGAGTTCCAGATTCTGCCGACTGATCGCCGGGTAATTCCCAACACCCCATCCGGGCTTGGTATTTTTGTACACTTCTTTTCCGTTGCACCAGACCTGCAAGCCATAGTTGTGCTCCACGACCGCCCGAACCTTTCCCGGCTTTGCCGCAAACACATATGTCTGCGCATAGCCCATCTGGTTCGTTTTGTATTCAAAGGCCTTGCCCATGTCAACCCATTCCAGGTCCGTTGGGGCAAAAGTGAATCGTCCCGCCACGGGCACTTCCAGCGCCGTCCAGGTCTTTCCGCCGGCCGTGTCGCCGGCCTTGGGCGAAAGCGACTCTTCCTTCCCCACATGGGCCATGTCAAAGTTATTCACGCTGTCGGCCACATCGAAGGGGCCAATGACCAGCCAGTGTCGGAGGAATCCGTCCGTCACCGCTTGTGCGTCCTTCTCATTGGCAGTGTTGGCGCAGCGAAGCCCCGCCATCATGCCGTCGTACTTGACCGACCATTCCGTGGGCACCTTCGCCTCCGGCCACAGTCCCGTGCAATTCCCCCGCCACCCTGAGCTATCCTTCGGACTCTCCCCCCCCCCCACGGCACACATCACGACAATCCCCATCACCCAAGAGCATGTCCGCAACATCATGCCACCTTCCCTAATAACTAATCACTCATAACTAATTTTCGTGTTTTGTTTCCGTTTTCGGCGTCGATCTTCGAATCTGCTGTTGCATGATTCCCGCCATCATGCCCATCGCCAGCGACACGGGCAAACAAACCAGCATCATCCACGCCATGATGTGCGAACCTTGCGTGTAGATCCAAATATCCTCGTTGTCGGGAGCCCTCTCGGGCGTGAGGAACGGATACGCCACATGCCCCAGCTCATCGGGCGCCTTGACCGCCATGAAAATCAGCGCACCAATGGCCCACAATCCGATCAGAATCAGCAACGCACCAAGCGTATACATCACTGGCACCGCCGCGTGATACCATCCCGGCGCCGGCCGTCCTTTCCTCACCGTACGTACTCCCGCCCCCCCCGCCGCCGCCCCGGCACCCTGCGAACCCCCGGCAGAGCCGGGGGCTGGCGGGACGGCATCCGGCACCGTGCCAATCTCCTTGGCCATGTAAATCTTGTCGGTCGTTCCACCACCACTTTTCTGCAGCGATGTCGTCGTTCCCGTTCCTTCGCCTCCCGACGATTCGCCGCCGCTCGCCGACTGCGTAGGTGATGAACCTGCATCCAAGCCCTTCCCCTCCCCATCCTTCCCTTGTTCGACGAGCATTCCAACAAACCCACTCGCCGACGGACTCTGTGCCAGCTCCCCACCTTCCCCTCCCGCCGACTCTTCAGTCTCAGTCCCTTGTGCTTCATCCCCTTCTTCCGTCTCTTCCGTTTCGCTCTCATCCGATTCGCTGATCTCGCGCAGCGCCTTCAAGGCATCATTGTCCGACGGGTCTCGATCTTTGTCATTCGTGTTCGACATGTAACGCTCCGCAAGTTCAGTATCGCCATGATTAGTATATTCGTTATCAGGGCTGCGCCTACTGTCGCTCATTAGCCTCAAATAGCTTTGCGAGGAATCGCAAGGCCCGCCATAGTAGGGCGAAACGATCCAATTGACGAGTTGCCCACCCCTTTTTCCTCCCTCCGAAAAAAAGCCCCGGGATTGCAATTCCGGGGCTTCGTTCAGAGTTGAACTTCTCTTTTTATTTTCGTTGTCGGGCGAGCAGGCCAACGGCGCCGAGTCCCAGCAGTGCCAGGCTCGTCGGCTCAGGTACCATCACCGCAAACTGACCGCCATGGTTCACGATCGCCCAGACTGAACCATTGTCAATGCCCCATGTGCCCACCATGGAGGCGTCGAGCGAAGAGGTGCCCAGGTAAGCAGCGAAGCTTTCGTCGCCGACAAAATGGTCGCCCGCATTCACCCACATCTGCAGGTCTTCGTCAAAGTGGCCCATGAATGGGGTCACGCCGTCCAAGCCATCAATGCCCAGCGCCAAAGCCGCGGTATTCGCATCAGCCAAAGCCGTCGCATCGTAGGTCATTTCCAGGACGTAGACGTCACTGCCGGTGCCGGTGATGTTGACCACATCGCTGATGAGTCCGCCCGGGGAAAGCGCGACGGACGAGTAGTTCGGGTAGATTTCATCGGCCATGCGTGTACGCCATTCCATATCCACATACGATAACGCCGAGGCATTGCCCTGCAGGATGGTCGCCATCGTACCGAGCACGCCCTTACCGCCGGAGCCCTCGATTGGCGTGACGTTGGCGTCTGAGGAGACCGCGGAGGAAACGTGGTTGTAGATGTCCGTACCGACAAGGCCGACATGATCGACGCTGCCGAAGGTGGTGCGATGACCGCTGTCACTGATGGTGGGGCCGCCACCGCTACCGGTGTTGTCGGCTTCCACCACGGTGTAATTGAGGAAGATGCCGGTGGCGGTGCTGGTGATGGTATAGTTCAACCCCATACCCGAGGGCATAAAGCTGGTGTTGAGTTTGATTGAGCCGATGTCGTTGGTGGCGAGTTGGCCGTTGTCGTAGCTGACGGTGGTGGGATTGAAGCTGGAGTAGTCGGCGCCGCTGGCGTAGGAGAAGAGCACGAAGTTGCCTTGGTCGCCCAGATTGGTCGTGAAGGCGGAGGTGCCAGCCACGACGTTGAGGGTGACCGAGCCGGTGCTCGGGAACACCAGCGAACTGGTCGCAGCAAGGGTGATCAAGTCGCTGGCGACCCCAGCCCCAGAAGCCGTAGTCGTCGTCGTGAGCCCGTATGCTCGCTGCGTGCCAAAGGTGTAATCCAATTGAGCGTTGGCACTCAAGGTCAAATCGCTGGCCAAGGTCAAGGTGCCGATGTAGTCGTTAAAGCCTGGCGACAGACGGCTGCCGCCGTTGGCGGTGACGTCGCCGAGAACCCGTCCATTGTTGCTGGTGCCCAATGCGTTGCCGCTGGCGAGAGTGCCGCCGCTGTTAACGACGACGGGTCCCGTTCCGGTGGGACAGGTTGTCGTCCCGGCATTGACGACCGAAAGCGTACCGCCGTTGATGGTCGTGCCGCCGGAGTAGGAGTTGTTGCTGTTGGTAAGGATTTGCGTGCCCGAGCCGGTCTTAACCAAAGCGCCATTGGTGCCAGCCGGGATTGCGCCGAAGTCGGAAGCAGGACTAGTGGCGTAATTGGCACCAGCGATTGCGGCAACAGCAGGCGTATCTTGGATCACGCCGCCGAAAGTAGCAGAATTGGAACTGTTGATGGTCAGCGTTGAACCGCCAACGATGTTCACCCGACTACTCCCATTTGCACCGCCCAACGAACCGACGGTCCAATTCGTGGGCGTGTGTGTCGAGGTGTCATACCAGGTCTGGAGCGTTGGGGTGCCGCCGTCGTTGAAGGTAATGTCATTGTTGGCGCCCAAACTGTTGCTGGCGAACTTGAGCGTGGAGGCGGTAGTGCCGGTGCCGATGGTGATGTTACCGAGGAAGCCAGCATTGTTGCCGGATAATACCACAGCAGGTCCAACAACGGTGATTATTCTTGTGGGCTTGCCGGGGATTGTTGAATCGTCGGAGATTGATCCGGAGAGAATGAGGCAGCCGGTGGTACCGGTTTTGAGAGTAATGTCATTCTCGAGGGAGACAGGCCCGCTAAGCATGGAGTTATTGGTGGTTCGCATGTTGATGGTGAGTGTGCCGGTGCTCTGGAGAGCCTGAATCTCGTTGGCGATGAGCAGGTTTCCGGCGAAGTCGAACATGGCATCTGCGCCGCCGCCGATGAAGATTTTTCCCAGGCTGGCAGAGCCATTGGCGGAATTGCCCAGAGCGTTGGTGGCACCATAGGAGAGCGTGCCGTTGGTAATGTAGGCATTGCCGGTGAAGTTTGGGCTGCTCCCGGACAGAGTCAACTGAGAGGCGCTGCTGTCCTGGTAGATGTCGGTGACAAGGTTGCCCAGGGAGCAGTACAAATTGGTGGTACCCGAGCCTATGCCGTTGTTGGTGACGGTGCCGGCGATGTTGATGGTGTTGCTACCTCTGATCTGGATGGAGTTGGTGGCACCGGCATTGCCATTACCTTGGAAGATGAGGTTACCGGTGCCGGTGATGCTGCTGGCGGGGAAGAAGGTGTTGGTGCCTTGGTTGATGATAGTCAGCGTCTCGCCCGTGGCGATGACAATGGGCACCGTGATTTCGTCGTTCGCTGTGCCAGCGGCACGAATAAGAAAGGCGCCATTACCACCGTTGTCGAAAGTCAATACGAAGTTGGGGGCACTGTTGCGATCGATCTTGACGAGAGCACCGCCATTATTGGCGATATTGAGGGTACCGACGCTGGCGGCGGAGCTGTTGGTGAAGGCGACGCTTGTGGTCAAGAGGACTGTACTGCTGGCACCGGGCACTACATCGGTGGGCGATAACGGTATGTATTGAGGGTCAGTGGAGCCCTCAAACCAAGCGGGATTCAGGATGTTCCAATTATCTACGTTCGTCCACGAGGTAGCCGGGGAACCGCCACCGGTCCAAAAGTAGCTCGCCGCCGCCGCCGCCTGCAACTGCAATGCCGCGGCGATGGCCGCCACACTCAGCACTCCATACTTTTTGAATAACCGCCTACCAATCCCCCTGAAATCACCCAGACTGCCCCCCCCCCCCATTTTAACATTTGCTTTCTGAGTTGCACGAACTTCACGAACCATCTGATTGTCGCAAGTTTTGTGGCTGGCCATTGTCATGATCTCCCGAATAAGGACTCTCACTCACAGACTCCGCTTCCCGACCGGGGGAGGAAGCAAAAACGCCAAAGGGAACGACAAGCACTCCAAAATCGCACCATTTTGGCGTGACTTTGGGAGTTGCTCTCGCTCCCTCATTTTTGTTTTCAACGCCCAAACTCCACTCATCCTGCGCGGGGCGCGGATGAGGCGTTTGGGCCAATCGACCTGACCTCATGTGAAACGTAACACCAATTTGAATAAATGCAAATAAGTTTTTGCGGATTCGCATTTGGAGAGGTTTTGCACAGTGGTGGTGGGAGGAGGGGGCATTTGGTACCACGACCGTCAGGGAGTGCCAGATCACGTGTTAGACTTATGGGAATGTGACTGGTGGTTGTGCTTGGGTGACAAGAACATTCGTTGGAGCACCACAGGAACATCCCTCCCGCTCCCTAACGGTCGCGGTACCAAGTGAGAGGGGACTGATATCACGGATATTGATATGGGATGGGGTCGTCGGTGGGGATGGAGGATTTCTCTTTCTCTTTATCTTTGGGGGAGGAGGGAGGAGCGCCATTGAAGGCGGTGACGGAGCCGGGGCGTTTGACGTCGTCGCCGAGACCGTAGCGGATGGCGTCCCGCATCGAGGTGGCGGCGGCTTCGTCGTCGGGGGAAGTGATCTCGACATCGGTCCGTAGGGCGGAAGGGGTGGCGAAGGCGTTGGGTTCGTCGATGCTTATGCCGCGGAAGCTGGGTCTGCGGGAGACGAGGGTGTCGTCGAGATGGATGGAGGATTGGGGGGTGACGGGGGCGGAAGAGATCGCGATGGATGTATTGGTGGGGGAGACGACAGGATTGGACCAAGCGTGCCAAGCATAGCCGATGGAGGCGGCCAGGAAGAGACACGCGGCAATAGAGAGCGGTCCGGCCCAGCGGCGGAACATGGAAACGCGGCGGGCACCGACAGTCTCGTGTTCCAGTCGGGCGGCGAGCCGCTTGTCGAACTCGTCCCAGTGGATCATGGGTATGCGATTGCCCCAGTCGTCGAGCATGTCCTGGACTTCGCGCTGGTCTTTGTAGAGCTGCCGAGCCTGAGGATCGTTGACAAGGGTCTGTTCGAGGGACTTTTTGCTGGCAGCGTCCAGGCAGCCGTCAACGTATTGGCTGATGAGATAGTCAAGATGTTGCGTATCGTTCATAGTCAGTCGTCAGTCGTCAGTCGTTTCTTAAAAATCGAAAATCAAAAATTCCCGTTACATGTGCTCGCCGAGGCTCTTTTTCAGTTGCTTCCTTGCCATGAATACGTGCCATTTGACGGCTTCCACCGAGCAATTCAGCACTTCCGCCACATCCTTCTGCGGCATTTTTTCAACCGCGAACATAATCAACGCCAATCGCTGCTTTTCAGGCAACCGATTGATCGCCCGCTGTATTGCATCGCCGAGCTCCGCGGAAGTCAGCGGCTGTTCCGGCGCGTCGAGCCGGTTCCCGGCGATGGAGGCTCGCAGATCGTCTTCGCCATCGCCGACGGGTTGTTCGAGCGAGACGGCCTGCCGTCGGCCGCGAGACCGGCGAAAATTGAGCGCCAGATTCGTCACGATCCGCATCAGCCACGGCCCGAACCGCTCGGACTGCTGGAGCTGGTCGAGGCTTCGGAAAGCCTTGACCAAGGCATCCTGCACGAGTTCAGCGGCATCGTGGGCGTTTCCCAGGAGCCGCAGCGCCACCGCGGCACATTGCCGCTGATAGAGCTGAGCGAGCTTCCCGAAAGCCGCCCGATCGCCCGCCTTGGCCGCAAGCACCAAGGTCAGCTCTTGGGCGGCGGCAACGGCCTGCTCCTGAGCAGCCTGGGCTTGTGCTTCGGACGGAAGCCACTGACTCATATTCGTAGACCCTGAAACGGGACGCAGGTTAGTGACGCAGCTACGGAAACTGACGATATCGTCGTCCCGGAACGGCATTTCGGGACGCGGGAACATTTTTTCAGACCTACTCACAACCCAAAGATCGGCCTGACGCAAGATCGGCCTTACGAAAACCCGACAAAGATTATGGTACCGCGGCATGAGAGCCGAACCAAGGGGTTTGATCGGGATTATCGCATAGGCGACAAATAACCGTTAGTGGAATACGCGACGGATCGCCTCGGAATCCGCAGATGAAGAAGCCGGAAGCCAAAAGAAGAAGTCGGGTAGGTGAGAGGCATTTCCGCCTCTCACCCCCCTAACAGGACAACGCGGGTTGCGCTTCAGAGCCGCGACCGTAAGGGAGCGACCGGGCGGCATTGCCTCAAAAACATGGGTCGCTCCCTTACGGTCGCGGCTCTGATATCCACCTGAAAGCGCAACCCGCGTTGTCCTGCTAAGAACCGTACGTGAATGTTTCCCGTGGCGTTCATGGTTCGCTTACTCCTTTATGCAGGCTTCTTCAAGCGTCTTCGTGACGAAAAACCGGTCCGAAGTCAGCACGCTTTGGGGGCGACCCCTTGAGGGCAACCTCTTCGCGTCGCG
>Ga0123357_10004030_pt1 | contig 17099 bp, 14 predicted proteins | sample TergutEmb28metaG_FD_89873 | JGI IMG/M metagenome (GOLD analysis project Ga0123357, IMG submission 89873) | Embiratermes neotenicus P4 segment gut microbial communities from Petit-Saut dam, French Guiana - Emb289 P4 | ecosystem: Host-associated > Arthropoda: Insects > Digestive system > Gut ... | reverse complement strand
TATATTATATAATATAATTTATTATTCATCAGACTCGCCGTCATCAATCATAACTGAATCAGTCTGCCTTGTAGGCAAGAGACGGTTGAAGGAAAGGTGCGGATTAGAACCGCGAACTCATATTTTTTCGTTCAAGAAATCGGCAAAAACTAGTGCGGATTAGATTCGAGAATGTACGGTAACTAACGTGCTGTTAAAGTAACAGTTTTATATGAATCCTTCTTCCTATAACACAGCGACAAACACCAGTGAAATTAAGATATCGAAGTTGCATTTGTATTAGCCAGCAAGGCAGAAACTATTACTATACGAAGATGCTATTCCCCCCGGAAATAAGACAAGATGGAAATGTACGCAAACTGTAAGTAGTCCAGCGCACTTGTATTCTTTTGTCTGTCAACGATTACACGTATAGTTGAAGAATAAGAGACCAACTTGATGTCACAATTTATTCAGTTTTATTTCACTTCTTCTATGCTAAACTTGAGTTGTGCTTCAGCCTGCCACACGGACACCACCCCAACCAGCCACACCGAAACTCCAACACACATCGAAACAAGAACACACAACTAACATGGTGATAAAATAAAAAAGTCGCAGGCTCCTGATGATGGATGTACTAATGTCCGAAACATGTTGAGCATAGAAGAAGTGAAATAAAACTTAATAAATTGTGACATCAGGTTTGCCTCTTATTCTTCAACTATCACAATGATGCACGGTCCAATATACATACTCGTAAGATTACACGTATGTTTATACATACGCAGACCTATGAAGACTGGTGGGAAGAGCGTCGTGTGGGACGTGACTGTTATCAAAGTTTCTATAATCTTGGTGTGTGTGGTCAGTGTTAACCGCTCAAAATACAACTTCGGAAGTCTTCACACAGTGCCCACTTTATTTAATTAACTTGAACATCGTGAGACTTACGGAAGATGTGTATTATACATGAATGCGTGTTCAACTGTTCTCCAGTTTTTTTTTTCGAAACACATTTTTCTCCGGCAAAATATTAGCAAGTTTCGGTCAAGATGCGCGCATAAAAGTGCGCAGTCTTCATGTAAAGTGAACGAATAAATTACCCGATCTACATAGAAAGAGGAATTTTGCGATAAATTTGAGCAAAACTATCCAAAGCGAACGTTTATTTAAAAAAAAAACCGTCAGCCGTTCTCGAGCAATTTAATGCATACAGACGGAAGGACGGATGCATAAACGGGGTGTCAAGAGCCCTCAAAATGCCAGGTTTTGTTACTGTCATGTTCTACTATCAATATATCGTAATCAAACACCGCTGGGGAATTCCTTAAACAGTACCTTGACAACCGTGTTTAATTTTTATCATACTTGTATCAAACGTATCGGGTGCCTCTCCATTTTACTGCCATATTAGTCTCCACGTGATGCACATACTTTCATTAACGAGACTTTAGGGTCCGAGTCATAGCGGTATAACCACTATGCCTTGTGTCGAGGAACAGTCACTACCCATCTGATGTTTATTGGACCGCGCATCATTGTGATAGTTGAAGAATAAAAAACCAACTAGATGTCACTTGTTATATTTACTTTACTTCTTAGACACTCAACATGTTTCGGGAATTAATATGTCCATCTTCAGGAGTTTTCGACTATGTTGTTGAACTACCACATTGGCTGTATTGTTCATGGATTGCTGTGTGTTGGAGTTAGGGTTCGGTTTGGCTAGGGTGGTATCAGGGCTGCCGGCAGCCCGGATACCACCCTAGCCAAACCGCACCCTAACTCCAACACACAGCAATCCAAGAACAAAACAGCCAATGTGGTAGTTCAACAACATAGTCGAAAACTCCTTGAAGATGGACATATTAATTCCCGAAACATGTTGAGTATCTAAGAAGTAAAGTAAATATAACAAGTGACATCTAGTTGGTTTTTTATTCTTCAACAGTCACTACCTACTTTTGATACGAAACATCCCCGTTGTGTATTGATCCAATAATTAACAGCGTGGTATAATATAGTCTAACACAACGTTATTACGCGAATATCTACGAGAACATAGCTACATGTTTCGACTTCTATGAGTTGTAAATTGTTGTTGTTGTTGTTGTATATTATATATTCAATCATATATATTCTAATATAGTCAGTCTTTTAAGTCAAAGCCTGAGGATGGCTCCTAGAAGCCGAAACATGTAGCTACGTTCTCTTAAATGTTCATGTAATAAAGTTGCGTTAGACTATATTATGCGACTCTATTAATTAACACTACCTAATTCATTTTACGTCTCAATTTTGTTACGAGATACAAGGTTATGGCATCACCATATTTGTCTGTCTGTTCCTAATGACGTCTTTTTTAACGAATTGACAGACTTTGTCGAAATTTAGTACCAACATCAACAAAAACCATTACAATGGTGAGAACTTTTGAGTAGAAGTGGCACTGGCGTCACATACTGTATGATCCTGAAACTTTGTAGTACACTGCACAACATCATGGATGCCACGTTTCATCCACGTGTAGCTTTCTGTCTGACGACGCCAACTAATGAGAAATGGTATGAGACGCGTTACGTGTATAGTATTAAGGCACAACATACATACACTTACACATACCATCATAAAATGCCAGTAAAAAGCTGACTACACCTAGCAGAGTCCTTCCTGAGAAGCTAGCAGTTCCTCAGCTAGTCGAGAAATTCTCTGAATTTCATTAAAACCCCATGGTTCATTACCGCATTCACAAGCGCCCGCCAACTGCCCATATCCTGATCCACATCAATATAGTCCACGCCATCCCATTCCAAGTCCTGAAAATCCATTTTAATATTATCCTCTTCTCTACGCCTAGGTCTTCCAACCGATCTCTTTCCCTTAGGTCTCCCCACCTAGTACCTGTTTACACCTCTTCTTTCCCCATATGCGCTACATGCCCAGCCCATCACCTTCTTGAGTCGATCACCCGAATCATATTTGGTGAGTACAGATCATAGGTTATGTAGGTTCCTCCACTCCTGTGCTACCTCGTCCTTTTTAGGCCCAAATATCTTCCCCAGCACCCTATTCTCCAACATCATCAGCCTATGTTTTTCCCGCAGTATGAGAGACAAGTTTCACACCGGTACAAAACAGCAGCTAAAATTATACACCTTTATAAAGCGTCCATAATGGAACAATTAGAACCGTAAGACTGGGATGTGACATCGTATAGTTCTGTACACAGGCAGGGTATAAAGAAGATGGAGGCAGCTAGTGTCGATGAGTGTTGTTAAGTACTGACATCATATCCCAGCTGGCATTACATCTCAGAAATTTAAATCAACGAAAGCTTGTATGATGGACAACATGCGCCTAAACGGATCACTGAATTTATACCTCCTGCTAACCTCAGAAACAGCCTACAGGATTTCAGACGCGCGACAAAAGTGATTTGCAGTTTTTCTACAACGGTTGTACGTATCTTGGAGTACACAGCGTCTATTACAGGATAATTAGTAAATTATAATGAACTGGAAAGGAATGGAAGAAAGCGATCGTTACGTAACTGAGGTACTGTCTCTGCTTTTACCTGGAAAGAAACAGGAAAACCACAAAAAAAAATCCCTCAGTCAACATACCTGAACGAGATTCGTATCGGAAAGCTCCAAAATACAAGTAAATAGTGTTATAGCTACGTCACCCCGCTCTGTTAGCATCACATGTTCTTCCCAGAATGGCTGTTAATTGTCTGAACGATTGCGAATAACCACAGCAGCTGAGAAGATTTCAATACATAAAGAAAAATCAGATGATACAGTGTTCGTATAGGAGCTCTCGCTGCGTTGTTGCCCTATTTTTCTTTCTATTGGCATAAATAAAACTGGTATGCATTATCAGCTTTCGTCTGTAATGACAAACAACAAAAACACATCGGGCATCGTAATTTCCCCTTACAGTTTTATAGTACGTGATTTACAGCATACAAAGAGATTTAGGTGGTACCGCTTCGTTAACCCATTTCGGCCATTAAGAAATCCGAAATAAGATAGGCAATACGCGTGTAACGTAACCCTGAGGGGCGTTCGTTCGACCATTGCTACCATGGAAAAGCTAAAAGTGTTACATATTCTGAGAGTGTATTTGTAGCCTTAGTTATCCTGCGTGCAAAGCGCATGCGCCGTATTATATTGTGATTCGGCCTGTCTGGATTTACAATATTTTTCCACACTATCTCATAAACGGCACGATTTTTGGCAATATAGATACTGGACATAAAATGTGTTTTGATTTTATCTGCAGATTTTGCCTGAAACATTTCTCATTCTAAGAATAATTCAGTGAGATATGATAAAAAATGTATAATGGTCTTCATGTGAAGCAGCCATTATTCTTGTCCCATTTTAGTGAAACTTGATGTTTCTCAACAGAATTTCGCAAAATACTGTAATATCAAATTTCATGAAAATCCGTCCAGTGTAAGCCGAATTATTCCATGCGGACGGACGGGCGGACAGACAGACAGACATGACGAAGCTAATAGTCGCTTTTCGCAATTTTGTGAACGCGCCTAAAAACTTAATTCAAGTGTCAATTGTCTAGTAATTCCTGTCACCCCAACCTACGTATTCGTCCGCCATGTCATTCCTCATACCTGTGTCTCTTGAGCAGTTACTAAGAGTTCGAGTGGATATGAGGTGTGCTTGAGAAATGGACATGACAAACAGCCTGAAAAATGACAGCCACGTAGAAAAACATACTATATTCTCTAGATGCTACCCTACGTGACTTCATTTCGCTTTTGAAAGGCAATTTAAAGGTAGCCTACTTACGTATGGTAAAGATAACGCGTACTAACAACACTGCCAATGACAATGTTTTAAAACCAACTAGAGATAGGCGAATTTATTCTGAAAAGTGTTTACGGGGAAGTCGCCTTAGGTGTTCAAGGTTCTAAGTAAAAGGGTGTGGCTCTTCGGACTGACAGTGGACGTCATTTCATTTCTTAGTAACTTTACAGACGCTATCTGAATTCAAGAAACAAATTATCACGAAATAGTTACCAGACAAGAAGAGTCACAGAAGTGTGTACGTGACTTTAGCATTGCAGATTATACATGAGGAACAATAGGACAAGCACCGCCTGAAGAAGCATACAAATAATTTTGATTACTGCAGAGGCACAGATTAAGGACACGGAAAATAAAATACTAACTAACAAACTAAGTCCATGGAAAAGAGTTCTTCCTAAGCTAGTTAAGAAGTTCTCCGCACTTTATGGTATCAAAAGGTTCATTACCGCAATCACAGGCGCCAGCCACCTGTCCCTATCCTGAGCCAGATCAATCCAGTCCTTGTCCCCATCCCACTTTCTGAAGATCCATCTTAATATTATCCTCCCAACTGCGTCTACGTCTTCCAAGTGATCTCTTTCCCTCGGGATTCCCCACCAAAACCCTGCATACACCTTTCCTGTCCCCCATGCGTGCCACATGTCCCGCCCCTCCCATTCGTCTTGATTTGATGACCCGAATAATATTCTGTGAGGAGTACAGACCATAAAGCTCACCGTTATGAAGTCTTCACCACTCCCCTGTTACCTCGTCCTCTTTCGGTCCACGTATCTTGCTCAACACCCTATTTTCGGCAACCCTCAGTCCATGTTCCTCCCAAAAGAAGAAAAAATACTGAGGAAGATATTTAGACCAGCGACACAGTAGAAACACACAAACACTGCAACGGGTATAATGAGAGGCCTCATATTTTGTGCTACAACGGAAATATAACAGAGAACGATCATATGGGCGGGGTACAGAGCAAATGTGCGGAATGAGAAATGTCGATCGCAAGAGACCATGTAGTACACCCAGGAACAGGTGGATGGGTAATATAATCTACCTGAATTTTGGAGGAAACGTGTCACAGAACAAACTTGACTTGGGTGAAACAAGACAAGGCAAGATGGTGGGCTTTCGTAAACATGATTATAAGCCAATTCCTCGAAAGCAGGCAAACTTGATGTCGACAGATAACGAAAAACTTTATCTTCCAATTAGTGTCGATTATCTATTAAGCAATACAGTACCGAATGCTGAACTATCGCAAGACGGTAAGTTACGAAAAGTACACACGTGTAACAATCACGTCGCGCCTCCCTCCCTTGGCTTAATTCTGTCGACAGCCATACGACTTGAAGTGTATCGGACATAAAATGTGTGCTCCGTTCCTCTGTACAACATATCTTCCAAAAATGTTTCGTTACGACAAATATTTCACTTACTCGGTAGGTGCGCTACAGATGAGGTGATGAATGAGTAAAGGTCTTCATCTAAAAAGTGTCCGTCAGTGCCTTCCGATACGCACCAAAATCTTGAATACAAATCAAATTGCAGCAAAGTCTCCCAATAAAAAATTTCATGAAAATCTGAACAGCGGTTCTCGAGATGCTTCATACGAACAGACGGACGGACAAAGGATGTAAGTAGACGCTTGACAAAGATGTCAGTGTACCTGATAAGGACAGAATACACATGCACATGCCCTTCCTGACAGCACTGCACGAATACCGGCACCGTATTGTAAACATAGATACATAAAGAGCTTACGGAAGTAAATACAAACTTCACATTGATTCAATAATACGGAAATATCGGAAAAGGTGGAGAATTTGCACAGGCGACAGATAATGGTAATTCCATCGGATCCAAAGCGTTGGTTACTACCTGTTGGCTCGCTTATCGCATAACCCGTAGCCGATTCGGTATGCGGCGAAACGCGCAATGGAATAGCGACGGGACACGACCAACAATATGGGTGAGATAAAAATAACGATCGTATACTTGTATCCCAAGAAGGTTCTACTAATGTCAATCTCGAGAAAGGAAATAACAAGGACGTCCGCAGTCGCGAAGGTTTGACTAATTTAAAGCCTGCGTAACTCATAATTCAATAATATTACAACCGAATCTTAGAAAACACGTTTACTGTTTGATAGGCTAAGTAGCCATCACCAGGTGACAATGGTAGGCTATAGCAAACGAGGAAGTGGCTACGTACTGATTCATGCTTTTCGTACTTGGGTATGAAATTTGTAAAGAGAACCGCTGACATTACGATAATCACAAATCACAAGCTAGAGGGGAGACCAAGAACACATTCAACTTGTCACTGTGCGACAAACAAATACCACAAGTCTGGAGAATGTTAGTTTCGCGAAGATGATTATGGTTACCGCCAGCAAACATTTGTTTTCTACACTTAATTCATAAGGATCTAAGAATTTCATCATTCCCGTGACTTTCAGTACCGCTATTGGGCAGTTTAAAAATAAACGTGAGAATTTTTCTTTCCAACGAGGAGAAAAACAGAACAGGAATATGCATAAATTAATGGCAGACTGTACTAGAGAAAAAACAGGTAATTTATTCAGTATTGGAATGAAATAACAGCATGGTGTATTTAAATTATATGGCCTAAGAGAAATTTATCTTCTTAATGGTATGCATGTATATGAAACAAACATATACTTGTTAAAGAATATCAAATGCATACACAAAAGAAACGATGGTAAAATTTGGATTTTTAAAATTTTATGCATAATGCATAAATAAACATTTTTCCTTACATAATGTGAGTAAAAGGAAAATTTTGATACAAGATATAAAAATAAGTAGAATATTTTATGTTTTGTTGACTGTGCAGCCCTGTATAATCTTGTAGATAAAGCCAACTTGATGCACAATTTATTCTTAGTATATTTATCAATCTCTACATGTTTCAGGCGACTATGTGCACATCATCAGGAGAAACAACGAGTTTATGTGACACTTGGGATTTGCAATTTCATTCCACCCTGCATACCAGACAGTCATCCACACAGAATAACAAGTACCAAGTGTTGCATAAACACAGTTGTTTCTCCTGATGATGGGCACATTAGTTGCCCGAAACATGCACAGATTGATAAAAACTCTAAGAATAAATGGTGCACCAAGTTGGCTTTATTTACAAGTAGAATATATTAGCTCAAAAATACTGAAACACCATATACCTGTGGAAATGTATAAAAATCCTTCTGTTCAAATGACTTTCATCTGAGCAAGTATATGTGTGGGTATATCTGGTTACACAAAAATGCTACATGAAATCTAACAGCACTCAGTTTTAGACACAGTTTTTCCACAGTCTGATCAGAGTAAAGAGGAATAATTCAAGATTCATAAACACTGGAAATTTCTTGGAAACTGTTCCCATTTTTAAAATGGACATGTTCCTAATTAGTGAACCTCACAAAAAGAAACAGGAATTACTACCTCGATCTACATGAAAGTCTTCCACACATCATCAATGGAAGTCACCAAAACACAAAAAAAATGCCGCTTTAGAAATAGTAATTTAAGTGACCTCTATTATCAATCTACTAAACATTGTTTTCTCAAGTTGTAGTCCCTGTTCTTAATTTCTTTTGTTTTTATGTTTTTCCTTTATAAATCATGGATATTTCTATTCCCACAGTACACGAGTCAGCAGTGAAGTTGAATTTCAAGCCAACTAAAGCATTTGTTTCAGAAATTCTCACTGAATGGTTCACAGATCACACCTTCAGATTCTCCTACACCAGCATTATTTTCCTTCATTTATTAATTGTATATATAAGTTGAATACCTATAACCTGAAAAAATAAATAAATAAACAGAAAAAACAACGTGGAGCAGCAGCTCCTTGACCTACCCATAGTTCTAAACTCCTACTCATAACATTTTTCATACTACAAATGTCATCCATGCTTCTGTGTAACTAATTTGAGACCTGTTCCGACAGTGAATCACTTCTCTTCAACAACCAGTGCTACTATACAAGGTCTCGTATCCATTTGTAATACTGACCTAGATATGTAGTGCATAACATTGGTTGCCACTGACCAAGATGCGGAGATGGGAGTGGTCACAAGCTGCATAAGTATGATATATAATTTAGTACTCACCATCCCACATGAACCAAGGACCAGTAGAACTGTAAGGAGCCGTTAAGCCCCAGGAACAGCAAATTTCTCAATCAGCTTCCACCAGCCATCTGGTAAAACTCCCATAATGTCCTGACTATATGATGTTTGTTTCACACACATGCTTTCCAAGCTCACTGCCATTGTCACCCATTCCTAGAATCTAATAAAATGTTATATCGGTGAACATTCAAGTTAGCCACGTGTGCAAATGTTCCATTATATTTCATCAACACACAACATCCCAACAGTATGTCAGCATGTTAAGGTCAAATGTACTGCCTCACTTACACCAGTTTAGTAGCAGCCAATCAGAACTAACAAGCAGCAATAAGCAACTGCCTCTCACTTGCACTTTCATCCTTTTCAGTTACATTCTTTGAACCTGTCATCACTAACATATCACAGATTTGACTACATCCATCTGATTCCGACCTGGTTGTGTGCGCTATCGATTACATCCTAACCACTGTAAGAATACTGCTGCTATTTCTCTTGAATTCTGAACTGACTGAACACATAACTTTTTAAGCTCTGAGCTTAAGACCTCAAGCTTTAAAATTCAGTGTCACTCTGGTCTGTTTCACAACACATGATACCAGTGCCTGAACACAACATTTTGAAAATACTCTAAAAATGCAATGTCAGTACCCACTGTCATCATACTGTAAATCAAGGCCAGTTTGTGTACATTTTAAGATTAACTCATAAAGGACCTGTACAAAATTACACAGCTCTCACCTCCAAATCATTTTTAAAAAACATTTGCAAGCTTACAGGTGGTATTACTTGGTCTACTAACATTTGTCATATATGACCATTTTTGTCATGTGTTATTATATACTACATGGAATATGTACAGGAATGTTTGTGATGGCAAAATAAATGTCAGTACTTTTTTTCTGCATTTTAGAAACAAACAAGAACCATTCAATTTATGCTGTTAAAACATCACAAAAAAATGTGACTCTCTGCTAATAACCATCATATCAAAACTTTCCTTTTAAAACAATGCACACATTTAATAAAAATGCTGCCAACAACTTTTCTGTTTTCACATCACAAAGAAAAATTAAAAACACTTCACAGTTCATTCATTTGGTTGCATACTAGTATATAAGCACCGCTCATAAAACACATAACTAAACAATTCTCCATATGCTTCTTTAAAATGTAAGCAGGCTTTGCAAAAAAACCTTCTCACACTGCAAGGTTACATTCTGAGTAATTCTTTGCAACACATATTTTTTGTTCACTAGACATCTGTGTATGTAAAACAACAGTCACAATGCACTAAATCCATAGTTAAACAGTCACTGCAGGACCTTCAATGTTATGTCACATCCATGTGCACCTCTAAATGTTCTAACTTCATACTCTTTATCTTGACTGTACCCACACACCATAATTCAAAACAAGGAACCTGAACACTTACTGAACTGACACTTCCCTAAGCTGCCCACTTACTGGTATACTTGCAAAGGTAACCACCATGTAAGCTAGGAGATTGGGTGGGAGTGTAACATTCAGCAAGCACTACTTGTAGTGTCTAGTCTCTGACCTTGATGCTTTCTGGTTAAACAAGTGACTGCTTCAACATGTCCAGCAGTACATCATTAAAACAGAATTAATGCCTATATAGTACTTTCCGATTTCAGTACACAAAACATGGACAAACCGAAAGCCCTTCAAGCCTCCGAAAGCAGGCACAGGATTCAGGCCTACTCCATTGTTGTGTTCACAGTACAGAAAAGAGTGTGGGTCATTCACCTAAAGGCATTCAAACCTGTAAATCCTTATAAAAGTTGCTCGTGTGCCCAAACGATATGCCTGAAAAGCATATAGGAGATATAATGTCGCAGCTCCATCCATTCTATGCTTCAGCAACAGGAAGCAAGTGTTCACCTTCATGCTCTGACCACTTATACCTGAAGAAATACACCCTGGTACCCAACACGATGAGCCCCACAGCCATTCGGGGTATAACAACAAAAGACAATCATCCTACCCCTAGACAAGTCACTTTACTGAGCAAGCTAGTTTGGCTCAGGCCAGTTTTAAGGTTTTTGCAGGACACACCATTTCCCACTCTAACATTTAAATGTACTTTTGTCAAAGACTGGCAGAAGGTATGGCAAAAAGAAAAGTAATCATCATTTAATTTCTGGCAAGTACAGGCAACAGAAGGTTAAAAAAAAAAAACTGGGAGGAAGAGGAAATGACTCATGAATGCAACAAGTGGGACACACTATATCTCTCTCCACCCACTATATCATTCAGGAGTGCAGGTAAGAATGGCATGACATAATATTCCTACACTTAGACATAATGGTGGGGATGGAGGGGAAACAGCAAACAAAAAGGGAAATGACAATTATCTGACGCAAACAGGGTTGGGAATTTTTGAGTTGTGATGTTAGCCAGAATGTGCTGATGTAAGAGTGAATTTAAGAGCTTGAAGGAAACAATACATTAGCATATGAAGTGCTACATTAACCTCATCTGTGTGGCAAATCCTGTTTTGGAGGTCACAGTGTCTCCCCACCTTACAAGACCTTCATCCTTCATTTCACAAGCAAACCTGAAGCAAGGCTATTATTAAATGAAGGCCAAGGTCATTAAAGGCAACCATAGAGATTCAATGCCTTTAAAAAAAAAAAGCAGAGCAAAATGCATTTAGCCAATCCCAACAACAGAAACTACTAGCACAAAAAGGTACTAACATTATTTCTAGTCATTTGGCTTCCAAAGCTGGTTGATTGATATGCCACATACCATTGCAGTGAAGTATTTTGTTAAGCAGTCAGCTATATTTACCCTAAAATTTGTTGAATAAATTTAACTGTTGTCCGAGTCAATATAGCCCATGTTTGACATGATGCAGAAATCAGTCTTTCTTTCTAAATGTCTCATCATATGAAATTCATATGCAATATGCATATCATCAGACTACATCTTCCATCTTCAATATGTTCTGTACCCATAATAAAATAATGTTACAACAATGAGGTATACAAAAGAGCACAGAAAAGAGATATGCTCCAAATCAAAATTGAACTCAAATTGTTTATGAAAATGTCTCAGTGATCAATCCTATGCCCAAAATTATACAATTTCCAGATGGTTAAAACAGAACACACTTTAAGATTTCACAGTAACAGCTAACCATATCATTCAGTGTTAACATTTTTGAGATAGGGGTCAGAACAGGTACAGACACAAGTCATGCCTTTTCCATAATTTACTGTGACACATGTTAATCATTTTGATATAATGCTGCATCATCTATTTATTTCAACTGCATGTTAAGACAAAATAATACTGCGATGTGATACACCATAGTCTGGTACAACTTATCACATGGCGGGAAAAATTTGCTACCCTCATCGTCATGGTAGTAAAGAATCCTGTAGAAGGAGGTAACAAGTTCCTACGAAACGTTCTTAAATTTCTACCAGACTACACGTCGTCACATCCCTGAAGGCAGTAACTTTCCTGCTGTTTTATTAATCGTTTCATCACATGGCTGGTCTACATTCATTTCGAACATTAAGTGACGCCGTGTACATTGGTGTAGATCAGCGTCTCAGATAAACCGCTGGCATCATACAACTAACATCGGACGCACCGCCTTCTTTCGAATCGTATGTACATATATACCCACACTACATGGCGTCACATCCCACACGACTGCAGGCATGGATCAGAGTGCAGGTTAGGTTTTAATCTGTGACTGCTATCATCACAACTAGAATCGATTGTTACTCGTGACGTCATGGTGCTTGAGCTCTCGAACTTATGCAGCATTGCTGCCATCCCTAACCTATATTGACTCGTGTTTATTCTTTTCCAAACGTTATAATAGCATTCGGAAATGCCACCAAAGAAAAGTGGTGGTGCTAAAGGCGCGACTAAAGGAAAGGGCGAGGATGAAAGTAAGGGCGCATCGAAAGAGAAAAAGGGGGGCACAGCAGTCAAGGTTATTATACATATTATATGACGACGCACTTCGTGTTTGTATATGTTTATTGCAATTCATGTAATGCACGTATTACTGTCGTCACCTACTTATAAACTTAAATGCTAATGTCTAATAATACTTAGGACTTAATTTTCGTTAACAAGGGCTACATACACTTATATGAAAGTATCCTAAGGTATATTTTCTTTCAGGTTCGTCACATTTTGTGTGAAAAACAGACGAAGGTGCTCGAGGCACTGGAAAAGCTGAAAGGAGGAATGAAATTCCCAGAAGTAGCTGCTCAGTATAGTGAAGACAAAGCAAGGCAAGGGGTATGGATCCCTTTATTCAAGCACATTCTGTTCTTGATACTGCTCAGAACTCTAGTGTGCCATTCATGTGATCACAACTTCCTGTCTTTACAAAGTTAGACATTTATCGGTGAACTTCATAACATTAACTAATGGGCTTTTGTGAATAAGGAACCTGCTGAACTGAAAAAAAGTTTGGATTTCATACATTTGCTCATTGTCAGAGACCCCCCTCCCCCCACACACTTTTCTAGCACTCATGACTATGTAAGTATGAACATTAATTATTGCACAGAAAGGAAGTAAAGTCCCAGGTTGTAATTGGTCTTTGTGAAGGTCTGATGAAGATACAGATTTATTCCATAACAAGTGTGAGACAATATGGTTTCAGCTCTTATAGCCAAGTTAGCCAACACTACTAGGCTGCTGTCACTGTTGATACCGAAATGGCTGGAAAAGGTGAATAGTCATCTTATTACTCATGGTTTCAGCTTGCTTGTGAAGTGTATTCAGTTGAATAAAGTTTTTATTTGCAATACTTTTAAATAACATCATGGAGTGAATGTTAAATGTCAACAGCCAAAATAACAGGCATTAGAATTATGCAAATTCCCATGCAGTTCATTCAGTTTCTCTGCATGGAATTTAGTGGGCAGTGAGTGTTTGCAAAATTCCAAGGCCTGTATCTGTTTAAGAAAAAATTTTTGCCCATTATGTTCAGTTATTTCTGATGCCATTCTTGAAGGAATTAACAGAAGAAGAGAAAAGGTATGGTTAGTTCATGCAGGAAATGGCAGAGACCACACAGCAAATTTTTACTGTACTAGCAGAGATATTCAGTGAATAGGTGATAACTCATGGATTGTGGCCTTCTACATGTATCCACATTTGAACTAGTGTCATTATTTGTTAGAAGCATGACAACTGAACATTTTATGTGGACAGTACATTTTTTGCAAGTAGTGGAAGTCAACATTTGAAAAGAAGTTGCTGATATTGCAAGACCAGCTTTTTTATATAACGGTAAAGTATTTTCAAAAGATGCAACACCTGCTTAGAAGCAGGAGGTAGACTGTCTGAGACTTTTGTGAAATATGTTAAACTGCTGGGGGAAGAAGACCCAGTTCCCAGCATGTGCAGGCCTCCAGTGTGTTAATGCTTCTCATGACAGTTGCTGTGCTAAAGTGCATAATAAAAGTACTCTCTGTATTTAAACAAATATTTCCAGAAGCCGTGGATTTTCAGGAACTGTTATTGATGTCCTGCATGTTACAAAGAGTAGAAATTATGGTGTCCAGTGTCTGTCTGAATGTAAGAGAAGAAGATGGGTTCAAAGTTTGGAAAAAGTGCCATCAGCCAGAGTTATGTACCCATTGCAAGCTGCAACTAGGACCCAAGATGGTCATTACTGAACATATTTTGACATTTTATTGTCATTATTTTTGATCATCATGTCTGGCTGTACTTGAACTTCAAATTATATTGTGTAGAGTTTGAAATGGCAATCTGGTATGGAAGAGAGGGGAAGCATAACTTGACCTTGGTTTCTTCCCACAGGACCCATGTAAATTATGCTGATGTTATCACATACGCTGATTCTGTGGGCCCATCAAAAGTATGACCTATTATAAAAGATGATTACCAAAGAAATCTACTATTAGTAAGTATCAACTGGATGCTGTTTTTTGTTTCAGGGTGATCTTGGGTGGATGACAAGAGGGTCAATGGTTGGACCATTTCAGGATGCAGCATTTTCCCTTCCCATTTCTACAGTAAACAGTCCTATCTACACAGATCCACCAATCAAAACAAAATTTGGTTATCATATTATAATGGTTGAAGGAAAAAAATAAATGTTTTTTACTGTTTGCTCATTATTGTATCTTTGCTGAATCACAAAGCCATTCACAAAATAATGCCTGTGAGCAGACTGAAGGAATGTGGTTATACAGAACAAAAAGGGGATGTCACACTGTGCAGCAGGTAATTTGACATACCAAGACATATCACAGGAATACTCAGCCTTCATTTAATGTGTAATGTTATACACACAGTAGCTGTTAACAGAACTAGTGTGTATAGAACCTTCATCTTGAAGGGTTAACCTTTTGGCGCTGGAATTATTTTTTTAAATTTTAGCACACCCTGTACATAAAATGTGAATAATACAGGAACCAAATATGTTAGATTTATGAAACAAACTGCATTTTTAAGAGGAAAACACGGAGAGTATATACTATATTTAAAATGTTCAGTACCTATGTTTGTTGAATAAATATATAAAATGCAACATTTAGAGGTTAGCGGTGTGATACGACCACTATAGTCGTCGTTAGGCGTCAAAACGTTAACAATAAATATTCAATTTATGATCGCATTATTTGATGAAATAACGTAAAAGTTCATAGATAAAGCATTTATAGTGTCAAATTGCTAAAATGTTTGTAGAAGTTCAAAGGTTGACACTTTTAAATTACGAGAGCAATTTTATTCCCCTTACGTACTCATCATGTGTTTCCCATGAATAAGAAATTAACAACTTCATAGAAATTTTAAGCACCACGACTGCAACGTCACTGGATTAAGTCACTTCAGAAAAAAAAATATGGATCTACGTGACACCACACTATACAATTATAATCAAAAACAAATCATTATATATTCAATACGATGCCTGTGTTTGTATCTGTGCCCTTATCGCCCGGCATGCAAATCGAAACCAAATGGTACCACATTATATGAATATCGTCAACTGTATACCTCAAAGAAGTCTTGGAAACGGCGATACAGCATCGTAATGTACACACGTGTTCGTGTGTAATTTTTGTACGACTTCTACGAAACTTCAATTTGGTCGACAGATTTTAGTAAAAATCCACAACATTCAATTTCCTGAAGATTTTATAGGAGTCGAAGATTCCTTTGGGGGTGGAGGGGCAGGCGGATACACGTATAGGAGAACAGAGGTAACTAAGTTAACAGTCGATTGCCTTTCTTTGCAAATGGGCCTATAAAACATATTCTAAAAGAAACAGAATTAAAGAGTGTGGGCTGATATCGACTGACTCAGAATAGTATCAGTGGTGGATTCTTTTAATAGTGACATAAAATTTCGGGATCCACATTATATTATTTTCTTAAATAGCTTAGTAATTAATAGCTTCTGATAAATGGTTCTGCTTCTTGGAGTTCGTCAGTTCTACGATGATAAATGTCTGTGTTTTTTTTTTTCCCTGTGGCACTGCTGCCCAAAGCGGGCCATGCCCTCCTCATTCCTGAGGCTTCTTGATCACACAGAACGACGCATCACAGTCGGTAGGACTCCTCTGGACGAGTGACCAGCTCGTCGCAGAGACCTATACCTGCCAACACACAACACTCACAACAGACAAACATCCATGCATCCGGTGGGATTCGAACCCACGATCTCAGCAGGCGAGCGGCCGCAGATCTACGCATTAGACCGCGCGGCCACTGAGACCGGCTAAATGCCTCATGTGTGGCGGTTATTTTGTGGATAAGCAATGAGATAGTTATGTCTGAACTGTCCTTATTACACTCGAAAAATAAATAACCTGAAACACATCCGATTTAAAGTTATTTCCTGACGACAGTTACATTTACCGTCTGCCGCAAAAATTAGAGACTCCGTACTTTGGTAGTAGTGTAGCTGTGTTTCAGTAACTAATACATATATGCCGTCAATTAATAACGAAGTATATAACAAATCTGGTAAATTGTTGAAGAATAAAAGACCAACTTGATGTCACTTGCTATTTTATTTCACTTCTTATGTGCTCAACATGTTTCGGACGTTAATATATCCATCATCAGGAGCTTGCGACTATTCTGTTGAATTACC
>Ga0123357_10004029_pt1 | contig 17101 bp, 8 predicted proteins | sample TergutEmb28metaG_FD_89873 | JGI IMG/M metagenome (GOLD analysis project Ga0123357, IMG submission 89873) | Embiratermes neotenicus P4 segment gut microbial communities from Petit-Saut dam, French Guiana - Emb289 P4 | ecosystem: Host-associated > Arthropoda: Insects > Digestive system > Gut ... | reverse complement strand
TGCGACTATTCTGTTGAATTACCACATTGGTCGTATTGTTCTTGGTTCGATGTGTGTTGGAGTTTCGGTGTGGTTGGGTTGGAGTGGTATCCGTGTTGCAGGCTTCAGTCTGCAACACGGATATACTTATAGTGAAAGATGCACGGAATAAAGGATAAAAGAAAATCCATCACATAGTAAAGAAGTTATTGTCCGTTGTTTGCAACTCTTGTGTATGAGTGTGGGGGGGGGGGGGGGGGGGGGGGGGGAGACTCCAAAAAGAGTGCCAACATATCATTTGACTTGAATGGTGCAAATTCGTTCACCTCACAGGACACTGGCCCAACAGATCAAAGTACTTGAACTGCAGTCTACAACAGGAAAATCATTACTGTCCTTATACCACTCTCACTGCAACTGACCTGCATTAATGGAAAGTAAGCCATAAAAAGGAAATCCATCACCCGTATCTCTCTTCATCTCATACATAAAGAATTGAGTTAAACCACTTGCACATTAATGTGCTTCTATTGTAACAAACTTCACTACATCTTCCAAGGCCATAATGTTCACTGTTAATGTAATACAGTTTTCTGAAAATGGACACAAAAGGAATTGTATCAGAACTCAATGTATATATTTCAGTTTTGCAACTGCATTTCATACTTTTGTACCATCTTGTCCATAAAATGAAGAATATTTTAGTTTTTTTTAGTCTGCTCATTCAGTCCACTTAGTCACACGTGTGACATTCGACATGTCAGATCCAGTTTACAACTTACATATCATGTCACAATCATTTAAAAGTTACATATTGCAAAAACTCAACTCAAAATACATCAACATTAAAACAATAAAATACAGTATAATGTAATGTCGAATATCAATTCTAATTAAATCAAATAGGTATGACAACTTATAGAACTCAGACTCAAACAATCCATATGCAATCAGAATAATATTAATTCATCCACTGAATAAAATACATTTATTTATTGAAGGCTATCAGTATAAGATAACTAAATGGTTATTTTAGAGAACATAAAATTAAACAACACAGATTCATTAAACATTCCTCTGAAAACAAATTATTAAATAATAATTAAGTAATTATTATCAGCCTGCATCATGTGCTGCAGCTCTGTGTACAAGCAGTGTGTGTGTCACAGCCCGAAGAATGCACAGTGGTCCTCTAAACTAAGATGTTTCGCGCACATAGGCAGAACTTAATTCCTGCAATATCAACATTGCATGATCATAGGATCCAAGAAAAATACAATATTTAACTTGCATTACCCACAGGACATAAAAAAAAAATTATACAGTGAAACCCAATTACAACAGCCCAACTTAAAAATTTCTCCACCGTAACAAGTCAGACTCCCTTAAAGGTACATCCACCTTGTCAAAGGCATATTTAGTTGGGTTAAGAAGCTGGTAATGCACAAGGAAATTTGAAAGTTATGCGAGTAGCAGGCCAGCTGCTGGTAGGCCCACCCTGACCAAGGTGTCAGACAAAGGATACCCTGGCCCTCCAGGTTTGGGGTTGGGTGTGAAGCTGACATCCTTGCCTAGTAAAAACTAAAGTCTCAAAATTCCAGCAAAAGACACCATGGCCCAAAAGTGCACTTAATGCCACAGAAGACAAAGACAAATAAAAAGAAGAAGAAGTCAGAATAATTTCATACCAAAATTTTTCAGTATGTTTAATATATACATAGCCCTTTTCATAAGTTTATGCTCAAAAAAAATTCCTGGCTAAGAGGCATGAAAGGTTCATGTTGCAACAAATTTTTCACCCACTTAATATGTTTTCTCACCAAAACCTCAACCTCAATTCCCATTTGTAAAACTGTTACCAAAATCCGGTGACCAAATAACACTCTCAGTTCATACAGATTCCTTTCCAAAGTTGCTGCCACCACAGATGAGGAAAACAAATAAGAAACTCCATGTCAATCTGTGGAAATGCACAGCAAGAAAGAGGTCATATTCTGTCTGTGCTGGCATCTATTTCCACAGGTGCAATTCACAAAGTGTAATGCAATGTCACACTTTGTGTGGAATATGCACCATGAACCAGCATGAGAATAGCAAATTACAGTAGGTATTTATGGAACAGTTCCAGCAAGAACAGGCTCTTCACCTACCAGTTGTGCTTGAAAAAAAAAAGAATCTTGTCTTATGTCCACAGATGTGTCAAAATCACATTATGAAGGGAGCACTTGACATGTGGTTTGATAAGGAAAATGAATAATTTAATGTGCAATTTGTAAAGAATAATATTCAGGTAAACAGTATATCAAGTTCAGTACTGAATTACAGAATAATATCAATTTCAGCTTACTCTTCTAAGACATTTTCCAACTTAATAACCCCACTTCATTTAATTTTTCCAGAAGCATCTTACGGGGGTTCTATTACATTTGAAAGGAAACTCAACTAGTACATATTATCCCTTTGTATAGAATGGTACACAAAATGTAATTAATATTTTGTTTTTACTACACTATATTACAAAGAGACTTCAAACACGAAAATTACTGTACATAATCAAAAAAAACCAAGCTGATAGCATTCCAGGTTGTACACTGTGTGGTGTAAAGGGTTTGTTTACACTCCTCGCTAGAGACTGCAGCACACACTGCCTTCTCTAGGGGTGTAACGTGGGTGCAACTGTCCACCATTACCACATCTGTATTTACTGTTCCAGCAACAATAAACTTATTCTAAAAAACATATCGTAATTTGTCTCTAGCAGCGTTCACAACTATGGCTGACAAGCAACACTAGACCACCACATTCCCCTAGACCCTGAATGCAAACCAATCAGCAACCAGCATCCTTGTCAAGACAACCTGTGTCTGATACACCAGAATAAGGGACACAACAATATTCTAATCCCAGTCAAAGCCAACAATTCTTTTAATTCTTGATCATAAATGTCTCTAGTGACTATCACATTACCTTTGATTTACATGAACAATGAATGCAGAGAAAGGACAATCAGTCATAAAAATTTGCCAGAGACAGCAAAGATCAAAAGAAATCCAATGGCACAAAGGTGCACAAATTAACCACACCTAAGCAAAATCTGCACTAGTGCAGTATATAGTCCGAACACACTGGATCCAGTGTGCCATGACAGAGCAGATGATGGTTGCGAGCCATGGCCAGGAGTGCCCATGCCGACCAACACCCCCTACCCCCTCACCCACAGGTGAACCAACCAATCGAGACTACTTTGGTTACTCTGTTGGCTATCTCTCTGTTATAAAAGGTTTTCCCCTTCAAACAGAATGAACCAATCGACAAAGACGTCAGTTATGGTTTCGGCTAGCTCTCTGGTATTGTTTATTTTCTCGTTCAAAGTGAGACACACTTCTCACACCCCTCCCCACCCACTCTTCTCATGTATGTTACAGTTCTTTGTCTTTGGAATATCCGTGCACAATTCCTTATACATGTCACATGTTTCACCAGTTTCTCTACGTAGCTATGTCCATTAACACAAATGAAATAATTCGCATCAGAGATGTCTCACACAGATGCCGCATGTCCCACTGCTACCTTTCAGAGCGTCTCAAAATGGCTGCAATGGTGTCATCACATTAGCCTTTTTGCTGTATTTCTTCTCATCTCTGAAACCCGCCATCTAGTTCCTCAAAGACGTTCGTCTCCTGCCTACTGAGATTCAGTGCCCATCCCATTAGGGCAAAATGCAGTGGTATGCCAGACCCTCAGGCAGCAACAGTTATGTCTAGGCCTGTCATAAGGTTATCGACGGTTGACGGTACAATGCATGGCACAGCACTCACTATTCACTTTGGTTTGCTGGGAGCCAACTCACCTTACTCAGCACCATACTACTGTCACACTACATTGTAAGCCCCATTCCAGCTCGCACCACACGCCTAGAACTCACAGCTGACCATCATACAGTCACAACTTGGAGGCTCTAGAAAGGTTGTCAAAATAGATGAGAGCTGTTTTGGCAGGACCTTCCTTGCACTTGTATGTCACGGACTGCCCTGCCGAGACACTGCTCGCCATCCTTAAGATGCGGTTCCTACTCGGCACCACTATCATCAGCAACTGCTGGGGGGCCTACATTCATCTCAGTGATGAAGAACCACATGAAGGTTCACCTCAGCCCGTACAACAGGAAGACACATTACATCTTCTGCCTCACTGAGTATTTGGTGGTATGTGCCACGCACACCATGTGGACCCCTTCACCATGTTTGTCCACAACATCAGAAATGCTGATTGATAACTCTGCCCCATGCACCAAACTGCCAGCCGACCTCCCCCCTTTGCGCCTCTGTAGTCTCCTCCTAACACTAGCTCCACCCACCATTGCAACATTGAAACTACAATGTCTGGTGTAAACTTTCTTTCCAGAGATATCCAATTCCACAAGCTATCACAAGATCTAACAAAGACAGATAAAAGAATGGGATGTGGTATTTTTAACCAAATACTGCAACAAAGCTTTGAAATATGAATTTCTGTTACAATTTTTAAAACTTTTTACAACTGCCAGTAGTGTTCTGTATATACAGATCAACAACAGAAAACATACCGAGAGCTGCAGCACTCACTTAGTGAATTAAAGTAACTAGGCTTGGCAATAAGATGCAACTGCACCACAACAAAACTCATTCAAGATGAATTAACACTTTACGCTACAGAGTAACTGAATAAATAAGATACACATATGGGAAATCATAAAACAAACCTTTCGTATCATTACGACTAGACTAAAAATGACTGAAGTAGGACTGATACACCATCCCCAATGAGGAAGTAGAAAACAGTGCAAAACAGCACCACCATGTTGCAAAGCCAAAGAGACCCCTGAACACATCAGTTGTGAAAACCTGCAACAAACATGACATGATCTACAACTGCACCCTCTTAAATACTTTTACAAGCCCATTACTTCCTACCCGTCCTTAAAAATTCTCACATAAGTTAATAAAATGTCATATTTATTCAAATAACATGCATGCATTTCCCCCCCCCCCAGAAATTATGCAGCAAGAACTAGACCCCTGCCATATTCAACACCTTACTGATGGGTAGCACAATATGGCCACTACAAGTGCATAGAAACATGTCTGATCCCACAGAAAAATCTGTATAATAACTTTCAAATATGTCAAAAAGACAACTGAAATATCATATTTACACTGGTATTATTCATAAAGTTCCGTTCTTTACCAGCCATAAATATATTAGTTATGTTATTCCTAAATTCTTTGTCATAAACAATGGACTGTTAGGTAACTACAGTTTTTTTTTAATCTAAGACTTCAAGGAGCTACAATCATACTCCTTATGGAAGCTGAAGGTCTTAGTTAAAATTCATGCTGTTCTCTAGTATTCTCTGTTCATAAAACTAGGGGATGATTTTCCCATGGAAGATCTTGGCCCTTCCGAATTTAGTATAACAGGGTTATCTGAAGAATGTAGCTTGTCCAGAGAACTTGGGCTAAAGTGAATATGGGCAGATCAAACTTATATGACAAGGATTTCCTGGTGGCTACCTGCAGGTTTTAATTTTGCATTTTAGATGCTTATATTAGATTTTCTTGTTTACAGATCAGAGGTTAACTGATACAGTTTTGTCATGGCAGTGGTGTTGATTGTAATATAATTTTAACAAGTGAGGCTGTGCCATGACTCAGGAAGGTATCTGCTGGCCTATCCACTGGAGGTCCAAGTTCAATCCCAGCACAATTCACATGAAATATTCTTACTTATTTACATACTCCATGGAGCAGAGTCCTTCTTAAGAAGCTAATTCGCACATGAAATATTCAGTGGGAAAAATGGAAATGGGACACTTTTTCGTCCACTTCAGTTTTCCCATAAGTATGATTCCACTAATGCTCAGTGGTCATACTTTATTCATCCGTCATCAACATTATAACCTTAACACTGGACAGCATCACTAAAGAAAACACTTCTCACATCTCCTTCTTTTCAAAAGCAATGCATACAAAATTTATCAAAGTGGTTATGTGATAAGCTGCCACAGCTCAATATGAGGAGGGAAACTGAATTATTAAATTGCAGACAAGAAAGAACATTAATGCTATTAAAGCCTTGACTTATGAAGCTATATAACATATACACTCTAAATTTCACATTGCACACAATATAGGAGAAAAGAAAAGAATAGAACAGAATACAACAGAATAGAATAGAAGGGCAGACAGTGCAGTGACCCATGCACTTTGACCGTAAATGATCTTTTGTGCAGCCCTTACATTCCAGAAATTAGCAGCCCCACTACTAGAAATGTCCTCAGAGTCACCTGGCTTCACAAAACATTGACCCAGGTGCCTGAAGCTTAATGTGAGTCACAAAGAACATGTGAGGCTTTTGCAGGTCCCTGTTTGCATCTACCACATTTGCGACTGTTTACCAGCCCAAGTTTAAACAGATGTCACTTTAAATGACAGCATCCTGTTAACAACCAACTTCACATAACTCTTGTTATACTTCTGTGAGTATCTGACCAGTCTGCATGTACAAACTGCGTAACGGATAGCAATATTTTGTTGTAGGTATAAAATGTGGCATGGCACACTATAATACTGTCAAACACAATCATTTCGAGAAAATTAAAAAAGTCAAAACAGCAGAAATATATAATTCCAGTAAGAACAGAACAAAGAAGAAGAATTAATCCCATAAATGGGCACACACCTGTTTAAGGGAGTCAAGGGCAAGTGTGAACTGCTGCGCAGACTCTCGTATTGACTCTTCACCTGTAAGACTGGGCAATGGAACAAACTGAGCTGGCAATGCAGAGCATTCATCTGTTGTGGGACTGAAGAATAAACCAGACCAACTGTAGCTGCCTAGAAAATAAGCAATTAAAATACTAATTCACTTTCAATATAAAGGCTGAAAATGATCAATACTATACGGCTGGTAACAAAAGGGCTAGGGGTTTTTTTTGGTATCTACTGCAATAATTGAAGAGCCATACTCCAGTAACGATGCAATGACAGTCACTGCATAACTACCAGTTGAAACACAACATGATGTTCAACTTTAAAACAGCCATACTACTGCAAGATTTGAGGTTCACACAGCAGTGTTATTATAAACACAAATTTTTCAGCCATACTCCTAATGAACAAAACCATCTGAGTAAATGTGTAATACAGAACTGTACATTAAAGAGTAAAGCAAGATCTTGGGCTCCAGTTAACAGGAATGCTACTCACCTAGGCTTTTATACATGAATGTAAGGTAAAGGCACATAATAAGTGGAGCCACATACTGTAGTGCCACCACACACAGGTAATAGAAAACAGCCGATATCTGTTGGAGAGAGAAAAAAAAACTACTGCCAGATTGCAATTATAACAAATTTCTGCCACTTTATATTTACTACTGATATAACCAAAAAATCATAATTCCCCGATTTTCATTTAAACTACAAAATATAACAAATAAAGGCAACTAAAACATATGCATGTATTACCACTTTTGTTTGTAGATATATAATGAAACTGCCTTGCATGTGCACTGTTCATCAATTTACTTCGATAGGGAAGTATGAGAATTATGTACAAACAATACAAGTGCTATGTAGAGGCTTACAGGAGGATAAAAACAAAGATGTTTCCAGACACTCCAGTAGTGCAGTGAAAAATGCGTGCTATTACACACACCCCAATGGATCAAACTCTCCTCTCTAATAACAGGAGGTCCAGTGATAAATAAATCAGCAAAATGCACCACTGCATAACTATAATATGGTCACAGGCCTACATCAGAGCTCAAAACCAAAAATGAACATGTTGGCAAACAGCTGACAACAAATTTCTTGTCTCTGGAAACACAAACCTTCTTTTGGAGCTCCGTGTTAGTTATTCTGCCAGCTTCTTTCTTCTGTTCCTCTATCCGATGGTATGCCATATTGAGGTATGCCTGCAGGTATGTTGGCATAACAGCAAGACGTAAGAGAACTGCTGCAACAATCAGGAGGAGTCTCATCGTCTCAAATGCATGCTCAGTCATCAGTGGAGCTGCCATACCATGGAAGATCCTGTCAGTCAGGTAATCCCTGCTCACCGGCTTAACCCACAGCAGAACCAGCAGAAATGGAGATGCAAAGCTTATATTAAAAAGAAACCTCTGTAGCCTGTTTTCACTGCAGTATCTGCACAACAATGAAAATAAGGAAGTTTCAAAGAGAGAAAAATCAGTTGTTTCTATGGCAAACATGGAAGGTCCCTACTTGGTTTTCTTACTAGCTACCTGGCTGATTCCACTGGATATCTATGTACAGTGCTACATATTTCCAAATATAGTAGGATGCAAAAAGTTAATGTAGCCAAATGACAGAAGTTAAATGCACATCTAGCACTTACAACTACTATCAGGTAACCTCAACAGAACGGACTGTATACATAAGGAATATTAGGTCAGTGTTTAGCACTTTAACAGAATGTACTCAATCCCATCTTCTACATGTTGCATTTCCTCCACACAGTATATTTTCTCAAATATGTGGTATAAGACAGCAATGCATACATTTATTTTGTGCAATTCTAGTACCTGAGTGTATCCCAATGCATTTTTGCCATACGTAGACCAGGAAAGGTGAAGAGTGCCCCTAGAAGGGCACACCAAAGAGCTAAGAAGAATTTCAACACTAGTTTTGATGCAGGACCCCTGAAATCAGTATAAAATTTCTGGTATGTTATTTATTTCTTTATACCTATACACTTTCTACAAGAAATCACTTGTTAAAAAACTCAATACTTACGATGAATCAAGACCCTGTGTTTCTAAAAATGCAGCTGCACTCTGATTGAAGCTTGTGTAAGCTCTATTCAAGCCCAGCTCCAATGTATTCTCATCAACTATAAGGACCATCATGGCAATCAGCAGGTAAGCAAATGCTGTTACAATAACAGTTGACCGCTCACCTACCGATTCCTGACTCTGAAAATACTGATATGTCAGTGACAGAAGTAGCTTGCTGAGGAAATATGTTAAGGAATACAAGAAAACTGCAAATATATTCTAAATGTAATTTAACTTTACACTGTAGATATTCAATTATAAGTCATATGAGTCCAATGTCTTTCAACTCATGAAACGACCATGTAATGTAATTTCTAGGCCAGATGTTTCCAAAAACAAAGGTATATAAAACCATTGTTTTAGTTCACAGTAATGTAAGAAACGGATAAAATCTGGCACATGCATTAACACATTACTGCTATTCTGATACTGTAACAATAATCACAGAAACATCAAATGCAGCACAGAACAAGTACTTAAATTAGTAGTAAGCAGAGTAGGGTCATTCCTCAAATGTTTACAGGAAGTTTATAAAAGGATACGTTGAAAATCCAACAACTAAAAAACACCACAACATGCTGAGATTCACTTCATCTTTAGGAGGTATGAAGGCATGATACACCTACAACAAACAATGACATGCAACTTCACTTGAAGATGCTTTGTCTATTAGAAACCCAGTGGTCCGCTGCGGATTACAGCTGTCTCACGAGATAAAAATGCCATGTGTTCTGCATGCCATATATGCCATATATCTCACAACCTGACTACTCCCCCAAAAATCCTAGAAATGATTAAGAATGCAAGACTCATGTAACTGCTATCACTCTATAACAATGTCAGTGTTCACTTACATTTTCTAAACTAATATTAAATAACTGTCAACAGGCAAACTATAACACACAAATAACACACCCGTCTACCACATCAGATGATGTGCTGAAACCATGCAGCAGAAAGAGTAATGTCCTGTGTGCCAGCACAGCAGCACATGTGTGTGAAGAGTCTCTAACCATCTCCCAAGCTCACAGATATTTTATGCCTGCTGTAGTCTGACAGATGTTTTAGACACTTCACAGGAACCTGCTGCAGCCATCATCAACTACCCTGAAGATGGGCGTTGCAGGATCCTCTGAAACAATGACCCCCACTACCAGACAATATTGCATCACATCCCAGGAGGCAGTTTTCTTTATAGCCACCAGTGCAAAAATGTAAAATCTTGTACAGAGGAATCTGTAATATCCTTAGAGGCCTGTAAGACACAGTCAGCTCCAAGTGTAGGATCTAGAAATTTGTAAAACCATCACAAACAAAACTCATTCCATCTTTCAACAAGATCCAGCTTAACATTACTATCCCCTACATATGCCCAACAACCAGTGACTGCAACGTCTAAGGCTAAAAAAAAAAAATCGCAGGCACAGCCTTGTATTGGGCTAATCCCTCATCCATGTTCCTATAAAATGTCTAAAAACAAACACAGGAACCCACAAAGTGCAAGACCCTGAGTCACATTGGCCTACAACACCTCAGGAAGAGAGGAGACCTAAATGCCCTACCCATGAATTCTTTGTCAAATCAAAAAGATTAATAACACCTGATAAAGAATAAACATTTTGATCTTCCTTAACACCCAGTTCTCTCTATACCCTAAATTTCTATCTGCTTGATCTAAATATTCCCATCTCTCTTGAAAGGTGCTGTAATGTCTGACACATACCATACCAAGATCTGACCTAACTCACAACTGCGACATGGTTCCTGTATGGAGTACTACAAATGATACCAAACTCACAATGAGGTTCCATTCTAACAACCAGGTCACAAGCTGATGCTGTCGTATATCAGAAACACCTTATGTATACACATCAACTTTCCAACATTATCATCATTGCAGTATGCATAATTGATGGTATCAATTGCTTTTCCTCAAAATGACGAACAGGAACATTAAAAGCATATAAATAATAAAGTAATGTAAACAAAAATGTTCATAATTTAATACTATATAGTACATGTACTTTATTTCTGTCACTGTCTTACATGTGAATTAAATTAATTGGGGGTGGCCAATGAAACAAATAGAATATTAAAAACAGATTCATCTTCTTCTTCAACTCCTGCAATGCTTTTCCTGGTACAAGACACTGGACCAGACACAACAGTGACTTGTATGCATGTGAACTGCATCATCCACTAATGGTGTTTACTGAATGCATCATTATTGTAAGTATGAGTGACTGTAAGTCAGGCAGCATCTGGATAATAGATGAAGAAGCATGGATATTCCAAACATGCAATCTGTAACATACACAATTTCTTTCATCTGGCACCCACAGGACTGGACAGGTGCCGATATATCAAACATTCTGGGTTATCAGACAGTACCCATATTCTGCAGACAGCCCTCAAAAAGTGTGAACCTGTCACTTATTTTCATTTCACCATTAAAAAACTTAGATTTTTAAATTATCATAGGCCCAGTCATTGGTTTTCTTCTGGGAAGCTTTGCTGTAAACCACTCAAGCAGCACCTTGTCCAATTGCACAAACCTAGGTTGTTTCAATGTCTACTGCTTGAGAAGGCCCTGCACACTTTCATTTGATGCCAGAAATGACTGTGTAGGTCCATCCGTTTCTTTACATCATAAACAGTTGACAATCTAGTGTTGTACAAACTTTGGTTTCTGTCACTGTCGAGCCTCCTAATTATTAGAAGTGTCTGAGGAGTCATTAAAGTTACATGTTTTCTCTTGCCAGCAGTACACCGTTAACTCATTTTGAGATATTTTACAACCATTCTAACAACCCAGTGGGCTCAATAAAGTCCAGATAATGCAAGATAAATTCACAGAATCAGTCACTGACATTTCTGGTCATAAATCACACATATTCAGTCTTGGGACAAATTTTCTCAAGTACCAAACTATCAGGACTTCTGGATTATTAGTAATAGAATTAAAGAAATTTTACTATATGTACATGGTGAAGTTAACTGTAATATCATGAAAATTTTGTAGAGGTCAGACAAAAATATTACATTGAATTTTTAGGCTTTCGCTCTTCTGAAATGTGGCATTGTGTCTCAAGGTAACTGGTGCCCAACATTTTGTGACAACCTACTGGTCTCAAACATCAAGCACTCATTACCCAGTGACACAACATTACAACCCAGAAAAATGGAGACCTCACATGACATCAAATTTGACTTCTAAACACACAACTAAATTCAAAAAGATTCAGTACTAACCTCTGTTAAAATGTAGACAACAGATGAATACACTGCGAAGTCTAACAGCCACTGGTATTCAGAATAAAACTTCAGATGAACCACATCTAAAGCAGTCACTTGCGCAGTCTCCAACTACACAAACAATACACCATTCATTCTCATTATTACCACCAAATATATTGGCAACTGACAAGCAAAATGTATGAATAAGTATCTTTTACCAAAGTCATACTTCACTCAATTCACTGAATTCATAGACAAACCGCAATGTCCAAACTCCTTGGAATGTGGAAAGTTTCAGTTGGCTTTCCATTCTCAATATTCTTCCCACCTCTCCTTCCCTTCGGTTTATCTTTAGGAACTCCTGCTAGAGCTCGAAGCTCTTCATCGGTTGGATACAGATACCTCTTCAGTCTACAAGACAACAAAATTCAAGTCATATTTAAGGCTATGTAATAAAGCAATGAAAAGGAGGTGATTCCATGTAAAATGTAAAGACCTCCCTGAATGCTCTCATATTATACAAATACAGGGTTATTCAAAATGATTGTCAGGGTTTTAACAACTTGTCATACATAATACACTTGAGACAGGAGTATATGTTTTTTTTAATTTTATAGAACAACACTCCAAGTTTTTGTTATATATCTTACAGATGCTCTTTGAGAATTTCTAGATCCATCGGTGCAACTACATACTCCTATCTCAAGTGTATTGTGTATACACTTGAGATAGGAGTATGTAGTTGCACCGATGGATCTAGAAATTCTCAAAGGGCACCTGTAAGGTATGTAACAAAAACTTGGAGTGTTGTTCTATTAAATAAAAAAAATACATATACTCCTGTCTCAAGTGTATTGTGTATGACAAGTTGTTAAAACCCTGACAATCACTTCGAATAACCCTGTATTATAGTTAAACATGGACTTTGGGTGATGTCTGACTTTGGAAACTTTTTCTGAAGGTTTATCTACATTAATTAAACAAGAGGGGCAATGTGCATAAAACATAACTCTGTGGTGCGTTCATGTAATGTTCATACCTCCTTTGCTATCCTTGGTTACCCTAACAGCCAGATACCATTTCAATCATACAGAGCACTTTTATAATATCACCAGCAATGATGTAACATACTTAGATCTTCATGTGAAGCACCCCATATTTTTACCCAACTGTACACAAATTTGTATTTTCTCAACAGATGTTCACATAAATTCCTGATAGTAAATTTCACACAATTCCATCCAGTGGGGGCCACAATGACACTTGAGAACAGACTGAAGGTCAGACATGACAGAGCCAATAGACACTTTTCGCAAATACAGAACATGCCTACAAAACAGCCCCACTGGCCTTAAATGATTCCTGGCATATGAAAATTTAACTGGCCTCCAGATGAAAATAATAACTCAATGCAGCAACCCTTTTGAAAAATTAGTTTACATTTTCCCAACAAATACTCCTCCTTTTATGGAAAACAAAAGTTCATTACTGTGCCCCTAGAACCTGTCACTGGATCTATCCTGAGCCTTATGAATCCAGTGCACATCCTCACAGCCTATGTTCTTAACAGTGATCTTAATATTATCCTCCAATCTACAACTACATCTCCCAAGCAGCACCACTCCTTCACGTCTTCTGACTACATTTTATTTATTTTTGTTCATCCTCTGCGTGCTGCATGCCCAGGCAATTTAATACTCCTTGAAGTCCTGCACTTTGTTAAAACACCAAATTTTTCATGCATCAAGGATAGAATTCAAGTTATGTCAAACTATCTTAGTGATTTTTCATCCCACAGAATAATATTTATTGCTATAAAGAAAACTTCAATGAATCACTTTTTTCTTCATTTTAGCATACAGGAATTCTTATATGCATCTTTACAGCCCACCACAGAAGTTACTGCATTTTGCCAACTTCTAAGGTATGAACACAACTAAGTCTGTATCACAGACAGCTCAGTTATAACATCTAGCCACACTATTTCTGTCAAACCACCCCTGAAACATTTGTAAATTGCCATTTACTTGGTACTAACCAGCAGAAATGATCCATACAGGCAATGAAATAATACATTCTGTAATAAATAAAGTAAATTTCACCCTAGAACAGGTCATGAAGGCCAGAGGAGTAGAGGTATAGCTATACTCGTTCTTTAACCTCGATACTAAAGGGGGGTGGGAGGTCAATGTCATGTCCCGGCCACCTTCCTCCTGGGAATGACCCAGTACTCATTGTACAGAAAGTTGGGTCGGCCCCAGGGCCAGTCTGGAGAAATGCAGAAAATTTGCCCCCACCAGGATTTGATCCCCAGACTGCCCAGCCTATAGGAAATCACTATACAAACTACGCTATACCAACTCACCTGTAATAAACTACATTAAAAAATAAGGTCACTTCAAATGTTATGGGACATGGCCTTATTTCAAGTGCATTAGTAACAACCTGCAACTACCTTTACAACAGTCTTTATCTTTGCATTTGTACCAGAATTCAAGCAGCTATATGAAACACTGATCATCATAATGCACAGATTCCTGTAACAAAATCTTTGAACCTCATTCATGCTTCATCTGTGTCCATTAGGATGGACATTCATCCCATTACACATTTTTTTGAAAACCACTTAATCCAACCTGGACTTAATTAACAGCAAAGCATCTTCCAAAAATTCTGAAGTAACATTCCTTACTGTATAGTTATAAAATACAGAACTGTAACAGAATTTATAGTGTTTTCTAGTAATAAGATTAATTTAAAAGTGAAAACTGCAGCTTACCCAGTGGAACAAAGAAACCATCTTGCTAGAGAATAATGCGGACCGAACTTCTGTATGATGCTTACCATCGCTAATGTAATAACAAGCTGGGTCCCAAGTAATGCCTGAAATGTATGTTACACTTTGATAAATGCACTAGTGCATGATGCCATTATTATACATTCATTCCTACATCAGTATCTAATTAGATCTAAATGTAAAACCAAAATCCCTGTTAATAATTATTTACTTGTGAAAACTTGGCAAGTTAACAACAACAATCTCTGGGCAATCCATTTTGGCAGTCCCCATTCCCACATACAATACAACTATTTATTACTTCTGGGTAGAATATAATGAAGAAGACAGCAACTAACCCTTCTGAAACATTTCTACCTCTTTACCAAATTGTGCTGCATTATATCCCATTAGACCATTATCTTAATACAGAATTTTGACATTCATTAAAACCTACAATCTGGTAAACTATCGGTTATGAAAACCTCTACTGAAATACAACATACAGATTTGGTTTGTTCTCTGATATCCTAGAATGTCTTATGAACATGATTGTGGTTGGTGATCTAATCCAACCTAACTACACATCAGTCCACCACCTCTTCACCACAATCTGACGAACTGCATGAACAATAAAACTACCCCAGTACACTAGTTAACAAAACCAAAATTAAACAATGCAATCACTGCCAATATATAAGTAACATACATACAAAATTTCTATATACATGCATATAGGCATACACATTTACCAACATTCCATGGATTCTGAAGTTTGGAAATTGGACTGTAAGATGTGGAACACATCATAAAATACAAAACATACACATGAGCACAAAATACCCTAAATGTTACTAAATTAAATATTCCGCTAAATTTTATATGAAACACATACAACTGGAGCCCATTCACAGCACAGCTGTGGCAGTGTTGATGGCACAGCTGCATTATTTATTTGGCAATCACATTGACAGACCCTTGTATAAAACAGTATAGCCAATACGATGGCATACCAGGTGAAGCATCCATCCAAACACAATCAGAGGGTCTAAAACAGACCCCCATTGCTGCTGCACTTCAAATCTCATGATACAATCAACGCAACCTGTTACTAACACTTCAAAATGTACTGCCAAGATCAAGAACTAACATCAGCATCATTCTCCTGCATTACACTGTTCATTCCCCTGTGACCTACGAAGTGCAGAATCAGCTGAAAACCATGCCACATTAACATTATAAAAAAAAGTAACTCTAAACAAGAAGCCCCTTAGAACAAGATATTTGTACTGACATGCCTCAGCATAGCCTACGGACCGGCCGAAATATTTAGCACAATGAAAAGGCAACAATTTGAATTAAAATAAACCTGCGCTGTGTTAGACTGAATAAGTGTTTCTTTGGTAGTAAAACCAGCGGGATGACTTACACAAAGACAAAAGTATGTAATCTCTTTAAGATACAAGAAAATGGCCAAAAACATGCCCCATAAAACTTCTGCAATTTTTACTCGTAGTTTAACCTACTTACCATTTTCGAGTAACGTCAGGTACGTATCCTCCAAACTACAGAAAACATGAAGAACAATAAATTTAACACAAAGTACTGTACAAATACTCTCTGCATTTCGACGTTCTGTAGTCAACATCTAACACCAAACACAAATTACCAGAACACATGATTGCACGAGTAACACTTCCGCATAACCATTGAGACTTCCACACCACGGATAAGCTTGTGTGGCGAAAAGATCTAAGTCACGGATGTGTGAGGCTGTCGACAGCCTTACCCTGATCCATGGCCTCACACATGCTAACAGAACATAGCTTTTACTGCCGCATTATGTGCCAACTACGAAAAAGAGTGTGAGAGACAAAGAAAAAAGAACTTCTTCGACATACACTGATTACGACGGAGTATATGGAGCACCATACTTGGTGGGGCTGCTATTAACACAGATTGTTAATAGAGGGGCATTGTTAGACACTGGACGTAAAGCAGGCGCACCAATGAAATGACGATAGGATAACGGTAGTAATCGCAGGGGCATGGGGGGGAACACCAATTGCAATGTCACTTTGTCCATCACAGATCTTATATGGACTGGCTGTTCAACGGCCTGGGATGTGCAAGAAGTCGTGCGGCGTTTACCCTGTGGGAGCACCCACATAGCCACCTTCCTATGCACCTCTACGCATCACAGCACGTAGCCAGTGTCGGTGCACCTACATAACCAGCTTCTAACTCACCGCTTTACATCACAGTAAGGCT
>Ga0123357_10004028_pt1 | contig 17102 bp, 15 predicted proteins | sample TergutEmb28metaG_FD_89873 | JGI IMG/M metagenome (GOLD analysis project Ga0123357, IMG submission 89873) | Embiratermes neotenicus P4 segment gut microbial communities from Petit-Saut dam, French Guiana - Emb289 P4 | ecosystem: Host-associated > Arthropoda: Insects > Digestive system > Gut ... | reverse complement strand
TATATATATATATATATATGTGTGTGTGTGTCTGTGTGTGTGTGTGTGTGTGTTTGTGTGTATCTTTCCTTTTCTGTTTGTCAGTACTTCCCACCACTTCCCTAAAGTATTTCAAACTCTCCATTGTATTTTATGATTCCTGCTGCACTTGCATAACCATTTCATTACTTTCTCCTGCTGAGTAATTTATCTTTCTTTTCTAATATCACAGTTCTACCTCATACTTAACGTAGCTGTTGGAGGAGTGAATGGATATTTCCCTGATGGTGCACAAAATCCAGGAGGCAAACCGTGGTCGAATACATCACCTCAGGTACATATTCATTCTTAAACGAATGTACCCTTTATACCATTAAACTTCACTTACAACGAAGTTTACTGAAAAATATACCATTGCTTAGGACTGTCGGACAAAATGTTGTTGGTTCGACTGTGCTCATACACTGCAGCCTGTGCGTGTAAGCACTATGCTGTAAAAACTCTTAGCCTTGATGCTAGATGCATGTGAGTGGTTGCTTTGACACCCTACCTACTTCACTGCCACAAACACAGCTCCTAGTACCCACTGCATATGTCTGTTTGTATGAAGGGGTAAAAACAAAATTCCCCTACTGTGAAATGAACACTGTTCGCTCAGCATGTAACGCTGCTAACTAAGCTGTATTGCAACTTTTCAGAATCACGATTATTGGGGATTTGGCTTATGAATATTCACAGAGATTAACATCACTATATGCAGATTTATAGGAACTAATTATAACTTGAGATTTTACATTATATTATTGAAAGTGAAAATTGCATTTCAATCACTGGAGGTGAAATATAACAAATATTTCTTGAAGGAAAATTCTGGTAATATCATCACATTGAATTTTACACATATGTTGACCAGGTATCAGTATTTCAAATGGCTGGCTGCCCATTGATATTAACCATCAGACTACATGGAGCAGAACTCCTTCTAAGGAAGCTAATAATTACTTGCTAGTCAAGAAATTCTCTACCCCTTACAGAAACTGAATGCTCATTACATACTTCACAAGAGCTTAATGCTGCTGATACAAATTTACCATAACGTGAATTAACTAAAGAGTTGTATCAAGTTCCTCTTCTATCTTGATAGGCAATACAGTGATTCTCCTGATTTCAGGCCTCAACAGACTTTTGGAACGGACGCAACCAATGGCTCCCTACTTGGAATGGCGACGATGCTGCTATGCAAGTTGACTATGTTAAAGTTTGGGCTTTATAAAGCTGCTCTTTACTGAAGCAGTGGATTATAAGACAACAGTTTGTTTCATTGAGAGAAACTTTCCACAGCTAACATTACAATAAGATATACCACAATCAATATCACTGACTGTGGTTAACAAAAAGCTGTTAATAATGTAACTGAAAGAAATAAAAGTAATACTAACACAAGCTTTTGATTATACATAGTTTTTATCATCTTCTTCTATATCTTTGGCGAATTATGAATAATAAATTGCCCTCAGTATCATTACCAGTGGTGAATGTGGAAAGCTCGGCAATGGCATGTCACCTTTCTGCCTTCGGACTTGCATGTTAGTTGGGGCTGGGGGGAGCATTTTTTCAGTTACAATTTTTCCTCTGCTGTAACTGCTGAGTTTGGAAGATGAGCAGTTTCAAAAAGTATTATGTGGGATAGGGTTACCAGAATTGGAAAATTGAAAAATAGGACACGCATGACTGTGAGAAAGGCTTCAAATGTTTATTGTTTAAGGAAGTGAAATTTAAAACTGACATAATATCGAAATGAACCTGTGATAGTGTATTTCGTCTAAACTTCTAAATAGCTGGTAAATATTGTGGAAATATGTGTGCTAGTGTTAATAATGGGAACAGGACAATAGATGTGCCGTTTTCTGTTCATCGGGACAACATGACAATCCCGTTAAAAGCGGGACGTTTGGACTTCCTACACCAGGCACAGTGCCACTGGTCTTTTCCAGGATAAGCACCGAATTCCGCGACTGAGTGATAACATGCCATATTCAGAAATTACCGGATAAAAGCGAAAAAAGAAAAAGAAGAATATAACCATCCAAATACTTGCAAGCAAAATTATGAATACGTATGTGGGAGTGAAAGTAAAGCTCCACACTAACGGTTTTTTTTGTTGTAGTTATGTGCGTTTGGTGTATACGGTAGGAAGTAAGCAGAGAATGGCAATGGTGGAATTGATATATGACATGTTATTGGTGCCCATATTTGCTGCCCCCTCCCCCACCCCACCCCCCAAAAAGTAAAAAAATACGTACCACCATTTAGTGGGTAAACATATCCCTCACTTCGTCGGGGTTAGGTTCCAAGCCTCCCTTCCACCCCCCCCCCCCCCCCCCCGCCAGAGAAAAAATTCGCATAATAGCCTCTCCCCTCCCCCCCCCCCCCCCCCCCCCCAAAAAAAGAAAATTTCGAAAAAATTAGGGTTTCCCCCCCCCCCCCCCCCCAAAAAAAGCTTAATATTCTTTAGTGTTTTTCTTTTCTTTTTTGAACGACTGCGATGGGAGCTACTTTTTTTTCCCCCCTTAAACACTTTGAACATCATGTGGTATGGCTCGAAGACCTGTTGCAGTTATCAAATTAATTTTGATTCTTCTATCCCTTAAAGGGTCCCAGTATTTTATTTTTATTCTTGGGGCAACCCCTTGAATTTGCAACAATGCTTGGTGTGAACCAATGGCAACCGAAGGATTAAGTACACTAATAATAAAATACTGTTTAAATCTCTTTCTTGTCAACATTTTCACATCTTCCCTTCTGTTCACTGTTTCTCCTACCAGCCCCAGATATTTTGGGTTTTGCTATTGGATGTTTTTGGATTGTAGGATCCACCTCTGTAGGTTTGCCTTTGATAGCAGCCTGCAGCATCAAGCCAGATGACTTGACTGTTTGTGATGTTGAATTCAACAGCCCTAGTTTGCAAGGAATAACAGCTCCATGTAGTGGTTCACCAGACTGGCTGACCCCGTGATGAGCAAACTTAAGCTGTTGCCTCTTTACCACAGAGTCCCTGTGTTTAGTAGACTTTTTATAACTAGTAGTCTCCATTCAGAACCAACAAGCAATGAGGCAATGTTGGTTGCCACTCACAGGTCCTCTTAAGGGTGGAAGCCATAAATGCAATGGGGTATTGCCTGAGAAATGTTAGTGGCATTGCTATCACCATACAGTCTGAAACAAAATGTGCAATAAACAGATACATTATTAGAATATGCCACATGATATAAAACTTTTAAAAATTAGAGACATGTAACCTGCAAAGAACAGTGTGAAAATTAACACTTTTCTTGCCATCATCATCTTATCTTGACTTAAATCAGTGGTTCCCAGAATGTGGACTGCAGCTCCCCAGAGTTTTTCAAGGGTGTAATGCCAACTGCTACACAAATTCACATAGTTTAATTGTTAGTCTTATTTCAGCAGCAAGTTGTTTCCATCTCTTAACCATCTCCCTCCCCTTCCACACATACACACACACACACACACACACACATGTACTATTGTGTTTAAAATGTTTGTATTTATTGCTGTGATAAATAAAGTATTAATTTGTTTATGACATTTAACTGAGTTCAATATGTCTTTCTTCTGCAATTATGCGTTTTCTCAATTGCAGTAGCATTGTAAGTCAGAAGTATCAGAAATGACAGTTTATTATTCACTGAAAACACATGCAAAAACGCACTGAATAACTGGAACTCTTTTCTGTGTTGAGGAAGGCTGACCACACACACAGACATAGTACATAACATTGAATTGTGAGAACTAAATATACTTCCATTAGGGCAGGTTCTGTGTTCATGAAAACTATGTGCAAATATTACATAACACAATGTGAATGAAATGGGAAAGGCAGTGAGCAAATGCACTGCTTTAAAATAAAATAACTTAGAACTCATGACATACAAATCAGGGATTTAATATTAAAACCGTTCTTTGAATCTGTGCTGCTAGTGTACATGAGAAATACAAAAAAAATTTAAGGCAATTTATGATACAGAGATATGAACCCAAATTCCCAGTTTGACGGCCGAAATTACCAACAAATTTCTCAATAATAATTACTCATTACCTCAGCATAATCAGTATAGTTACTTGGCTATGGGTTGGACGGCCGGGTTCGCATCTAGGCAATTGCAGTTGATTTTCTCTTCTCTACAACAGTTCAGACCGGCACTTACACCCACCCAGCCTCGCATTCAGTGGGTACCGTGTTTTATTGTTGGGGGAACTCTTTGGGGCAGGATATTTACTACTCACTTCCATCTAGCACCTAGGTTCAGAATGAGTGGAAGTGTGCCTCTGCCATTTATAAACTGTAACCTCTACTCTCCCTGCATGACTTCATAGGGCGGACAGGGACAACTTTACCGTTTTTACCATTGTTTTTAACAAAATGTTCATTGCATCAAACCGCTGTTACTCCATCCATGATTTGTTGCACGGATATAACCAGAGGTGATCTGCAACCAATAATCATGATTGAGTTGTTGAGTACCGTTGGTAGCGTATATCAGGGGCGTTATTTTCATTCGGTTGGCAGCACAGAGTTGTGACACAGAGCGTGGAAGTGAGTGCGAGTTGCGCGTGTTCGTGCTAACGTGTCAGACAGAGAAAAGAAATATTCGTTTACGTTACTGTTGTGAGTTTGTTGCATGTGATTATTAACAGTATTTTGAAAGATGGTGCTGGATTTAGATCTTTTTCGTCCTGAGAAAGGTGGTGACCCGACAAGAATAAGGAAAAATCAAGAACTGCGGTTTAAAGATGTTTCTTTGGTTGATACAGTTGTTGAGAAAGATGTCATTTGGAGGCAATGTAAGAACTGTTCATTTTATTTAGAAATTTAACGTGTTCTTCGTAGGAGGCTGTATAATGGATTGGTGTCGTATGAACTATAATTTAATAAAAACGAGGTTTTCCGGTGTTTATGGGTTATGATGCAATACATTGTACTAAATTGGTTGGGTTATGGTGCAGTTTATTTTGCTAAATTTGGTGTTTAAAATCGATGATATTTTCGGGATTAACTTTGAAATCATAGGTTAGAATGTTGGAAGGGTTCAAGATTATTTTCCTGTCGTGAATATGGATATGTCCTAATTTGATTGAAAGGTACATTGTAAGTTGGGTACAACAGTTTAATTCATGATTTTGTTGGTGTTCTTTACATATTATCCAAAAAAGAAAACTTAAGTTTTCTCTACCCACGACGTGAAGGCGTTAGAGGGAGTGGATGTATAGTTGCTTTTATTTTTAACTGCGGTATTAGACGGATATGTGGTCAGCTTTACGCCCCGTCCACGTGACCCCCACCTTCCAAGAGTGAGCCCTCGGTACTCCATAATACACTGGGTGAACCGTAGAGCCAGTCTGGACGTTTGTTGAGAAGAGAAAAATACACTGTTTCTGCCGGGGGTTAGGACCTTGTATTTTCACACTGTAGCCTAGTCACTATCCAGACTTCGGTATGCGTGTTATCACAGAAAATTCGTATGTAAGTTTAATAAGTACGTTCATTCTCTGTCTTTTTGTCTGTGTGTCTGTCTGTTGATTGATGATAAATGTATACATATCCTGTGTGTGTGTGTGTGTGTGTGTGCATACTGTATATGAGGAGCTGGGAATCTTAATCAGTATGTGCTCTAGACAAATGAGGAATCATTGTTTAATTCCCAGCAGGGGCAATTTTATGTGGGCTGATCATTTAATTCCGGGACTAATTTTTTTCCCGGAAAACTATAATACGTAGCAAAGTGGCAACAGAGTGGGACATGTGTCAACTCTGTGCAAAACTGAAGGTCAGCATCTGCCCGCATTCACTCTGTGGAAGCCTTTCAGTGAACATCTACCTTCAGTGTGCGTCGTATCTCATAATGGAGGGGCAAGTGCGGCAGTGTGTGTGCATCGATTTCTGCTTCCAAATGGGAAAACCGGTGCTGAAATGTGCAAAATGCTGCAAGCAGCCTTCGGGGAATCCTGCCTAAGTCGATTGAAAACATTTGAGTGGTATTCCCATTTCAAAAGTGGACTCTGATCTTTTGAAGACAACCCCTGCCCATGCAGGCTGTCCACCTCCCACACCGAGGAGACCGTAGCACATGTGCGAGAAATCATTCATGCTGACCGACGTCTGACTAACAGAGAGGTTGCAGAGGAAGTTAGAATAGCATTCAGTATGTGCCAGAAAATTCTAACTGAAGATTTGCAAATGAGACATGTGACAGTGAAATTTGTGCCCTGTCTCCTGACGGCAGAGCAGAAGGACGATCACATGTCAGTTTGCACTGAACTCCGTGAGCGAGCCCAAAACGATCCCAACTTCATGTCCTTGGTAATCACTGGAGACGAATGCTGGGTGTACAGGTATGACCTGGAAACAAGTCAAATGTCCTCCCAGTTGAATACGGCATCATCACCTTGACCAGAGAAAGCATGGCAGATGAGTCCAATGTCAAGATCTTGTTGATTGCGTTCTTCGTCGTTGACGGGCTGGTTCATCATGAGTATGTCCCTAGAGGACAGACGGTAAATAAGGAATTCTACAAAACAGTCCTGCAATGCCTCCGCAACGCTGTGTGCAGACATCACCCTGAGAAGTGGCACTTCGGCAATTGGATCCTGCACCATGGCAATGCCCCTGCCCGCAGGGCTGTCATCACAAATGGATTTCTGGTGAAACACAACATTCTGTTGTTTCCACACCCTCCCTACTCCCCTGACCTTGCTCTGTGTGACTTCTTCTTGTTCCCGCAACTGAAGAAAACAATGTAAAGTTTCCAATTCAATTGCGTTGGGGAGATTGCAGCCAACACGATGAGACAACTGAGGGCTATTACAAAAAGTGACTACGAGAGGTGCTTTCGTCAGTGGAAGGAACGCTGGAATAAGTGCCTACAAGCACAAGGGCACTACTTTGAAGGAGACAAGACCAACTAGCCATTAAGTCTACTCATTCACTCACAAAAAAATCAGTCCTGGAATTAAATGATCAGCCCACATATCTTGTCCTAAGTATCCAGACGGATTCTGGGGTCTACCAACCCTTGTCTTCGTTGGGTATCAGAGGCTCTGTCTCTGGCGTTTTGGTGGGAACGTGAATCTGACCACTCACCTCCATCTAGTGCTGAGGTTAAGAATGAGTAGAGCTCTATCTCCACTCACCCATGTGCCTACATAGCATGCCTGGGGTTGATTTTGCTTTGTGTGTCTGTGTGTGTACGTATGCATGTATCCATGTATTTATGTATGTTTTATTACACTATGTGATATTTCCTATAAATATACAAGCCCAGGCTTTCAGATAATCCCTCATTGAAACAAATGTTATTATGTCTCTGATTTGTTTCTTTAATTTTTCTTCTAGCATGTTTCTCAAACCTCATAGGTCTACATGATCTCAGTTTTTATGGCATAATTACATTTCTTGTTTCGGTCATTTGACCAGTAGGTTTAGAATAGTGTTGTTGGTTGCATGAATTTTGATAGTCCAGCTTCTGGTGACAAACTGTATTGCCTTTTTCTCATTAAAAGGCCTGTATTTATGTTGTAATGCACTGAAATGATTAAATGCTAATAATTGAAAACAAAATGTGAATCTTTAGTAATGAACACTTCCAGTGACTGATATTTGTGTTGCAGTACGCCACAAAGCTGACAACTTTAATAAAATGAAAAATATGTGTAGCAAGGAAGTAGGAGAGAAGATGAAGGTAGGTATATGTAACTTTAAATGTTTACATTCTGTTAGTTTTGTGGTATTGGGATAGGTTTCAGGTATTATTTTAGTTTAACTTTTATCATCCAACCTTTAAAGCCTATTGCAGATGCTAAAATTCAGAGTAATTTTTGTTTTTAAATGCTCATGCCTGCACATGCATGAGACAGCAATTTTCCTTTGTCGGTGAAGAGTTTCATGTAATAGGGCATGGGCATTCCATTCGGCTAGTGAAGGTTAATTTGTGTGTGTCCTACAACAGAAGTAATTCTCATGCCACTAACACTGGACAACAAATTTTTACTGACGTTACGCTTCTGAGGTAATAGTAGCCATTTCTTATTAATTTCGAGGCGCTGAGTACGAATATGACAATGAAAACTCAAAATTGGCTACGGTTTCTAAGAAATCTGCAAATGTTTATTATATATTTAAGAAATATGTACATCAGACATTCAACGATAAAAGTCCGCTTCTACTTACAACTTCGCTTTGCCTGTCGCTTGTGTCCGTAATGAAGTTTCCGTTAAGTAACTGTATCTACTGAAAATGAAATATGTTGAAAGATTTCAAAATATTGCATCAGCCCATCATGCACACCACACCCATTTACTCCTGCTTCATAAATACCACAAAGTGATCCCAGCAGTGTTAATCCAGCATTAGTGATGCCTTGTAACTTTGTTGATGGTGCAGATAACTTTTGTTACATTTGTGGTGAAGTGACGTTTGCAAGGCAAAGAAAGGCCATCACCGCGATAGTGAGAAAGGCGTATCATTTGTATTTCGGATGCAAGATCGGCGACCAAGACAAATCCTGGGCCCCGCACATATGCTGCCATAAATGTGCAACATATCTTTTGCAGTGGCTGAATGGCAAAAGACATGCGATGGCGTTTGCTGTTCCTTTGGTTGGGAGGGAGCCGAGTAATCATGCAACTGACTGCTGCTTCTGTATGATGCCACCTGTTTCTGAAGGCATCGTGAAGAAAAAGAAGTGGACAGTAGTGTATCCGAATATACCATCTGCTCTCCTTGCAGTTCCGCACGGCGAAGGAATTTCTGTTCCTGAACCTCCGAAATAATTTACCATCGACTCAGACGACGAGGACGAAGGTGAGTCGACCTCAGGTTCTCCTGAGCCGCCAGCGTCTACTGAACCACACGTGTCCCACGGTAGGTCTTCTGCGCCGCAGCCACACGTTCTCATACTGGACAAACTGAATGATCTTGTTTGCGATCTGGAGCTGTCCAAGAACAAAGCAGAGTTCCCGGGATCGAGCCTTAAACAATGAAATCTTCTTGAGAAAAGTGTCCGAATTCTTCGTTTCGCAGTCATCATCAGCAGTTGGTGCCTTCATCAGAAAGGAGGATGACCTTGTGTTCTGCTACGATGTAGATGACCTGATGAATGCCCTCGTAATGAAACATGACCCTCAAGAATGGCGACTATTTATAGATTCTTCGAAACTGAGTCTGAAGGTGGTGTTGCTGCATAATGGAAACCAACACCCATCCATTCCAGTCGGACACGCTGTCTACATGAAAGAAACCTACGAAAACCTAAAGCAGCAGCTGAATAACCTTGAATATAGCAAGTATGGCTGGCATGTTTGTGGTGACCTGAAGGTAGTGTCTCTGTTGATGGGTCTCCAACTGGGATATATGAAGTACTGCTGTTTTTTATGTGAATGGGACAGCCGAGCAAAGACTTTGCATTACCTGAAGAGAGACTGGCCTCAGAGGAAATCTCTGAAGGTCAGAGAGAAGAATGTGCAACACCAAGCACTGGCATAATGGCACAGAATCCTGCAACCACCCCTGCACATCATACTCGGTCTGATGAAAAACTTTGTAAAAGCCATGGACCAGGCTGGATTGGAGTTCAAGTATCTGGCTGAAAAATTCCCTTGACTCAGCGAAGCGAAAATTAAAGAGGCGGTTTCGTATGTTCTCAGATCTGCAAGCTCTTCAGAGACAATATGTTCAACACCCTGCTTCAGGGTGATGAGAAAAAAGCTTGGGACACATTTCGTCTGGTGTCAACTAACATCCTCAGGAATATCAGGGCAGAAAACTACGAGGAATTGATTGAGGACATGTTGTCATTGTATCACAAACTTGGTTGCAGTATGTCCCTAAAGATACACACGCTTCATTCCCACTTGGATGTCTTCCCCAACAGCTGCAGCATGTTTAGTGATGAGAACGGTGAACTTTTCATCAGGAAATTGCAATGATGGAGAAACAAAATCAGAGAAAGTGGTCCACTTTCATGTTGGCTGACTACTTTTGGACGCTCGTCAGAAATGCTCCTGAGCAACTACACAGGTGACAGGCAAAGCGAAGTTGTAAGTAGAAGTGGACTTTTATCGTTACATGTCTGATGTACATATTTCTTAAATATATAATATACATTTGTGGATTTCTTAGAAACTGTAGCCAGTTTTGCCTTTTTCTTTGTCATATTCGTGCTCAGCACCTCGAAATTAATAAGAAATGGCTACTATTACCTCAGAAGCATAACGTCAGTAAAAATTTGTTGTCCAGTGTAAGTAATGTGCAGAGTGTTATTTAATTGCATTTGCTTGTATCGTCGTGTTAATAATCCCTGCATTTCTTTGCAGGCATTGGGAAGAAAGAAATGTGAAATGTCTAATAATAGAGATACTTTTAATAACAGAGTAAATCTTGCTTTTGGTGATCTTGATACTGATGCTGGCATGAGTGCTCTAAATGAATTTATGTCTGATAAGAGTTACATTGGTGGCTTTCTTCCATCTCAAGCAGACGCAATATTGTTTGAAGCTTTTAGAGCCCCTCCTCTGCCTTCTCATCCCCATGCCTTGCGATGGTTTCTACATATACAAAGTTTTGGTGGTGACAGGAAATACTTTCCAATTTCTGTTCAGGTGAGGTGGCTCTTCTGTTTTATAAGGCTGTGGTATTTTTTTCAATTCATATGGGGGAATTCTATCTGCTGTTCATTTCTTCTGCTTATAGTGAATGTTACAGCTGAAATGGTATGTTTGTTATATTTGCATGTTGAAACTCTGATCCATTTATTTAACAGGCATGTTCATTACACATGAAAGAGACTAAACTACTATGGATATACGTATGGTTTTATTTATTGTTGATAGTTTTGCAATGCAATTAGTTGCCCTGAAGGAACTGAACATGTTAGTAAAACATGAGTGTTTTGAGAGGTACTCATGTTGGATTGTGGGCATACGTAGTTGGTATAGCAACTTGCTACGGGCTGGAGGGTTCAGGGATTGAATCCTGGTGGAGGTGAGGTTTTCCACACCTGTCCAGACCAACCCTGGGTCCACATAGCCTCCTATACAATGGGTACCAGCTCATTCCTGGGGGTAAAGCGGCTGGGGTTGGCATTAACCACTCACCCTTCCAGTGCTGAGGTTAAAGGAAGAATAAAGCTATACTGCTACGCCTCTTCCTTGCTCTTTCATGGCAGGTTATAGGATGAACTTTATCTCTTTCCTTCACCTTTACTCAGTACGAATTTTGAGTAAATATTCCGTATCTTGACAGAGCTTTGCATGCTTTTCCTCAGTTTCTCTAGTTTAATGCTGGGACAGTACCTGGGGTAGAGTCCATAGTGTGTGAGTTATGAGGTCCCCATGGTGGTGACCATGGAGACTGTTCTTCACAGTCCATTGCATACCAGCTAATTTTTGACACCATTTCAAGTTGTCAAGAATTCAGCAATCTTTTGTAGCAAGTTTCTTTTTCCTTTGTTGTGCTGCAACAGTAGCTTACCTTCTAGTCTGTTTGCCTTGAATACATTACATACATTGTGCAGCATTTGCAATAGATTTCAAGGAGTAGCGTGGAAGTTTTTTTTCTCCCCCAAACATAAAGTCATATACATTGAACAAAATTTAAATTTGATTTTGCATTCTGAATTGAAGCATGGGCTCATTTGTGCACTATTTACAATTTTATCTTACTGATAAAAATAATACGTTTCTTTCCTGTTAAGCACATAGGATCTGCATGTAGCTAGCTATGCATTGTTGTTTATTTTGGCTACCTGCTGACTTCTGCAAAGCTTGGTTTGGTTCTGACTTCTTATGTTTTATTGGAAACTTGCATGTTATGTGTTTTGAAATGGACATTGCATTCTGTAAGAATTTTGTCCATTCTGTCTGCCCATCACCTCGTCTTCTACACATGCTGTAATGGTAGAAATTAAGACTTTTCCGTCCTGGTTAATTGCATTAGCATTAGCTTGTGTAGGGGGCTGAAAGTTTTGCACAACAGCTTTTCTTTATTGCATAACTGAACATAGAAAGTAATACTTCATAGCTCAAACTGGCCTGCTGGTGGGTTGCCCGATTTACAGTTTGTGTGTTCCACGTTTGAGTTACTGTGCCCTGTGTTGGAGAGCTGGACAGTTTAGTGACTGGTCTAATTTAATATTATCCATTCCATGCGCTGGTAACTAAAATATTACCAGAGCCAACCAAATACACAATTTTGGACAGCCAGGAATTGTTTGATTCCTGCCAGGTGCAAGAGATTTTTTTTTTACTCTAAAACATGCAGACCAGTTCTGGAGCTCACCCATCTTCCTGTTTAGTGGGTGCCAGGGGCTATTTCCCAGGGGGTAAGTTGTCAGGACATGAACCTGACCACTCACCTCCATCTCGTGCTGAGAGTAAGAATGAATGATGCTATCTATATACTCGCACTCCTCCGTATTTTGTTATGGCATGCATAGAGACAACTTTACCCCTTACAAGCCCAATGTTAGTGGGTCAGCCAGGGTCATAGTGGAGTGGTTAGCAGTCCTTCATATTTCAGTGGTCATGCATTTCAATCCAAGCCCAGAGACCAGGAATCATTACTGGTTTTACTGAGGCCATCATGCAAATGATGGGATAGGAAGTTTAAAAATTATACTGTGATACCCTCTGTTCACTACTTATTTCAGTATGTTCATGAGCAGTCTACTGTGCGACACACCTTGAACCATGCAGTCAACAGAAAGCACTGTTAAGTGACTGAAGAATCACTCAGTCACTGTTTGTACAGTGTAAACATGTTAAATATAGTTTGTAACTTTGAAGATTGGTCCAGGTATTACGATAAGACATATTCATTAGTGTATTTGATTGGTATTTTTGAAGACAGATTGTAAGAGTGTGGTGGTCTTCATGTCATGTGAATTGGAGCCATGTTGAGTCAGCTGATAACCTTCTTCAGTGTACACACATTATTCAAAACAAATTTCTCTTTAAGTAAGGCACTGCTTTTTCTGTTAAAATATGAAACATTAACTTGGAGGTCATATTTGAATTATACAAATAATTTTTTATTTAACAGAAGAAGGAACCAGTTGGTAATGATGATGACACAGTCCCAGAATATATACAGAAGAATCTGGATTCTGTTACATCAGAAATGCTGAAGCCATTAACTGTAACCCAACTTAAGAAAGTGCGTGTTCTTATTGATGAAGCAATTCAACAAAATGATTTCGATCTTCAGAAGACAGAGAAGGAACGTAATAATGCTTTGCGGGAAATTGGAAACCATCTTCATGATTCAGTTCCTGTCAGCAATGATGAGGTGAGCGTCGGTTGGGTTGGTAAGACTGATTCTTGTAACACAGTTTGTTAACCAGTAACTCCATGAATGAAGGCTGCAGGGACATGCTTAATTAAATTTCTCACAGTTAGCTGTGTAACAAACAATATTTTCTACTTTAAGTCTTCATTAATTTTTACATTTTTTAATTATATCATCTTGTTTTCCAGGATGAAAACAGAGTGGAAAAAACATTTGGAGACTGCACACTTAGGAAAACGTACTCGCATGTTGATCTTATTCACATGATTGACGGAATGGATGGAGAACGAGGTGCAGTGGTAGCTGGGGGAAGGGGCTATTACTTGATGGTATGATTTTTCCTTTCCGTGACTTGGTTGTGTGATATATTCTCTGTGTTATACATTGAAAGCATGAATGTATCTTAACCCTTTGATGCCTAACGACCACTATAGTGGTCGTACCACACGCTAACCTGTAAACGTTGCATTTTATATATTTATTCAAGAAATATAATTACTGAATATTTTAAACATGGTATATACTCTCCGTTTTTTCTCTTCAAAATGCAATTTGTTTCATAATTCTAATGTATTTGGTTCTTGTTTTATTCACATTTTATATACAGGTCGTGCTAAAATTTAAAAAAATAATTCCGGCGCCAAAAGGTTAAGAATGTATTGTGACCATTTCAGAACCAAGTAATGAGACGTAAGTACAGTCTTAAATAGTAGTAGCAGTTTTCTCAGCAGCAGCAATGGTGACGAAGGGGATTTAAGGAAGTATTAAATATGCTTCTCTGTTTGTCAACCTTATTTACTATGATAAAAGCCTTCCTGCTAACCCATATTGTGTGGGATATTATGTATCTGCTACATTGCAAGTCTTTGATGGTAAAAATATTGGCATTAACAATGTTTCAACTCAACATGGAGAGGTGTAGGTGTGTCATCAAATGAACATAGGAACTTTTATGGGTGTATCACTTGTGAGAAGTTGGTAAGTTGAACGGATCCTGCTCATTAGACGATAAGGTTTTCCCTTCACTCTCTAAATCTTAATTTATTGTCATTGCTGCGCCAAAAATAATTGTGTTTGTACTAAATTTTCATACTGACTTAAAAAAAAGGTTTTAGAGTTTTAAGGCCCTAGATATATTTTTAGTTGTAAGTATTCCAGCTTCACATGTTTCTGTGAGTTGTGCCTAAAGCGGCTGGAGATTGAGGCAATTGTGGGAGGCGGTGTGCAGAATTTGTGTGACTTTTAAGGATTCTGTAATACAAGAAAGGTTGAAAATCTTTGATGTAGTAGGCCTGAATTGCTAATCCACTATCACAGTCTTGTTTCTCATTTGGGGTTTTACCTCTGCCTTGGTACATAGTGAGGATGATGTTAATTACTCTCACATTTAGTGTTTTTAACATACTTGCAGGGCCCTGCTGTCTTCTTGGAACAGGCACTAATCCAGTTGGCACTGACAATGCTTTATGAACATGGTTATAAACCACTGTACACACCATTCTTTATGAGGAAAGAAGTCATGCAGGAGGTGGCACAACTATCGCAGTTTGATGAAGAATTGTACAAAGTTGTAGGGAAAGGAAGTGAGAAGAATGAAGACATTGAAGAGAAGTATTTGATTGCTACTTCAGAGCAGCCTATTGCAGCATTTCATCGTGATGAATGGATTCCAGAACACAAATTGCCAATTCGTTATGCTGGGATCTCCTCCTGTTTTCGACAGGAAGTTGGTTCTCATGGTCGAGATACTAGGGGCATCTTTAGAGTCCATCAGTTTGAGAAGGTACATTCATAGCTGGGGAAAATTAAGTTCTTTTGTGTTCGAATATGATATGTGTGTTTGTCACAGTGCTGTGACCTCCCATCCATGTTGTGTGTATATATCTTTGATAATGCTGTTGCCTCCTTTACATTTCGTCTGCTTGTAAATGGTACACCTGTGCCTGTGATAATGCTGTGATCTTTTCATGTATTCTAACTGTGCAGTTTATATTAGAGATATATCGGCTATACCTTTATCCAGTGCCATATTCCTCGCAGGTGATAGTGCCATGAAGTAACATGTGAAACAAAAATTAGATTTTGTAAGACTCATGCAAATTTTTGTTGTTTGTATAGGTGCAAAATAGTTTGAGTATTGATGTTCTGATAATGTTAGTGTACTACTGCTAATCTTTAGGTAGAGCAGTTCTGTTTGACATCACCATATGACAGCAAATCATGGGAAATGATGGACGAGATGATTTCGAATGCTGAGTCTTACTATCAAGCACTGGGTATTCCGTATCGCATTGTCAGCATTGTGTCTGGTGCACTTAACCATGCTGCAGCTAAGAAACTTGATCTTGAGGCTTGGTTTCCAGGATCTGGTAAGTCAGTGATGTATTGAATTTTGTTTGCTTTGATGTGCGTTTTTTCAGCTATAATACCCTAAAGTACTGAAAGTTCCAGTATTTTCAGTTCAGTTATTGAGCTTTGTGTTTTTAGATAACATTATTTTACAAATCTTTTTGTATGTGTTGGTTGAGTTTTCTTTGGATGTGCATGTTGTGTACGCAGCACAGTTTTGGAGAGATGTCAGGACATGATAGAAGATTATTGTTTTATCTGATAACTGTCTGTTGACACTTCATTGAACTTGCTTATTGTATTACATTTGTCTGCTCAGCCAACTGTCCATGTGCAGAATGGAATAGTGGCAGAAAGTGACAAAAGATAATTGTCATATACAATGGCGGCCCTGTTTATTTGAATAGTGATTGACCAGTGGAAAATATTTTGAACTGAGCATTTTGAATGTATGTACTAAGAACATTGCTGAGTTCTTTGAAAACACTGAAGTATTGTTCTTACCTCGCAATACCACATGGCTATTGCAGGTACTGGACCATGTCGTTGTTGCCTTCAAAGTAACTTATGCTGCGCATTTCCCAGATTGTGTGAGGCTGCTTGCAGTAAGGAAAACCCAAGCCCCAGACACCCCAGTAAATTATTCAGTATCAAGAACGCAATTTATGTTATTGCACAAACAGCTGACTCCTTAAATAGCACTGCATTTTTCATGTGTCAGGTTTTCTCAGCTTCGGTTTTCATTTAGAGAAGGGATAAATTCCAGATATATGTGATGTTAAGAACATTCGTGTCCCCATGTTTTTCCAAAGTTAAAATTAAGGAACATTACTTTTAAAGACAGAAGTCTTCTACCAATTATACAGAGTGTTGTAACATCAGGTTTCTCTCTTGAGAAACTTAAGGCCATAAAATTAAGTCCATATACATAAGAATGAATCATTGTGTTCAAATTCTGATAATCGGGTGAATTTGCTGACACACGTTGGACATGTTTTTCCTTGTTAAGAGTAAAATGGTTTACTTCAGCTAGAGAGAGCCTAGGTCTGCACGAATGGAAGCAGCATAAACCATGGTTTGATAAAGAATGTGTAGATTTCTTAGATCAAAGTAAGCAGGCTAAAATGCAGTGGATACAGGATCCAAGCCGAAGCAATGTAGATAATCTGAACAATGTAAGATGTAGTGCTAGCAGACATTTTAGGAACAAAAATAAGGCAAATCTGAAAGCTAAAATTGAGGAACTTGAAACTAACAGTACGGTCAACAATGTCAGGGACTTGTATAGGGACATTAATGACTTCAAGAAGGGATACCAGCCTAGAACTATTATAGTAAAGGACGACAAAGGAGAGTTGGTTGCAGACCCCCACAGTATTATGGCAAGGTGGAGGAACTATTTCTCCCAGCTATT
>Ga0123357_10004026_pt1 | contig 17104 bp, 14 predicted proteins | sample TergutEmb28metaG_FD_89873 | JGI IMG/M metagenome (GOLD analysis project Ga0123357, IMG submission 89873) | Embiratermes neotenicus P4 segment gut microbial communities from Petit-Saut dam, French Guiana - Emb289 P4 | ecosystem: Host-associated > Arthropoda: Insects > Digestive system > Gut ... | reverse complement strand
CATGTCTTGTTCAAAACTTAACAGAACTTCACGATATTGTCAATATATTTCAATAAATTATCAGTTTTTCAGGGTCGACTATGTACGAAAAGCGGCGCGCTGATGGTAGATAGAAACACCCCCACACACGTGGGGAATACTGATTCGCGCGGACTCACAGTGCGTTTTGATTAGAAACACCCCCACACACGTGGGGAATACCTGAGTTCACGATGCAGAATGGCGACCTGTTTAGAAACACCCCCACACACGTGGGGAATACTGCGGGTTGCTGACAGTATGTGGGCTACAACTGGGAAACACCCCCACACACGTGGGGAATACCACAAACACTCTCGGAAAAGCAAATTAGGGGCAGAAACACCCCCACACACGTGGGGAATACTTCATCCTTGCCCTCGCGCTCTTCCTCCCCTCCGGAAACACCCCCACACACGTGGGGAATACGCTGCGTAACGACGCCCTCGCCGTACCTGAGGAGAAACACCCCCACACACGTGGGGAATACCCGAACGCGATTACTGACCCGGCCGCTTTGCCAGAAACACCCCCACACACGTGGGGAATACCGGCAGTGAACTGCTTTTTCGTTATGGCAAGTTGGAAACACCCCCACACACGTGGGGAATACACAAGCGCGTATGTGTGAAGAAAGAAAGAGAAGGAAACACCCCCACACACGTGGGGAATACCCTGCCATTTATTGAAGATTTTCTGCGCACCTCACTGTTGTTTTTCAAGCATAAGCTGCAAACCTGATATCTCGGTCAACCTCCGTGTGGTGTCGCCCAAGCTGCGAATTTTATATCCAGGCGGCCTGTTTGTTTTCTGAAAAACGATCAAGCCACTTGCAAACGGGCAGTACTCGAAGAGATAATCTACAACTTTATCAGCAGTGGCATCCTTTATGCCGGCAACAAACACATTGGGCCTTGGCTCTACAAACCAAAGCTTCATTCTGCCCCGTACCGCCGGAGGAATATGGTTAGCCAGAACAACGAGCACTATTTCTCTCCCAGCACATACGTTATATCGTCTCCGACCTTGGCGAGCAGATCCATATCCTGCACCCGTTTCCGAAAAGAATCAGCAAGCTTATGCCGATTATAGACCCCCGCCAAGTCATAGGTCAGCGCAAACGCCAAGTCTATGCACAAGTCTTCCTTATACAAATCAGCTATGTCATACGTGAACGGGAGAGGACTTCCAGAATGAAGAAAGCCGATATGCGGCGAATATCCCATAGCCAGTATGCAGGAATTCAACAGAGCATACAGCGCGGCGTTTGAGGCGGTAAGCAACTGGTTGGTCATATCGCCCAGTTCGAATTTGCCGGGCGTATATTGTCTGCCTTTCCAGCCGACGCCGTAGTGTTCGGCTTTTTTCTCATACAATTGTCTTACTCGTAAGCCCTCCATGCCGCGCAATTCGGCAAGATTCTTATCCTGAAGATCGGCGTCGGGAAAACGTTTCGCCAACATTCTCCTGACGACTTCAAGCGATTTTTCAGGATGCGTCGCCAAATGCGCCTGTCGCAGCAAGTTCCGCGTATTCGCCGTGGGGCTCAAACCGGCGGCATAGAACATAAAACTGTCTTCTCCCACCCAGCACACGCCACAATTGGCGCTTCCCAGCACTTTAACGGCTTCATGCGTCACACTGGTGCCGGGACCAAGCAACAGGCAGTTGACTGTTGCGATTGGCAACCGGATGACGTTGCATGCCGCATCAATCCACTTCACGCTGCTGTCGTCGATTTCAAGACGTCCCCGCTCCAGATACAGGAAAGGGTATTTATCCTTCACCTGTGGCAAAGTTTCCCGAGTAACTTTAATCAACAGACGGGAATTTTCCTGCCGCTCCTGCGTCATGTCGCCATCACCGTCACCAGCCGTTCGCCATAAAGCTTGTCCGGCCCGAATTGCAGCGGCACATCCGATAGAAAGATCTGCTCGCCCTCATGCGCGCCGTCCAGTACCCGGAAGAGTTCCGTGCGCTGTTTTTTCTGCGCCAGTTCTTCCGCGCACTTCAACGCGGCGTCCCTGGACGCATGCATGCCCTGGTAGATAAATTCGGTGGGCACACAGCACTTTCTGCCCAAGCTGATATCCCAACATGGCGTGATAAGAGCCTCCTCCAGGTCTTGCCGCATTTCATCTGGCACAGCCAGCGCTACAGCAAAGGCCGCGTCCTGCAGATAATACCTGTAGGTCAGCTTTGTTCCTCCACCCACAGCGGCCGTTCCGTCGCTTTTTTTGGGAATGTGCAACGCCTGCCAGGGATCCTTGTCGTCATAGCCGCTGCCGACCATATGGAAATCACACAGTTGCAGCGCGGGAGCGGCCTTGCCCTTTTTGTCCCTGCGGGTATAGGCAACGACCGTCTGCGCCAACGGTGCGAAACGGGCCAGGAATTCCCCCTGTTCCCCGCCCGCGCCAAGGGCGGCGCACAGCAGACCGAGCACGGCGGAGCGAGAGGGAAAATCCAAACTCGTCCGCCGGTTGAACTTTGAGTTCACCCCCCAGCTCTGCAAAGGGCCTTCAAGCCACAAAAGCAGATGCAGCGCGCTCATGATCCCGCCTTTGCCAGCATGTCTTTCAAAAAAACCACGATGCTGTCCACGCTTTCCTGGGACTCCGGCCCCAGTACGATGCTGCCCTGTTTCTGAAACAAGGAACCTGCTTCCTGTTCCTTTTTCTGTAAAAAATTTTCAAGCGCCTGAATGCTGGGCGCAAGATGACCACCCTTTGCGGAAACAGGAGTGTCGAACGAAGCCTGCAAGCGCTGTCCCTTGCGAACAAAAATACGCGCATAGTCCCAGAACGATGCGCCGGATTGCGTTGTCTGGCGCGCAACAGGAACGGCAAGATACAACGCCTTGGTAAATGCCTCCACAGCGTGCTGCATGTCCTTAAGCCGTTGCGCATCGCAGGAACCACCGTCAAAAAGATTGGTGTAAAGCTGTCCAAGATCCAGGCTGATATAGCGGTAATACGTGGCGGAATTGAATTCCAGGCTGCCCATGTGCGCGGAGCCGGGTTCTTCCTGCAAGTCGTCGAGAGCGGTGAAAAATTCCACCTCATTGCTCGCCTTGTGGGTGGAAATGGCATGCGCGAACGAAGCGGCAGCCTCCATATTCATCTCCGCCGCCTTGGCAACCATGCGTCCGAAAAGCGCGATATCCAGCCCATCCTGCACGGGGGACAAGGCTTTTTTCGCAACTTTCGCTATGTCCTTGCCCTTGATCTTCTCAGCGTCAAAGGCGAGGGACTTCGCGTATTCGGCAAAAGCTCCGGCCTCCTGGGAAGAGAAGAAAAACAGGGTATCGTCCGCCAGCTCTTTGCCAAAAGCCTGCCCGCACTGGCCGGCTTTTTCCTCGGATGCGCCAAGAGCTTTGCAGGCTTCGGCGATCCGGGTTTCCAATTGTTTGGTACGTACGCCAATCTGCACACCCAGATTGCGCAATTCCTGGCGCACCTGACGCTTCCAGCACTGAGAGCTGACCCTGGCCCGAGTGACGCCCCCGACAACAGCGCTCTTGGGCGCGCCCACATCGTCGCGGTTCAGACAGGTAACGGGAAAGGACTGAAGAATATGATACTCAATATGCGTACGCTGAAAAGGATGAGACATGGTAGCTCCTTGTATGAAGTGGTATGGTATATATCAGACAGCGGGCACGATCTGCAGCAGGCCGCAGCCGAACGCCTTGCCCCGGCCTATGCCGCGCATGAAACTGTGCGTAAAACGCGCGGCGTCGCGCACATGCAAAAGTCCGGTCAGCGTGGCCTGCCCCAACGTCACCCGCTGTCCCTTTTTCTCAAATTGGGCCACATGCATGGACTGCACTTCCAACTGCCCGGCAGCCAATTCAAAGCCCCAGCCTGGCGCTTTGGCGGCAAACCATTCGCCGACCGCCTCGCGCGTGCGCAGGGGCACAAGCTTGCCGCTCGCGCTTTCGCGTTTGACGGGGTTGATGGTGATTTCAAAGCGATATGAGGGAAAATCGAGCAGCTTTTCTGGAATTTCGCGCGTCTCAAGCCTAGGGTCTTGCCGCGGGCTGCGATCGGAAACAATGAGGATTTCACGCCGGCCCTGTTTCATCCCCCGATCGGCATAGAGAATGCCGCTGGAAACGGCCTCCACAGCGGCAGGGTCGCGCACCGGGTCGAACAGATCGTAGACGACGCGATGAATGCCATAGGCATCTTTGATACGCAGGCGCGCCATGTCCTGAACCGAAAGATGCAAACGAGAAGCGAACATGGCTTACTCCTCTTCCGGGTTGTCGGATTCCTGAGTCTCGGAGGCTGCGTAACTGAAGAAATCCTGCGCCCAGCGCTCCCTGGTCCTTTCCGAAAAATATAACAAATCCCGCAAGAGCCGCGCATGACACACAGCCGCGCCTCGCGAGGCGACAAGCCGTAGCAGGGGACGCAGAATATCGCAGGCTTCCTCCCTGGAGGCGCAGACCAGCAGGCGGCGCAGGCGGGCCTTTGCCTGGTCGTTGGTCATGCCGCCATCATAGACGGATGCAATGGCCCGGCCTATGCCGAGCCTGCCATCGCCGTTCGGCTTGGCGCGGGCAAGCGCCGCAGCGACCGTGGCAAAGGCTTTGCGTTCGCGCGCGTGTTCCAGGTTCACCCCAAAAGGAACCAGATATTCCCAACTCTGATACTCCGTTGCCGGATTATCCGCCCGCCGCAGCCTGGCGCCCATGGCCCTGTCGTTTCCCATTCGGTTGATGACATGGCTGATGAACGCCTGGCATCGATCCTCCCGTTGCTCTTTTTCCATGTCCGCTCCTTTTATTGCGTCAAATATTTTGCCATCTTCGGCCTGTTTTTTGCCCAATATTCCATTTGGCGGGCGGTATCACGCGGGCAGACGCTGTCGTAGGCATCGTGGACGAAAGCCGCGAACACTGGCCGCAATTTTTCTATTTGCCGTGAATCGCCGACAGCCATTTTGGCACAGGCGTCCACCAGAGCCTGAGATTGCCGGTTGCACAACTGCCAGAACATAGCTGACGCCGCTTTCGCCTGGGCATCATCATTGACTTTCTGCTCCCTGCCATAGCCTCTGACCGCCGCATACAAGGCCCGTGAAAGCGCATCCAGTTCACGCATTTCACTCTCCAAGGCAACAAACCAGGGTTCGCCCACATCTTCGCTGACAAGCTGCACCGTTGATTCCACAAAATCATCACTACCCGAGGCGTATTGTTCTCCCGCGTTGCTGCTGACCCGAATGCCCCCGGCCCATACTCCGAAACGCGAAGATCGTTCGCGTACGCGGGCAATGCCGCGTTCAAGGCCGAAACAGCGCATGCCCTGCCTGCCGGCAAGAAAGGTCAAAAGAACTGGCAAATCGCGTAAAAACTGTCTTTCCGGATCCACCCACAGCGCTTTGGCATCCTTGCCGCTTTGATCCATGGCGATGCTGGGATCGAATCCTCCCGCTTTGTGATTGGCGTGCAGAATGCCGTCAGAATAGTGGATGCCGTCTTCAGCCAGCAGGACAAACTTGGACAAAGGCACAAGCCTGCCCATGAGGGAATTTTTTAAGGCGCGGGCTGTGGCGCAGTCTTCGCCTGCGGGCATGCGCTCCCAGAGGGGAGTCCCCACGCCTTCCGGAAAAACGGCAAGCACGCGCAGGTCATCAAGGGTAAGCATGTTGAACCAGATACTCTCCAGCAACGACGACCCGCTGAGAAAATGATGCTGGTAGCCAAGAAAGCCGAGATGCGCGCCCGGTTTTCCCGTGCCTGCCTTGCCCTTGTCATTATTTTTGCCGGTGTAACCCGGAGTGAGCACCACGCTGTTGTCGGTTTTCTTTCCGCCGAATCCGAAACCCATGAGAACAACTGTCAGGAGCGCCTTTTCAGCATCGCTCATTGGCCGTTCGCGGTGAAGGTCGAGCAGAACCGTTGTGTTTCCTGTCGCAATATGCGGCAAAAGCGCTCCGAAGCTCATTTTTTTTGCCCGCGCTATGGCCGGCATCTGCAAAAAGGGTTTTTCGCCATACAGCCAAAAAACCTCACGCCATTTTTCGAGGTAGGCGAGGCAAGCTTTACCCAATCCCTTTGCCCCCAGAGCGGACCAAGCGGCATTGTCTTCCGGCGTGTACGCCGCCTGGGCTATGACCAAGCAAAGCTTGAGCAGCGCAATCTTTTGCATGGGGTTGCCGCCAAGCGCGTCGATGTCCTCGCGGGCGAAGATCTCGCGCAGACTCGCCGAACTCTTGCCCGCAATGGGAATCCATGCCTCGTCAACAAGATTGAATACTTGTGTTTGCGCCATGCATGCTCCTTAAAAATACACTATGCTTTGTTCGCTATATAACCGAGATGCGTTGTGTATTCTAGCTTATATTTGTCAGAGGCGGGACTTCCGTCCAGAACGCAGATTTCGTCGCTTTCCGTGACCTTGACGACGCGCAAGGCACTGTCTTCATCCTCCCCCAGGTAGACAAAGTCTTTGAGATATTCCTGTATCCACTTGGGCATCCCTGCTCGCGGCGCATGCCAGCTTGCGACTGAAAGCGTATTGGCATTGAGCACAAGCGCAAGCCTGCGCCACGCAGCCTTGTCATTTCTCTTGATATTGCGGGGAAACAATTTTTCGCTGCCGTCAACAAAACGTATGAGCATGCCCGCTTTGCCGGTCTCCACATTTTGAATCAGCAGCACCGGCGTACTGTCGGTTTCGCTGTAGCGGGTGGCGATGCTGTCACGTCTTGCCTGACCAAGCGCCGACTGCGCCAACCGGGCATGCCGGGCAAACAGTTCAGCCTTTTTCTCCCCATCGTTTTTCATCTTGAGCAACATGCCGCTTTCTTCGCGTTCCGCATAGACGGCTTCCATCAGCGGACGTATGTCGCCAGGCAGACGCACGGCGGTCAACGGACGTAGTATTTCCAGGCTGCGAAACAGAATATACGGATCATAGACCTTGGCGCTGTTGCCAAAGTGTTCCGGCAGGAGTTGCTGTCCGGTCTGTGGGGGCACAAGCAGCCAAGCTTCGCGCCGCGCGCCGCGCGCCCTGTCCGGCAGCGTATGCCGCCACAGGCGGCCGAGGCGCTGTAAAAACATATCCACCGGGCAAAGTCGGGTCACAAGAAAATCGGCATCTATGTCGAGGGATTGCTCGAGAACCTGGGTACCCACAAGAATGCGCCCATGTGTGCCGCGCTCGCCGCTGTTTTTGCCGTAATAGCCGATCCAACATGCTTCCAGGCGCGCCCGGTCGTGCGCCAGAAAGCGGGAATGCAGCAAGCCCGTCTCAACTGTCGTTCCGAAGGCCAGTGCGGCCACTCGTTTATAGCTGTCCTGCGCTTCGGCAACCGTGTTTTCAATCCAGAGCACCTGCTGTCCTTGCACGGCACGCTCAAACGCCTCAGTGAAGGCGTTTTGCTCCGCATCACAGGCATGCAGGATAACTTCGCAGTCAGGCAACGGTTCAACCGGCATTTCCCGCAGGCGGAAATCGTCAAGGGCCAGAGCGGAGATCAGGGGATAGTCCTCGCGTTCCGTGTTGTCGGCAAGCATCATTGTACGACGTTTCCGTGTCAGGGTGGCGCTCAGAATAATCACCGTGCAGTGAAGCCGGCGAAGCCATTGCACCAGACTGTCGAGCAGCAGGCCGGTATAGCCGTCGTAGCTGTGTACTTCGTCCAGAATGACCACCTTGCCCAACAGGCCGAAACTGCGGAGAAAGCTGTGGCGGATGTCCGGCAGAACCGCCAGCAGGGCCTGATCCAGTGTGCCTACGCCAAAGGGCGCAAGCACAGCCCGTTTGAGTGAATTGAACCATTCGCCTCCCGGCGCGCCGTCCTCGCCCAACTCCGTGTCCCGCAAATGCGCGTTGCCGTGCAGGAGAAACACACGCTTGTGGGGCCATGCCGGAGCGAGGATTCGTTGCAGAAAGGGCTGTACCCGTTGATGAATTTTGTCCGACGTCAGCCGGGTCGGCAGGGCGAAATAAAGTCCTGTGGCCGCTTTTTCGCTGAGCAGCCTGTAGGCGGCATACAGGGCGGCTTCCGTCTTGCCGTGGCCCATCGGGGCTTCCAGCATATAGACGCCCGCCCCTGTGCAGGAGTTGTAAAACTGTTCCTGCACCGGATACGGAACCTTGTCGAAAATGTCCTCAAAAGACAGATCAGGCAGAATATCCGGTTTGATGAAGCCCGCGTTTTGCACGGCCAAGCCGATGTTATCCCGCCAAACGGTATGCGGATCATCAAAAAGAGAACCTGAACCAATCCAGTCCGCCACCGTGGTCAAACCGGCAAGGACATCGGCTTTCGCTTGCGAATCAATATGCGGCCACGCTTCCCCGAAATGCTCTTTCAGCGCGTCCAGCAGCTCAAGGCGGCGCGCATGCCACGCTTGTCCGCCAAGCACCTTGTCGGTGGAACATTTGAGCTGCCCTGTCAGACATCCATGATGCTTGCCGACTATCTCAGGCAGATATTTTCCAGGATTGCAGGCCACCAGGGTTGCCCGCCCGGCGCCGGCATGGCCGCCCCATTGCGTTTCTAAAGCCGGATCAGGGGAAGTTGCAAGCTCAGGAGGCATCTCGCCTATCGCGACATAGAGACGTTTTTGAAAAGTGGGAGTGATCTTGCCGACATCATGGCCGGCAAGAGGAAGAATGCATCCTGCGGGAAAATACGCTTCGCGTAGCGCCTGCGGGTACAGATCTATCAACGCTTGCGCCACTTCACCGACTATGCAGGCATGCTCCAGCACATTCCTGCCGTGGAGCACGATGCCCTGAGGAGAAATGCACGTTTTTGCCAGACAGCGCTGCAAGGGAAGCGCTTCTGCCGTTGGTGTCGGCGAGACATGTTGAGGGCGCAGCATTAATGAGCGTTTTTACGTTTACACGAAACCCTTGTACGGGATGTTAAATTCTTCACCAATACGCTTGGCCATTTTCAAAGAAATGGGCCGACGAGCACTTTCCATGTCGGACACCATGTTTTGGCTGATGCCGAGCCGTGCCGCCATTTCCGCCTGGGTGAGTTCTTCCTTGCCCCGCAAACCACGTAAAAGCATTGCGGGTGAACCGCCTGGAAAAACCTCTTTGGCGCTGAATACTTCATCGCCTTCCTCGTTGATGCGCCGCACTTTGAGTCCGGCCATAGGAAGTATCCCGCGTAAAGCATCCAGGACTACTCGGGTTTTGCCCGAGGGAATGGAAAGGTTGATTTCCGTGCGGCCCGGCTGCCCGTGCAACATCCTGATCTCCGCATTCATCGTCGTTCTCCTATTTGAAACGGCTGTAGTCCACGCTGCCGTGCGGCTTCACGCTCGTCTGGTTGGCTCATGGTGAAAGTAATACGCATGAAAAGGAATGCAGTCAATATAATATTACTTTTTTGTCGGAGGTATCGCCCTTATGATCTCCTGAATTCCCGAATATCCTAACTAGGCCGGGGTATCGGGTATACTTTGCTCAAGCAGGAATTAACGTCTGCCGGAGCGTGATTTTTCCTCTTGGATATGGATGCTCTCCTTCGTTGTTTGAGTAGCTATCACACCTGTCCAAATTTCGGGGAGCACTTCTGGCGGATGTGATCCCCTTCCCACGCAGGAAACAGGCTTGACTTTGTAACGCGACTCGTTACATTTTGAGACAAGTATGATAAAGAGTTTTGTCCATAAAGGGCTGGAGGCCTTCTTTTACGAAGGAACCACCAAGGGCATACAGGCGAAGCATGCCGACAAGCTGCGCTACCGACTTGACCGCCTGAATAACGCCGAGGGCATAGAAGATATGGATTTTCCCGGCTATGACCTTCACCAGCTCAAGGGTAAGCTCAAAGGGCTATGGTCTGTGAAGGTTTCCGGTAATTGGCGGATGACTTTCCGTTTTGAAGGCGGAAACGCCTATGTCGTGGATTATCAGGATTACCACTAACATGTCTGTTAAGGAGGCCGCGTAATGTGCAAGATGCTACGCAAGCCGACTCACCCCGGCGAAATTATCCGTGAAGAATATATGAAGGCTCTCAAGCTGACTGTGACCTCTCTGGCGGCAAGTTTGGGGATATCCCGCAAAACTCTGTCCACCATCATTAACGAGCGGGCTGGAGTCACGCCGGATATGGCGCTGCGGCTGTCTCGCGCCTTTTCCACCACGCCGGGCCTCTGGCTGAACATGCAGAAAGGGTATGACCTGTGGGTTGCGGAGCACGAGCATACAGACTGGCGGAATGTCAAGCCGGTGTATGTTCCGGAGCCCGCTGCCGGGGAAGCTCAGGCTTGACGCATTTCCCGCCTTAAGGATTGAGTACGGCCAAAGGACGCCTACCATCACCGTCTTTTTACAGCTTGCCCAGGCACTCAACATTGAACCGGCTGAATTCTTACAGGAAGTTTTGAGATTACAGACCATTTTACGCAATAACCCGCAATCACACGATTAGCTGGAAATCCAGCCTGATACGCATGTGGAGCAAGTAGCCACACTGAGACTATGCCGAGCTTGACTTAGCGGCTGGCAGTGCTAGTATTCTACATGAATAAAAAACAGCGGGAAGCCCTTGAAACGATTTTTTCCGAACCCGTTCCAAAAAACTTGGGTGCATCCGGTTAAAGCGTACTTTTGACAAAAAGGTGAGCATGGCGTTTAGTCGTTTGTGTCAGCAACGACTACCGCTCTTGGAAGGTCCATTCATCGGAGAACCACCATTCAACACCCCAACCAGGATGGATATGACATGTTTCGTCCTTCAACCGTAATCGCCAAATACGGCATATTCTGCCTTTTGTTCATCGTTTTCTTCTGCACCCCAACATGGGCAACAGAAAGTAAAAAACCGAACATTGTGATTATCGGCACTGGCGGTACCATCGCTGGCCTCGGCAACACCAGCGCCAACGTGAGCGCCTATCAATCGGCTGTTGTTGCGGTTGATAAACTGATCGCCGCCGTTCCCGAAATACAAAAAATAGCTAACGTCAAAGGTGAGCAGATTTTCCAAATCGGCTCGGAAAGCTATAACAATGACCGCTGGCTGAAACTGGGCAAACGTGTTGCCGAACTGCTCCAGTCAAAGGATGTTGACGGTGTCGTCATCACTCATGGCACCGACACCATTGAAGAAACGGGGTATTTTCTGAACCTTACCCTGAAAAGTACAAAGCCCATCGTCATAGTCGGCTCCATGCGACCGGGTTCCGCCATGAGCGCCGACGGTCCACTGAATCTTTACAACGCTGTCACTGTTGCCTCAGACAACAACTCTTGCGGCAAGGGCGTTTTGGTCGTCATGAACGACGAAATCCATTCCGCCCGCGACATAGTCAAAACCAACACGGTGAAAGTGGAAACCTTTCGCTCTCTCTACGGCCCCCTCGGCACCATTGTTGAAGGCAAGCCCACCTATTACCGTGTGTTGTCCCGCCCGCACACCGTACAGACTGAATTTGACATCAATAAGATCGACATCCTGCCCGAAGTTGGCGTCGTATACGCCCACGGCAACATGAGCCGCGTACCCTATGACGCTTTTGTCGCCGCCGGCGTCAAGGCCATAATCCACATGGGAACCGGCAACGGCAGCGTTGCCGATTATATCGCGCCGGTACTGAAGGAAGTGCGCTCAAAGGGCGTCATCGTTGTCCGCGCCAGCAGGACCGGCAGCGGTCCAGTGGTACGCAACGGCGAAGTCAATGACGATGAGCTTGATTATGTCGTGACCGACGACCAGAACGCAGCCAAGGCTCGTATTCTGCTGTCGTTGGCGTTGACCAAAACCACTGACACGAAAGAACTGCAAAAACTCTTCTGGAAATACTGATGATGAGCTACCCGCAAGGCTGAATATGATGGTGTTCCGGTGCGGACGGTTATGGAAACAGCCCTGCAAAAATTCGTTCAATTGTAGATACATTCATGAATACGCCGCTACGCATCGGTATTCTGGGCGCCAGCTTCAATCCCGTACATATCGGGCATCTGCGCCTGGCTCTGGAGATGCGCGAAATTCTCGCCCTGAGCTACGTGGATCTGCTCCCCTGCGCTCTGCCTCCGCACAAACCCTCCACAGGCATCCTGCCCTTTGATCTGCGTGTGCGCCTGTTGCAGGCAGCTATCCAAGAAGTCGCCGGACTGCGAATAAATAGCATGGAAGGCGAGCGGGAAGGCCCCTCGTATACCTGGGACAGCCTGCGGGATTACGCCGTCACACACCCGGACGCGCGGCGTTTTTTCCTTCTCGGCTGCGAAGATTTCTGCACGCTGCCCCAGTGGCGCAACGGGTTGGCATTGCCGCAACTGGCTGATTTTGTGGCGGCGCCGCGCGATGGCGCGGACGGAGAACGCTTTACGCAAGCCGTACGCCAAAACTGGCCGGAAGCCCTGCCTTGCCCCCCTGATGACTCCGTATCCGCGATGGAGACGCTGGGGGCCAAAGCCTTTGCGCTGCCTCAAGGCGCACGTCTGCTGTATCTGCCCCTGACGCGCCTTGATATCAGCGCGTCACTCCTCCGCCGCCGCTTTGCAGCCGGCCTGGATCTGCATTTTTTGCTTCCCCCGGCAGCCTTGGCATGCCTGGAGGAAGAACGACCGCTGGTTGAAGCATGTTGGAAATAATCGGACGGATGCCCTATGGGGTAAAAAGACGACTCCGCGCGCTTATCTCTTCTTCTTCCTGGCGGGCTTGCCTTCCGGCCGGTCGCTGTCGTCAGCCTTTTCCGGCGTAAGGTCTTCCGGCGTAGCCGCGTCCTCCCATCCGCCGCCAAGGGCCATGCACACATCGACGATGGAGTTCAAACGCTTGGCAAACGCCGTCGCGGCCTGCATTTCCGCGCCGAACAACTGGCGCTCGGCATCCAGCACTTCCAGATAGGAGGAATAGCCGTTGTCGTAGCGCACACGGGCCAGGTCAGCCGCTTTCAACAGGCTTTCCACCTGGGCTGTATAGCTTTTGACAACCTCAGCGCTTTCTTTTTGCTGCACAAGGGCGGTGCGGATATCGGAGAACGCGCTCTGGACGGTCTTATTGTACACAGCCAGGGCCATCTGCTTCTGGGCTTCCGCGTCTTTGACCTTCCACCAGGCGCGTCCAAAATCCAAAAGGGGCACGGTTCCCTGGATGCCGTACATCCAGGCGCCCGCGCCGAAGCTGAACAGGTTGCGAAGGTGTATGCTTTGTGTGCCCAAAGAGCCGGTAAGGGAGATGGAAGGGAAGAACTCGGCCCTGGCCACGCCGATATTGGCATTGCTGGCCATGAGGGCATATTCGGCCGCGCGGATGTCCGGCCGGCGTTCCAGAAGCTGCGAAGGGATGCCGGCGGGCAGAATGGGCGCGGCAGGAATAACATGGATCGATTCTCCGCGTTCCGGGACTTGCTGCATGATGTCGCGCGGCGAACGTCCGACCAGAGTCAGCAGGGCAGCCTCCGCGGCTTCGCGCGCGGCCAGAGTTTCATGCAGGGAAACGCGCACTACGTCCACTTCGGCCTTGGCGCGCAGCCAGTCAAGTTCGGTGATGTCCCCTGCCTTAAAGCGATCGGTATAGATTTTCAGGGCGGCTTCGCGCGTTTTCACGGTGCGTTCGGCGACATGCTTCTGCAAGTCAAGCGCCAGAAGCGCGAAATAGCTTCTGGCCGTCACGCCGGAGGTCGTCAGGCGCAGGCCGATATAGGAGGCTTGCGTACCGAGCAGAATGTCGGAAAGCGCGGTATAGGCGTTGCGGTATTTGCCCCAGAAATCCAACTCCCATGCCGCGGCAAGGCCGCCGCTGTAGACGGGCTGCGTACGATCCAGACCGGCGGGAACAGGGCTGGGGCTCATGAGCGACAGGCTGCTCAAATTCCAACCGCCGTTAACTCCTACGGAGGGAAAGAGGAAGGAGGTGGCCACGCCGAGTTGGGCACGGGCGGAGTTGACCGCAGCCAACGCTTGCTCCAGATCCTGATTTTTCTCCAAAGCTTCTTCCACCAGCGCGTCAAGCGCCGGATCATTGAAGCGCGTCCACCATCGCAGACCAAGAGGATTTTCCGCCTGTTCGGGCACATTCCACTCAGCAGGCAAGGACAAATCCGGGCGTTCATATTTAGGCGCCAGTGAACAGGCAGGCAGACTCAGCGCCACAAGCAGGGCAAACAACGGGGCAAATCGTTTCATTGTGTACCGTCCTCACGGCGCGTGCCAAAGATTTTTTGCGAAAACATCATGATATTTTTGAAGAAGAAAGGTACAAACAGGGTGGCGATACAGGTGGCCGCGAGCATGCCGCCTATGACCGCCGTGCCGATGGCGTGACGGCTGTTGGCGCCCGCGCCGCTGCTGATGGCCAGCGGCAGGCAGCCCATGATGAAGGCCAGCGAAGTCATGATAATAGGCCTAAAACGCAGGCGCGAAGCCCGCAGGGCGGCGACATCCAGGGTGCGGCCCTCCCGCCAGGCTTCAGCCGCGAATTCTACAATAAGAATGGCGTTTTTGGCCGCCAACCCGACCAGGGTCACCAGGGCGATCTGAAAATACACGTCATTGGCCAGACCGCGCAGCCACATGGCGGCGATGGCCCCAAACACCCCGAAGGGCACGGCGGTGAGCACCGCCAGCGGCAACGACCAGCTTTCATACTGGGCCGCCAGGATAAGAAAGACCATAAGCAAAGCCAGCACAAAAATCATGGCCGTGGAAGCGGTGGACATTTTCTCCTGCAAGGCCTGGCCGGACCAACTCAACACGTAGTCCGGCGGCAACACCTCCGCAGCCAACTGTTCCATGGCCGCGAGCGCCTGCCCGGAAGTATAGCCCGGCGCTGGTCCCCCTAAAATATGCGCGGACGGGAACACGTTGAAACGTTCCACCACCGGGGCGAGAACCCGGCGCTCAATAGTCAGCATGGCTGTAATGGGGATCATGTCTCCCGCGTTGTTGCGCACATATACCTCACCCAGATTTTCTTGGATCATCCGGTAGTCGGCGTCGGAATTCATGCGTACCTGGAAAGTGCGGCCCAGCATATTAAAGTCGTTGATATACGCTGTCCCGAAGGTGGCGGACAAGGCTCCGAACACATCGCTGACCTTCACGCCCATGGCCCGGCAGCGTTCCCGATCCAAATTCAGGAAAATCGAAGGCGCGTTCATGGTGAAAAGGTTTTGTACGCCCACCACTTCCGGACGCTTGGCAGCTTCAGCAGCCAGTTTTGCTGCCCACTGGTTCAGTTCGGCCAGGCTGCCGCCGCCGCGCTGCTGGATATAACCTTCGAAACCGCCGGTGGTGCTCATGCCGGTAATCGGAGGCGGATTCAAGCCCAACAGCACGGCATCAGGCGTTTGCAAACCGATGCCGAAAACTTTACGGGCGATGGCCTCGCTGGAATCTTCAGGTTTTTTGCGCTTATCCCAGTCCTCAAGCGTGATAAAGTTTGCGCCGAAATTGCTTTTGGTGGCAAAGGAGGTTATGTCGAGACCGTTGATGCTAGTGACATTCAGCACCTGGGGCATATTCTTCAAAGCGACGCGCAGCTTGTCCTGCACGGCCTGGGTGCGCGGCAGGGCCGCGCCGTCAGGCAAAATGGATATTCCCAGAATATAGCCTTGGTCTTCGCTCGGCACCAGGCCGGTGGGCACCCGTTTTATCAAAACGGTGAGCGCCACGAGCATGAGCGCGAAAATGCACATGGCCCGCAGGCCGGAAGTCTTCAGCCAGTATACGATGCGCACATAGCGGCGGGTGATGGTGGCGAAAAAATGGTTGAACCATTTGAAGAAGAAGGGCTGTTTTGCGTGATGGGCATGGGGTTTCAGCAGCAGGCCGCACAGCGCCGGGGTGAGCGTCAGGGCCACGATGCCGGAAAGCACCACGGAAATGGCGATTGTGATGGCGAACTGCTTGTACATGGCGCCCGCCAAGCCGCCCATGAAGGAAACGGGCAGGAACACCGCGCAGAGCACCAGCACGATGGCGATAACCGGCGAGGTGACTTCCTGCATGGCTTTGACCGTGGCCTCCTTGGGCGGCAGCTTTTCCTTCGCCATGATGCGTTCGACGTTTTCGAGCACCACAATGGCGTCGTCCACCACAATACCGATGGCCAGCACCATACCGAACAGGGTCAGGGTGTTGATGGTAAAGCCCAGCGCATACATGCCAGCAAAGGTGCCGACAATGGAGACAGGCACCGCCAGACAGGGAATGAGCGTGGCCCGCCAGCTCTGCAGGAAGAGATAGACCACCAGGAACACCAGCACCATGGCTTCCCCGAGGGTATGCAGCACTTCCGTGATCGAGACGCGCACAAACCTGTTGTTGTCAAAGGGTATGGTATAGGCAACGCCTTCGGGGAAATTTTTGGCAAGTTCTTCCATTTTTTGGGCCACCAGATCGCCCGTAGCCAAGGCGTTGGCGCCCGGTGAGAGATAGACCCCCATCATGCGGGCCGGCCTGCCGTTGAGCAGGGTATTGATGGCATAATCCTTGCCGCCCAGTTCCACGCGGGCCACGTCTCCCACGCGCAACAGAGTGCCGTCCGCTTCGGCCCGAATGACGATGTTGCGGAATTCTTCCTCAGTGAGGAGACGGCCTGCGGCATCCACCTGCAGGTTGAGTTCCGTGCCCGTTGGAGCGGGCGAGTCGCCTAGGCGGCCGGGGCTGAACTGGGCGTTCTGATCCTGGATGGCCGCCTGTACGTCCGCCGGGGTAAGCCTGTATTTCGCCAGCTTGTCCGGCTGCAGCCAGATGCGCATGGAATAGTCAAGCAGGCCGAAAATGGTCGCATCGCCTACCCCGGGCACGCGTTTGATTTCGTCCAGCACGTTTACCAGCATATAGTTATGCAGATACAGTTCGTTATACCGTCCATCCGGAGATGTCAGGCCCACGATGAGCAGGATGGCCGGTGCTTTTTTGAGAACGGAAACTCCCTGGCGGCGTACTTCCTCGGGCAGTTGCGCATTAGCGATCTGCACCCTGTTGTTGACCATAACCTGCGCCATGTCCGGGTTTGTGCCCAGTTTGAAAAAGACGTTGATGGTCATGCTGCCGTTACCGCCGGAGTTGATGGAGGTCATGTATAGCATGTTGTCCACACCGTTGATCTGCACCTCCAGAGGCGCGGCAACGGTTTGGGCGAT
>Ga0123357_10004025_pt1 | contig 17104 bp, 14 predicted proteins | sample TergutEmb28metaG_FD_89873 | JGI IMG/M metagenome (GOLD analysis project Ga0123357, IMG submission 89873) | Embiratermes neotenicus P4 segment gut microbial communities from Petit-Saut dam, French Guiana - Emb289 P4 | ecosystem: Host-associated > Arthropoda: Insects > Digestive system > Gut ... | reverse complement strand
CACATATTCCTGCCAGTTTCAATATGTATTTGGTAATCAATAAGTGAGTAACAGCTGTCAAAGTTTCAAACTTCTCTGGCCATTATCTCCGTAACCGTTCAACTTTGGATATAGGTGTTTTGGCTTATATTGGTATAGTTTAACATAAGGAACGCTCTCCCGAAGTCTCGCACATTCCTTCTGGGACACTCTGTATGGTTTAATTTTTTTTTAAATTATTTTCGTCAAAATGTTGTAAACTGCATTTCCTAATGCTATTTCCCTGTTATTCTCACACCTATCTCTGTCTCCTTTTTCTATATAGGAACCATGATTGTTTCTTTCCATTCTTCAGGTATTCTTTCATCCTCCCAAATTTGTCTTCTTATTTCATAAATTCTGTTCAGTAGTTTATTTCCTCTGAAACATCGAAACATAGGTAATTAATAATATGTGATCAAACATATTTTACCCATGTGCATTTGTTTGTTTTACTACATAAGTTTAAATTTTCTTTAATGCACATACATGCAACATATTAATTTATATATTCTGTCTAAATATCACAGTAGTTAGTGCAACAATGGCAGAAATGTGAGTGTGAAATGTTATCTATTCTGTTGCAGTGGGCATAATCATGGTGCAATAATGACACTTCAAGTCCTGTTGATGGACACATGTATGCCTGTTTTATCTGAAAATGTACACATGCATAATGATGAATTCTTGTATTTTTTTAAATTAACTTTTTTTTACATCTTCAGAATTGGTGTTCTTTGCTTATGTAGTGAACTCTTCATTGTCTATAGTAATGGCGGTACAAATGGCATGGTTAACGCAGGCCATTTTTCTCTGTATCAGAGCATCAAATTTTGAAGACTTTGTGGAGTATGGAGATAATAAAGCATCATACATTTTTAACCCTGGCACCAAAAAGAGTTTTGCGGTCAGCTTCTGGCTGTGGTCAATTTATCCCTTTGCCCTAATTTGTGAGCCCAAAACCACTATGTAAATGCTGCTAAAGATAAAATTCTTAATGGCCATATAGGAAACAGCCCCCACTCCCCCCCACCGCACCTTCATGATCACAGCTAATTAGTTTACTGATCAGCATACACAAATCAGTGCATAATCCAAAAGAAACATATTGTTCTTTCACTTTGGCTACATGTATGTGGTATGTGGCTGATAGTTCTTGGACTTTTCTTTGAATATGTGTTGTGATTATGTGGCAGGCGAGCAAGAATTATGGCTGGGCAAGCGGTGGCTGTAGCATTTTGTCTGAAGTGGGAACTCTGCATCTTGAGTTTGCATACTTGTCGGATGTGACAGGTGACCCGACATATCGGATGAAAGTGGACAACATCCGACGTGTGATACAGAGTATGGACAAACCACATGGTCTCTATCCCAACTACATCAATCCAAAGACAGGCAAATGGGGTCAACGTAAGTTCATGAATAGATCATTAAGATAAACTAATGTTTTCACTAATGAGATTTAGTATTTGTTTTCTTGTCGGTAGTTGATGTGTGATAACATAAATATGGATTTATATGTACAGGGTCCTTGGAATGGCTGTTTTTCTGTAAGAAATTATGTGTTTTGCTGGCTGAATACCTGTTGAATTTTATATACTTAGAGGTTGTGCTATATACTGTATACACACACACACACACACACACACACACACACACACACTTGTAATGGATACTTGAAAGAGAGAGAACTTAAAAACACCATGCCTATCTGTCTATCTATCTGTCTGTCTGTCTACCCACCTATCTATCTATCTATCCATCTATCTATCTATCTATCTATCTACCTATCTATCTACCTAAACTAAGTAATTCCATGGAGCAGAGCTCTTCTTCAGGAGCTAACAGGTCCTCAACTAGTCAAGAAATTCCTCACATTGTACGCAACCTGAAGGTACATTAGCACTTTTACAAGAGCCTGCCACTTGTTCCTATTCTGAGCCAGGTCAATCCAATGCATGCCCCCTCCCATTCCATTTCTTGAAGATTCAGTCTAATATTATCCTGCCATTTATGTCTAGGTCTTCAAAGTGGTCTCTTTCCCCCAGGTTTCCCCACCGAAACCGTATATGCACCTTTCCTTTCGTCTGTACGTGCTGCATGCCCTGCCTGTCTCATTCTTCTTGATTTGATTACCTGAATAATATTTGGTGAGGAGTACATCCTTTAAGCTCCTTGTTATGTAGTCTTCTCCTTCCTCTCTTAGACCTGAATATCTTCTTCACCACTCTGTTCTCAAATGCCCTCAGCCTATGTTCCTCCCTCAGTGTAAGAGACCAAGTTTCACACCTAGAATTTAAAAACACCATGACTAAATTTTGTGTGTAACTTGCACAGACATTATGCAGGAAGTTGAAAAATGCTACTTCCATTTTTATGCATCTAGTTTAATTCCTAATGCTGTATGACTACTGTAACAACTGTGTAAAAGGAAAATCTCTGCTATGTAACACTGAATTCCATTATGAGAAGACAAAATCATACTGTAAGCATTGCTGGATATGAAGGCATGTGAACATTTAAGGAAGTTCAAAAACAAAATTTATATGTTCACATCATTCAGAAGTGAGTGATCTTTCTTCTGTATGTGCTTTTCAACATATAGTCCATGTATTTATTTATGCTCTATTTATAACAGTGGGGGTGAGCAGTGGCGCAGTTGTTTGAGACACTATGCCACAAAACATGAGGTTACAGGTTCCATTCCCAGTGGGATCCTTGGAAATAGGCTTGGGGTCCACTCAGCCTCTAGCAGAAATGAGTGCCAAGGAATTTCCTTGGGCCTAAAATGTGGAAGTACAGATGGAAGCCCAACATTCCATTCTGAGTCTTCATAACTTGTTATGGGAAAGCTTTACCTTTACCTATTAAGAGTGCTTTCAGTAACTCAGATTATTAAGCAGGTTGGTGTAGCAGTAATGCTTGGGATTTTCAATTGGGAGATGCCCAGTTTGAATCTTAATTGCGATGCTGTCTACTCTTACAGGATTTTTTTAATCAGTCCCTTCTTCCAAATACCAGTATATTAGCTCAGTTAGCATCATGACTGTTTCCTTTCAAATCCCTAGCAACTGAATTACTTGCCAGTTCTCCTACTATTGACACTATATAATCTGAGGTAATGGCAAAGTTTAAAAACAAACCACAAAAATGTAACTCACATTATAAAGCATCAAATTATGCGATACATACTGAGTAATGAACTTGGAAACATGTGTAAGGAAGTGTTCGTGATGTAGTAATCTGTGATACTCTTCCAGTATTTGCTGGAAGAAGGGATGGTGCTAAACCTGGTTTCTGGATCAGCATTTTATAAATACCTTTATCATCCTAAGTGACCATATGCTGGTCTCTAAAGTGTACAGGAAATGACTTCATAAGCTGTATGCTGGTGTCTATGTGTAAAATGTCCCTGCTGAACCAGGAAACCTCTGGCCATAGAGATAGACTTGGTATTTAAACTCAGTGGCTAAAGGTTAAATATTCATGTAGTTGCTGAGTTGCATCTCTTCTCATGATGTGTCTTTATTGCAGATCACATGTCAATGGGTGGACTGGGTGACAGTTTCTATGAATACTTGTTAAAGGCGTGGCTTCAGTCAGGGCGAGAAGACCAGGAGGCACGGCAAATGTATGATGATGCCATACATTATGTTTTGGTGCATATGCTAAAAGTGTCACCTGGTGGTCTTACCTACATTTCTGACATGAAATTTGATCGACTAGAACATAAGATGGACCATCTAGCATGTTTTGCAGGTAAGTTATATGTGTGATACCTGAACTATTCCAGCTGTTATTCAATCTTTCCTTGCTGTAACCACTGTGTCTTTGGTTGCCAGAGTGAGACATGCTTGCAGTACAGTAGAATACAGAATATTTGGGTAAATTTCTGTTTGAGTAATTATTAAATTACATTTACAGTTGATGGCAGACATGCAGGTTGAAGAGGACATGGTAGAAGCACTGAACAATTGATACTTATATTGCACTTACTTGCATGATTATCCATCAGACCGTGTTTTCAAGGGAAATTAAAAGAGGAAATGTCTTTCATTGTGTAATTTTTCATTCTGTCACGCTGAATGCCAGTGCAAAACTTGCATTTTCTCTTTTAACTGTGGAGATCTGTAGCAAATTTATGCTTATGTGAACCAGTTTGGCTGTACAAATATTGTTTCTCTACGAGAATCATAGTCTTGCCTTGCTTTAGAATTTTGGGTTTTGTGGTTGAGAAATAACAGGATATAGTAATTTTATATTGTGAGATTTGTGTGTTGTTGCTGAAACAGATTGAATCAGTTTCACTATATGTCACTTCTGGTACACACTTTGTGATGGAGGAATCTGAAAGAATAAGTGAAAATAGTGGTTACAATGAAGAGCATGAGTAACTTAAATGTTAGTTCCTTACTCTTAGTTTTTGGAGCAGGGTAGTGTAGACAGTATAGTGACTAGGTTGCAAGCTGGATGAACCACTGTTTGAATCCTGGCAGATGCAAGAGGTTATCTATTTAAAATGCTCAGACAGGCTCAGGGGCTCACCCAGCCTCCTATTCAGTGGATACTGGAGGTAAATAGCCAGGGCATGAAGTTAACCACTGACCTCCATCTGTTGCCAAGGTTGAGAATGTGTGGAACTATACCTCTGCACTACTTATATGCCTTCATGGCATGCTAGAGACTATTTTACTTTACTTTATGTTCTGTGTTATCAGACTCATATGATGATCAAGATTTTTAGCTAGCTAAAAATTTAGTCAATTTACATGGGCTGCTACTCTTTGACCCAGCTAAAATTCTTTCTCCTACAGGATGTACCTGCATGCACTGTTTATCTGACACTTCTATACCCTTGTTTGACTGTTGTACAAAGCTTTTGAACAGTTTCATACATAGGTCTATTGGACTGAATGTAGTGCAGTTGCATTGTAGTGTGATTGCTTTGTATTCTAGAATTTGGTGTTCTTCCATGATGGCTCTAGGTAAGCCATGTTATTTACTTTCAGGTGGTATGATTGGTCTTGGGGCCCACACATTGAAGAATGACTTATCTGAACGCTACATGGGGATAGCTGAGTCCCTCACCAGCACTTGCCATGAAGCATATGACCGCACAGCAACAAAGCTGGGGCCTGAGGCATTCCGCTTCACTGAGGCAATTGAGGCTAAAGCACTCAAGAGCAATGAAAAATATTATATCCTCCGGCCAGAAGTGATAGAGTCGTACTTCATTATGTGGAGGCTCACGAAGCAGCAGAAGTATCGGGACTGGGGCTGGGAGGCCGTTCAGGTAAAGAGTATATTCTGTATCTCCTTTGAGAAGTCAGTGTTCCCTGCATTTTATAGAACCATAAGGCTCTGTGCTGTATTCACTAGAGCTCCCTGCTGACCACTGTCATTAATGTGATCTTCCTTCACCCTCACACCGTGTTTATTGCATCATTCCATCTTTATGCAAAATTTGAACTGTTGTAGTTTCTCTTTTGTGTTCTTTCTACTGATTAATATTTTTAAATCCTAGGAAGTTTTATATATATATATATATATATATATATTAGGTAAATGTAATATAAAATAATTTCTTGTAAATGGAGAAATTAAATGCAGTACAACTTACCCTTATGTGTATTATGTGTATTTTTATTCCATTTTTTGAAATCAAAATATTGTGATCATGTTGATGTGCTAGTTTATATTTTGTCAAGAATTGTTTTCTGTGTACCGAAGCACATTGTACATTTCCATACATTTAGTTACTTCAGTAAAAGCAGTAGCTTTGTTTATTTGCATTGAAAATACATTATGTTAATTTTGTTATGCACACCAGTTTCATCGAATCCTGCAAAATATTTCTCTTATTGTTGACAGGGTATGTAATGATATTGAGCATCAACTTATCTTATTAAATGGAACCTATGTTGATGGCTGGTAGCCTGAGAGGATTATTTGAATGATTTATGTGTTTGTATAAAGTGTACCTTGTTGGTTGTATTGCTTGATTACTTTGTGCTAAAATTTGTAATAAGTGCAGTGTATGTCTGTAACTGTGGTACCATAATTGACAAAGTGTTTTTAACTGTTTATCTTGTCTAGGCAATTGAGAAACACTGTAAAGTAGCAGGTGGCTATACAGGACTCAAAAATGTGTACCTGGAGGATCCACCAAAGGATGATGTGCAGCAGAGTTTCTTCCTTGCCGAGACACTGAAAGTAAGACATCTAATTAAGAATACTGAGCAGATTCTATCATGATAAGCTGACAGTTGATTAGCTAACCATTAAATTCTGCCTTGCATCAAACCCAAATGTTCATTACTGTGTTTACAAAAGCATGCCAGTGGATGTCATCCTGGTTAGCTAATCCATTCCAATTCTGTTCCATCATTACACCATATTTCTTTCAGACTCCAGATATTTTCATCCCATCTCTGTCAGGGTTTCCCACATAATGTCTTTGCCATAAGTATTTCACCTAAAATAATAAATGCAGTTTTTATTTCTGTTGTGTGCTAAATGTTGCATCCATCATCCTTGATTTTTTTTTTAAGTAATAATGCTGGTGCCTCGTAATTATTCATCTCAAAAGTCATACTGTAGTTCCCATAAGTCAGTATGAAGTGATAAGAGGCACCATATAATTAGCAAGGCATTTTTGCAGATTTAGTAGTCTACTTATATCTGGTCTGGCCATATGTGGTCGAGCAGGTGCACTGTGCACTATCTGTTGGAAACGTTGCAATACTGTTATGGTGATCAGTGCTCATTAAATCAGTGTTATTGTTTCCTGTTTTCCAGTATCTCTACCTGTTGTTCAGTGATGACAGCTTAATGTCCTTGGATGAATGGGTGTACAATACTGAAGCACACCCTCTTCCTATCAAGGGAGTAAACCCTCTGTACAGAGAGCAAGTATAAGGCTGGTAATCTTAGGGTTTCTGATTGCCACTTCTAGTACATTAATTTATTTATTGCAGGTAAGACTCATCTATACTCCTTTTTGATGCCTTGTATGCCTAAGTGCTATGTGAGGTTGCTTTGTGTTGTATTTTCATCCTGTATCTTGACACGATGAAGCCTGTGCATTTGAAGAAATACAGGGTGATTCTGTCGCTAGAGGCCCCAAACTATTGTCTATGTATACAGTTGAACAGCGCGGGTTTCTCGTTCGTAAATACTGGCAAACAGGTTCCTTTAAAGTATGCCAGACGGCATTTCAAATGGAATTTGTTGAAAGACGTGCACCATCGAAGTGTTGCATCCAGAAATTGGTTAAAAAGTTGGAGACAAGGGGAAGCCAATCTAATGCCTGCTGACTTCTTTCTTTGGGGCCTATTGAAGGGCAAAGTGTACAAAAATACACCCCGCACAATTGAACAACTCAAAGACGCTATATGCCAAGAGATTCAAGCCGTCAACTTCGACACTTTGGGAAAAGTATTCCAGAATTTGGAGAGACGCATTCAAGTGCGCTTGGATGTGAAAGAAGACCAGTTTCAGCATCGATTATGAGCAGGTCCTGTTTTGCATCTTTCCCGTTACGTGTATATAAATTTTCAAGGCATTATGTCAATAAAATAATTTTTTATAGACAATAGTTTAGGGCCTCTAGCGACAGAATCACCCTGTATAATGCAATATTGCAGGAACCAGTCATGTTTTGAGTTCATACTGCAGTGCTTGTTCTGGTAATTTTTATTATGCTGCCATTGTTTCAGGACTTGTCAGATATGTATATGTACACACACACACACGCACGTGCGCGCGCGCGCGCGCTCACACACACATGCATGTGCACACGCACGCGTGCGCGCACACACACAGACACGCATGTGCACACACACACACACCCACCCCCCACACACACGCACCCACGCCCGCACGCGCATGCGCACACACACACGTGCTTCAACCTGCATACGGATACCACACCACCACAGCCAAACCACAACCTAACACCAACACACATCGAACCAGAGCAATACAACCCACGAAATAACTCAACACATAAGTCGCAAGCTCCTGAGGATGGATGTAGTAACATCCAAAACATGTTGAGCATTAAGTAAAGAAATAATAAAGCAAGTGACATCAAGTTGGTCTGTCTTTACTCAACTATTGAAATATTTGTTTTAATATTCTTTTAGTTTGGAATACAAAGCTGCTTGCTGTTAGAAATTTTAATATTGCTTTCACTTTTACAGTGTTATCTAATGGATTGTTAAAGCTAGAAAAATGAAGTTTTCTGTAAAGGTGGATTATAAGCATTCCTTTAAAGTAGAGAGGGTTTTTTTATTTATGTCGTTATCATCAAGTTGCAAGCAGTAGAACATTTTGAATAAGTAAGGTTTGATCATATGGCTGTGTACAGCACACTCAATATGTGACTGAGCTGTGGGTTGGACAGCCAGGGAATCATAGTTTAACTTCTATCAGTGGCAAGAGATTTTTTTCTCTTTTCCAAAGTGTACACATTGGCTCTGGGTTCCACCCAGCTTATCCTGTAGGTAATGGGAGCTGTTGCTGTATGGGTACTATGTGGTCACAGCATGAAACTGACCTTTCATCTTCTTCTAGTGCTGAAGTTAGGAATATATGGATCTGTACCTCCATTTCCTTATGTAGCTTTGTGATGTGGTGCTTGATTAAGCACAATATAACTTCACTTTACCTTCCTGTGCCAACCTACACACAAACCCAGGATACTTACACATTAGTGACTCTTCTGTAGTTGGGTTTCAAGTTTGCATGACCTAAGTATAACATCAGTAGTACAAGGCTCATGAAACATTTTGTCTATAAGTTCTGCCTGACTTCCATTTAACTAATGGAATTCAGCAGAACATTGAAGTATGATAATGTACTTGAACAGCAAAGACAGTTGGTTTGTATTTTTTATCAACTTGGATTTAAATAAATAAAATATTATTTGTTTCAGGTGAAACTGTTAAACTAGAACTTTGTAAATTGAACACAAACAAATGATATTACAGTAGTAATAAAGTCTGTGAATTGGAGTCGTATCAAGAGAGTACACTCCTAAAGAAGTGAGACTGAACTGAGGATTGATGTGAGTGTTAATATGATGTAATGAACTTAGAGGTAAGAAAGGAAAGATGTGAATGAAGACTGATGGATAATGGGTGTTTACTTCTGTGTAAGAAGATACAAACTTCAGTAATGGCACACTAATTGAACTGAACATTTTGCTCAAGTGTGATGAGAAGACACCATAATTGAATTAAACTGTTGATTATTTTTTCTGAAAAATTACCACGGCCTGATCAGGAGAGTGTTTTACATCCTTTTCAACTCACTTTCTTTGCTGGCACTCTCGATTAACCTCAGGTGTTTTATTTTGGACAGTGATGAGAATTTTGAGGACTGAAGGAAGTGTGTGAAGATGTTGTTTATCTGTTTAAGAACATTTTTCATCATCTGGAAGGTTCATGAAAGCAATATTTTTATTAATGTTGCAGCAAAGTGTGGATTATTTGTTCCATTGTGAATATTTTGAGACCTGGAGTCAGTTATGTTTGACACTCTTAAAGTATGTGTCATATATGAAGAGTGGTATATGGGTTGGTAATAACAGAGAGTTGAATGTAGAAACACGTTAAAATTGACGGTATTTGTAAGGAATGCGGTATGTAAAATATTTCATTGTGTAATAATCATGTGGCCCATACTTGTATATTTTAATTTAATCTGTGCTGTCTGTAGTTTTGATAATGTATTTAGAGAGAAACATTTGGCACATTGGGTACTGTCTCTCAAACTCTGAGTACCTCAGTTAGTTGCACAAACTTAAGCTCCCACCTATAATTGATAATATTTACATTTAGTTACGTAAAAATTAGAAAAGCATTAATAAGAAATGATGGGTAATAAATAAAAGCTTTTGTGGTAGTTTCTCAGCTAATGTAACTCCATGCACAGATGTTCTACTTAACATTTTGTAGACAAAACAGGGCTTTAAATGAAAACACAGAAACTTGAAAAAAATACTGAAGTAACCAGTCTCTTCTCCTACATTAACCATTCCATTCAGGAAACATGTAATTGTTGGTTTTAAGACTGGTCTATTGTGAAAATATTGCTTTCTTGTCTATTGAAACTTACTCTGTTATTACCAGTATTAAAAAGTATACATTTACACAGTGAGAGAATAAAGTAATGAGACTGAAATATAATAAAAACGGTGATATATAGGACAATGCGTTTCTTAATCATCTGTCTGAAAAAAGTCAGCAAGAGAGTAACTACAGTTCTTACAGAATATATGTAAACTTTGGAAACACTTGGAAAACTTGTCTTCAGTGATAGTATGCAATTTTTCCATCACATTGTATGGAATGACAACCACTGTATCAAATTGGCAAACTTGAAATTTGAGGCTCACATCTGGAAAACACAAATGTGTCTGGTGGAGCCAGATCAGGGGGCTGTGGCAGTGATTGAACACTGCAACTCCATATTTTGATAGAAATGTGCATATGTTTATTGCTGTGTAAGCAGGCATATTGTTATCTTGTGCAAGTCTGTGGTAATTGTGGACTTTACCAATTCTTTATTCACATTTAGTTCTTTTGCCATCATTCTGAATGTAACTGAGCAATTTGTTTCAAATGAATTGTGCACTTTTTCCATCCATTCTGGGTTTGATGTTGTTCTTGGTTGTCCACTACAAGGGGTTGTCTACCACATCCTTTGTCCACTGCAAGGGTCATATGTCATGTCCTTTGTCCAGAGGAAGTGTCATGTAACACATCTTTGTTGCCACCTTTAGAATGTTTAAACCATTCCAGTGTTTGTGCTTGGGACAGAACCTTATCCCCATAAACTGTTCGTAACATTTCATGTTTCAGTTGAGTTATTTCCAACTTCACACAAAATTTTATGTTATTATATCACCATTTATTGACCAACTCTCATGCACTACACTGTGTGTACCAATTCATTTATTAGTTGCTGTTCTGATATGATTTGGTATCTCTTGATGCCATCTTCAGGGAGCCAAGTCTAACTATAATTTCTTTGCAACACATCAAATGATTACAAGCACTTATTAACTGCATTAAGATGTTGAGATTTATGTTGATATGTTGTTCACGTGTGAGCTTTCTGGCAGCGCAGTCAAACATGATGCACAAAGCTTGTCCTTATGAAATAACAGCACAGTACCATCTTGTCATTGTTGACTGGACTGTCAAAGTCATAGTTCATTGTGTTTCTAGTATGGAGTTGCAAATTATACACCTGTTGCATGTTTTTATTTTTTTTTTCAGTCTCATTATTCTCTGTGGACATTTGTTATTCTTGAATATTGTGGGTATTTATTTTTTTATGTTCCACATAATTGAAAGTAATGCTGTATGATCATGTTGAATGTGTAAGGTCACCAGTACTCAGTTGTGTTTCTTGTAAGTTGTGTTAATACGTGTAGTCCTAAGGGTACTTACATTGACAGAAATGGTGAGTGTCAGGTAAATTCTTCATACATGTATCTGCCATTTTGGATTTTTATGTGCAACTTCTCATTTGTGGGAGCAATGGAGTTATGAATGTTCATACCTGAAGATTATACCAAAGTCATAATGGTCACTTTACCTTCATAGCTGATAGTTTCAAAGTATATTGCCTGCCACTTTTTGTGTATTGGTTTCTTTGGAGCCTGAAATAGAGAGGTTGAATGAATGTAGAAAGATTATATGGAAGTGCTCACATAACATTATGCCAAGGATCAAAGTTGACTGATGTGACTGGAACTGCACTGAAATTTCTTAATGCAAGCTACCTGAGATGAGTTGCGTGATAGGACTGTAATTAATATCTGAGGTTTTTAATTGGGACACAGGGTATATTGATAATACTATGGTTCTTCTGATTTAAATTCATATATGTTCTTAAACGAGTTGTGTGAAGGTCTAGGTAAGGAAATGGAATGTTCTCTCCCTGAAATTGTTTCTTGCTTTATGAAACAAGTGAACCTACCCACCATTGATTTTCATGTGAAGTGTTGTAACAGTTTTTGTCCTTTTCAAAGAAACAGCCCTAGTTTTTGATAGAACTATATTAGAGCACTTCCTTACAAATTTCTTGCATTCATCCTATCTGTCCTGTATTAATTACATTTTTTAGAATTCCTTATCAATTTTTGGGATGATGAGGAATTCCTACAGCATTCTTTTATTGTGATATTTTTATCTGGTGCAAGAAAGTACAAGCACTGACAGTTTTAATGCCTGTGGTGTCAGCGCAAAAAATCCAGCTTCTTTATGTATTGTTGCGATAATAACTATATTAGTACTGTGACACTCCAATTGCATTTCTCCATTGTTTGATTAAAATACAACACTCTAAAGTTACTTTGTTTTAGAGACTATCTTTTCCTCTGGGTGAGGACTAACTCGTTGGACCAACTGGATAAACTTAGTGCTTGTCAGGCGGTGCCCAACAAAGTATAACCCCCTCCTTAGGGATGGAGATGGTGCTAATCTGCCAAACATGATGTTTTCGGAACATTGTATTTTAGTCAGTAAATTGATGAAATTAGTTGCAATGCCCTATAACTGTAACACCACCACCACCATCACCACTAATACTGCTGCTGCTACTACTACTACTACTACTACTGTTACTATTACTATTACTATTATTACTACTACTACTACTACTACTACTACTACTACTACTACTTCTACTACTACTTCTGCTACTACTACTATGACTACAACTACTGCCACTGCTGCTGCTGCTATTCTGATGACCACTAACACCACCAACAACATAATTTCAGAATGGCATGTTGGCCATATGCTCCCTTTTGTACTATAGCATGCATTGTGTTTGGTGGACATAACAAAAATATCCTCTGCCTTCATTAATAGAATGTGCTGTTTTGATTTTTTTTAATTACACATTCATTTTTGGCTGTTGTGTAGAATGTAAAGAATACAGGTTTTCTGGTAATTGATATATAAATATATATACACACACATATATATATATATCATATGTGATTTTGGACTAACAGGGTTTTGAATGTTATTATATCTGACTAGTTATTAATATTTGTAAGACTTGGTTTCATATCACAGGAATCTATTTATACCAGCCAGTATCCTAGGAGACTGTTATAAATATGTGCATGCACATACAACTGTCCTAGAAAGGAAATTACAGTGGAATTCAATTGTAACAGTGCTTTTCATCATACCGGTAATTGTTTGTCTTGGAACCCTGTTTGTGTCCTACCATTGCTCACTTCTATATAAAACACAGTATCAGCATGTAGATCTCCATTATCACTGCCAGAGGTCCTTTGCCTAAGTTAGCAACTGTATGCTGTGGAAAGATAATCATGCAGCATTTAACTGATTTTTGGTGTATAATATGTAGTCTTATTATTTGCAATGAATTTAGGTAGTATAAGTCATAGTTTTATATCCAAATTCCGTGATATTATGCTGGAAGCTGTGGGCCATCGAGTTTCAATCAGGTAGGCTTGTTTTAAAAATTTGGAATGAAGCTGAACATGATGAGATTTTGGACTGGGACCAATTTTAGTGTCTTTTAATGGTCTTTTTTGAAGTAAATGATAAAGCAATGCCACATCTTTGTTATTGAAAGGTGTTTTATCATCATCATCATCATCATATCATCGTTATACAGGAAATCTGTGAGTAGTGATATCTAAGTGTCATATTATAAAGATGGTCATATTTGTCAAGTAATAGCATATACTTAAACATGGAAATTGCTGGTTCAAATCATGAGTTACAGGAACTTAACTGGAAGAAGTTGCATTGTATTTTAAAGTACCAATGCATTGACCTCACTCACAGACAGGGAAACTCATGTAACCTTCTTTCTAAGACAACTGCTCTGTGAGAATTTCACATATACAACCATGATGCAATATTGTGGTAGCCCATTTCATTATTTGAACTGTTTATATTCAGATGGTTCTGTAGAGACATAAATCTTAAACCCATTCATCTCCTGCAGTAATGTAGTGTAAATAATACCTTACGCAGGCTTCAGTTTGTAAAGTTTGCCTGAAATACAGTAAATTATAATATTTAGAGTAATAACAGTAGAATATAATAATTTTTTTTATGGTGTAAATTACTGTTTTGTCAGAGAGTAAACTATGCTCTCTTAACTGATGATGTGATATACCTTTATGTATGATGAATCCTGTCCCTATTTGGTGATTGTCATTCCCTTTTATATAGAAGAGTTTAAAACTACATTCTGGGTCAGTACCACTGTGGTCCCAGCATACCTCATGTACTCCCACTATATCTGATATATTTTGCCAATATAGAAGTTCCTGACTTTCCAAGGTCCATATCTGAAATCAAATTTTGTGTTGTGTCATTCCCAAGAACCCCTCCAAGCCCAAGTCCATGTGTAACATCTCATAATATGGTGTTTTTTATAGTTAGAATTTATTGTACCCTCACCCAACTACCAGTCTGGAGGATCACCCCTTGTTGACTATTTATCATTGTTTTATTCAGTATATTTGCACCTACCCTTCATATTTGGAGACCGTCTTCTCCATCCACAACCTGAGGATGTACCGTATTGTGGTGAGAAAGCACCCACTGACACAAAACAAATTACATGGAATTTAATTTAGTAGAGAGGCAGTTGTAGGTGCTGCTTTAGTGTTTGCACTTATCAAGTCACTTTGTTCTGTCTAGTGTTATTTGATTGTGCTGCCAAAAATTTATATCAAGAAGCACTTCTGTGTACTGGCACATATGAATAATATTTTCAGCTTTACCAATTTGATAATTAGAACTCCCTATGTAATGGGTGATGATATGGTTGATGATAATGAATTGTTTAAATTACCGAATAATTGTATTTTTACTGAGCTGATTCCTTATTTACAATCTTTTATTTATAACATTAAAACATTTAAAAATTATATTGAGTGTAGTGTGTGGGTGTATGTGTGTGTGTGGTTATGTCAACAAATGAAGTGGCTAGTAAATCAGATGTGTTGGTATTGTGCTTTGGAATTTAAAATACCTGGAATAGAAGGAGTGAACATGTTGCTGCTGAAGTGCATTTAATTTCAAAGGAACTTATGAAGAGGTAATTAAAATTGTGTACCAGTTGAGGTTTTCATGTTATAAGATCCCAGAAGACCACAACTCGTGATTAAAACTGAATAAATTTGTAAGGTGATCTTATTGTATTTCTGTAGGACTGGCCTAACCAGTTCTGCTTTTTTGTTTGTTTTGTTTGCACCTGTGTTGAAACAGTGACACTATATGTCACACAGACCTTTTCTCACCAAATTTGGCTCTGTGCCCATCAAGCCAAAAATCTTTTCACAAGAAAATTAATAAATATTCAGACAATTTGAGGTCGTTACCATTACTGTTTTTGAAATTCAAGAGTTCAGGGGTTATCGCGTCACTTTTTCAGCCTAATTGATCTTTTTACCTCTTTTTTTCCCCCCCACTTCAGAGCATATTCTCTACCAGTTTTGAAGGAACAGTCAACTTTATGCCTTGACTTTCTTTCTTTGTGCTGCCAGCAGTTTTTATAATTTCTATTTTAGGTGAGCTGTACAATTTTCTGATCCATGCTCTTGTAATATAGCTGTATCAGTGTTTGTAATGTAACAAAATTTTGTCATGGTACAGAATATTGCATGAATTTTTTATGAGTTTACAGGAAGCTAAGACAGTATGTGATTTATATACAACAGACATGGAAGAGAATCAAAATATCGAGAGGGTACTGAGTAATGAGAACGAAGATTTTAGGCATTTTATAATTGATAAAATTTGCTTGGAAATGATAACCTACAACCTAAGCCATCATATACAGGGTTATTCATAAGTCCGTGAAACATTTTAAAATTTCGCAACAAATAAACTTCTGAATGGATCATGGTAGTTCTTACGCCGATAGAGAGAGAAACTCTCCAAGTTTTTTTTACATATTTCACAGATGCTCAATGTGTCCACCTTTGGTAATGCGGCAGACATCTATGCGATAGCCCAGCTCGTTCCACACGTGTGTCAGCATTTCATGGTCGACCAGAGCCACAGCAGCAGTATGGTTGCGAAAATCTGGAGATTAACAGGGAGTGGAGGCACAAAGACAGTGTCCTTCACAAACCCCCAGAAGAAAAAGTCGCATGGGGTTAAATCTGGGGACTGGGGTGGTCACTGCATTAACGCGTCATCTTCTTTTCCTGTGCATCCAATCCACCTTTGTGGCAAGTTTCGATTGATACCCTTACATGTCTTTGTAGTGAGCCAGAGAGCCGTCTTGTTGAAAGATGTAATCATTACTGTCTTCATTCAACTGTGACATCAGCCAGTTTTCTAACATGTTTCACGGACTTACGAATAACCCTGTATAATATACTACAGTACAGTTAATAGTTTACTTTAATTACTGCCCTGAGGGCAATATTTATCTGAAATATTATTGTCAGGCTTATTATCTGAATGCCCTTTCTTTTAACTAATAATTATTTTTAATGTTTTCATCTACAAACAGTATTTTTACAGAATGTCTGATGGTAGTTTCATTATAAACTGAAATGTATAGCTATGTGGTATAACAATGGAGTTTTTTTAATTCATAACCAGTTGTATTGGGCAGAATTATGATTGCTTTTTGTCTGAATGGTCGTTGGCACATTGGAGTAAAGCAGATATCCTCATGAGAAGATTCTCTGGTTCAGAAATTGTTCAAATGCTACATAATTATTCACATCAACTACTGGTTCTCTAAGCTATAAACAAAAGAATGTTGTTAATAAATTCAGATCAGATTGGTGCGTTATTGATTACATGTAATCTCGAGTGGACCCCAGTTATCCAGATTTGTAGATATGCTATACAGAACAAGCAGTATGTGCCCAAAAGACCCCAAAATTTAACCTCCAAGCTTTTACCTTTTTCTTCTCCCCCCCCCCCCCCCCCCCCCCTCGTTCTTTAAATTGAAAAAATTTTTTTACTTTTCGTTTGTTTTTGGTAGCAATTACCAAGCGCACAGCAGGACAGTAAATAATGAGGTTTTTGCGTGGGTCTTTGATTAGGTT
>Ga0123357_10004024_pt1 | contig 17105 bp, 15 predicted proteins | sample TergutEmb28metaG_FD_89873 | JGI IMG/M metagenome (GOLD analysis project Ga0123357, IMG submission 89873) | Embiratermes neotenicus P4 segment gut microbial communities from Petit-Saut dam, French Guiana - Emb289 P4 | ecosystem: Host-associated > Arthropoda: Insects > Digestive system > Gut ... | reverse complement strand
GAAAATTTCGGAATCCTTTCAATGGGAATGTCCGGAGACTATATAACAGCGGTGGAGGAGGGCGCCAATATGGTGCGGGTCGGTTCCGCGATATTTGGCGACAGAGATTATGGAAATAAGTAAAAAACTTTTTTTTATCGGTTCGGGAAATATGGCGCAGGCCATCATTTCAGGTTTGCTGCAGTCAAAGCTTGTGCGCGCTGAAAATATCGTCTGCAACGACGTTGTAAAAGAAAAACTTGAAGCTATCGCAGAAAAGTTCGGCGTAGGGATAGCCGAAAGCAAGAGAGAAGCCATAATAGGTTCAGACATTATTTTCTTGTCGGTTAAGCCGCAGAATATGCCGCAAGTGTTCGAAGAGATAAAAAATTTCGTAAAGAAAGACACGATAATAATTTCAATCGCAGCCGGCATCACGACAAAATTTATCGAAGATTCCGTCGGTAAAAACGTAGGCGTCATAAGAGCCATGCCAAATACTCCCGCGCTCGTTCTTGAAGGCGCCACTGCGCTTTGCAAAGGCAAACATGTTTCGGGCGACCAGCTTGAAAAAGCCAAACAGCTTTTCGGCGCGATAGGAAAAGCAGAGATTCTTCCCGAAGAAAAGTTCGATATTCTTACCGCTCTTTCCGGCTCGGGACCGGCATACGTTTTCTATTTGTGCGAGCTTATGCAGAAAGCCGCGGAAAAATTAGGTCTTGACGCAGATACGTCTGAGAAATTTGCGGTGCAGACGGTTTATGGCTCGGGCAAAATGCTTGCCGTCACAAAAACTCCGGCTTCGCGGCTCAAAGAAATTGTGAAGTCTCCGAACGGTACGACGGAAGCTGCGTTAAAATATTTCGAATCGCATAAACTTGCGGAAATTGTTGAAAAAGCCATGGAAGAAGCGGTTCGCAGATCAAAAGAGTTGAGCAAATAGGCGCTGAGCCTAAAGGCGGCATAATATGGTAATTAAAGTCAGAGTAATACCAAGTTCTAAAAGAAACGAAGTCGTCAGCAGAATCGGTTCGATATTGAGAGTGAAAATTACCGCGCCTGCTGTTGAAGGCAAAGCAAACGAAGAGCTCTGCGAGTTCCTTTCGGATTTTTTTGACGTAAAACGTTCAAACGTTTTTTTGAGAAAAGGCGAACGCGGAAGAGAAAAGACTATCGAGATTACAGGCCGCACAGAAGAAGAATTAGAGGAAGTACTGGATACGATACCTTAGAATGTTGGATGTTATAGTAGTTGTTTTTGTCGCCTCACGCGTCCTATGAACGAAAAAATTTTATAGGCGCGTCTAATTTTTATGTGTCTGAGTGCGCAACGCGCGCGAGTTTATAAAAATTGCCTATAAAATAAATAAGGATAGAGCGCTCACGTCTCGCGCTCGCCGCAAGGCACATGCTCCTTACTCGTCGCATTGCGGCTGTGTCAGCGACGGGTGTTTTGCTTACTTTTTCACTCGAGAAAAAGTAAGGCGCGGGGGCAGGGGGACGCAACACCCCCGCTACGTAACAAATGTAAATTTGTAAGGATATAAAATGGATACGGAAAAGAAAGATTACTCCAAAACCGTAAATCTCCCGAAAACTGATTTTCAGATGAAAGCCAATCTCTCTCAAAGAGAGCCGGCGTTTGCCGCGGATTGGGGAAAAGAAAATCTGTATTTGCAGATGTGCGAGAAAAATAAAAACAAGAAAAAATTTATTTTTCATGACGGGCCTCCCTATGCCAACGCGCATATACACATAGGCACGGGGTTAAATAAAGTTTTGAAAGATTTCATAGTTAAGTTCCGCTCGATGAGCGGCAGTTACGTTCCGTTTACTCCTGGCTGGGATTGTCACGGCCTTCCGATAGAGCAGCTTGCGCTAAAAGAGCTTAAGACCGATAAAAATAAAGTCGACAGAATGGTTTTTAGAAAACAGGCTGCGGATTTCGCAAGAAAATTCGTAGAAATTCAAAAAACGGAGTTTAAGCGCCTTGGCGTTTTTGCCGACTGGGATCATCCTTATTTGACACTTGATCCAAAATACGAGGCTTCGATAATAAAAGTTTTCGGCGACCTGGCCAAAAAAGGCTACATATACCGCAAGAAGAAGCCGGTTTACTGGTGCCCGACGTGCGAAACCGCCTTGGCCGACGCCGAAGTTGATTATGCCGACCATTCGTCCGACTCCATAATGGTGAAGTTTAAAATAAACTCTCTTCCCGAAACCCTCAAAAACAAAGAAAACGTTTTGAAAGATTTCTCGGTTTTGATATGGACTACGACTCCGTGGACTCTTCCGGCAAACGTGGGACTGGCGTTTAACGAAAAAGCAGATTACATAGCGGCGGTTTTTAAATTTGACGGCGGAAGAGAAGAAAAACTTGTGGTCGCCAAAGCTCTTGCCGATAGCGTAAAAGATAAAACAAAAGCTTTGGAATATAAGATACTTGCAGAATTTAAAGGCGCCGACTTCGTCGGACTCATAGCGCAAAATCCTGTTATGGACAGAAGTTCTCAGGCGATACTTGCGGATTTCGTAAGCCTTGAAGACGGAACTGGAATAGTTCACATAGCTCCCGGCCACGGGCAGGACGATTACCAGGCCGGACTCGATTACGGCCTTGAAGTTCTTTCTCCGATAAATGACAAAGGTTTGTTTACAAAAGAGGTGCCGGAGTTTGAGCATGTTCACATATTCAAAGCCAACCCGTTGATAATAGAGAAACTTGAAAAAGAAGGTAAGCTGCTTGCTAAACTGCAAATACAGCACTCTTACCCTCATTGTTGGAGATGCAAAAAACCGATAGTTTTCAGAGCCACTCCACAGTGGTTTTTAAATATCGATCACGAAGATTTAAGAGATAAACTTTTAAAAGACGTCAAAGACGTCAACTGGATACCGAAGTACGGCGAGAATAGAATATCGTCCATGGTTGAAAACCGTCCGGACTGGTGTTTGAGCCGCCAGAGACTTTGGGGCGTTCCGATACCCGTGTTTTACTGCAAAGACTGCGGCGAAGCCTTGATAGATCCCGAGATAATTTATCGCATATCAAAGCTTTTCGGAGAGGAAGGTTCTGACGCATGGTTTACGATGAGCGAAGAGGAATTGCTGGCAGGCGTTGGCGCTAAATGTCCATCGTGTGGATCTAAAAATTTCAGGAAAGAAGAAGATATACTCGATGTCTGGTTTGATTCCGGAGCTTCGCAGGAAGCCGTTTTATCGAGCGGCAACTATAAAGATTTGGAATTTCCGGCGGACTTGTATCTTGAAGGCAGCGACCAGCACAGAGGCTGGTTCCAGACTTCTTTGATTCTTGCCGGCGCGACAAAAGGGGAAGCCCCCTACAAAAACGTTTTGACGCACGGTTTCGTAGTGGACGGCGAAGGCAAAAAAATGTCTAAGTCGTTAGGCAATTTTATTTCCGCAGAAGACATGATAAAAAAATACGGAGCCGATATACTGCGTCTTTGGATAGCTTCCAGCGATTACAGAGAGGACATAAGAATTTCCGACGAGATAATAAAAGGACTCAGCGACGCTTACAGAAAAATAAGGAATACGATTCGTTTTCTTCTGGGCAATGTCGGAGATTTCGATTATAAAAAGGCCGTTGCTTATGACAATTTGCAGGAAATAGACAAATACGCTTTGTACCGCTTACAAGATTTGATAAGCCAGACGTCCGCGGCTTACGAAACTTACGAGTTTCATAAGGCGGCGGGCGCCATAAATAATTTCTGCACGGTTTTTCTGAGCGGTTTTTATCTTGACGCTTTGAAAGACACGCTCTATTGCGACGCGAAAGATTCCAAAGAAAGGCTTAGCGCTCAGACAGTTATGCTTGAAACATGCTCAGCAATAATAAGGCTTGCAGCTCCGATACTTTCGTTTACATCGGAAGAGGCATGGGAGGAAATAATAAAAATAATTCCGTCTTCTGAAAAGTCCGTGTTTCTTGCGGACTTTCCGACGGTAAATAATAAGTTTGTTTTACGCGCGGAAACCGCGTCAAAATGGGGAAAGATTCTTCATGTTCGTCAGGAAGTTTTGGCAGCGTATGAGCTTTTAAGAAAAGATAAAACCATAGGCTCCAACCTTGAAGCTTCGGTTAACGTTAAATACGGAACGGAGTATGCCGACGTTTTTGAAAATAAAAATCTGCTCAATCTGGTTTTCGGAAGCTGGGACGTATCTTGCGAAGCTGCGAAAGAAAAAGATGTTCTTGAAGTAAAGGCCGGTAAGTCTCAATATCATAAATGTTCAAGATGCTGGAGACATATTGAAAATGTCGTTGATGAGCTGTGCCCCAGGTGCGAGAGTGTCGTTGGCAAGTAAATATGAAAAAACCAATTATAGTCGCCGCAATACTTTTAATATTCGATCAGCTTACCAAATATCTTGTAGTTAAGCTCGTTCCTTATGGCGCTGCAATTCAAATTGTAGCGCCGTTTAATTTTTTTAACGTAACGCACTTGAACAATACTGGCGCCGCATTCAGCTTTTTTCAAGGCGCGAATTTTTTGTTTGTTCTGCTTGTGCTTGTGTTTTTGATTGCCGTTTGCGTTTGGCTTTTCAAAAACAGAACTAAAATTACGGTTTTGCAAAAATACGCATTTGCCTTGGTTGTGGCCGGCGGAGCCGGAAACCTTATTGACAGAGTGTTTCGCGGTTCGGTGGTTGATTTTCTGGATTTTGGGATAAACAATTTGAGATGGCCGTCGTTTAATATTGCGGATTCATGCATTACGATAGCGGCGGTTCTTATAGTTGTAAGTTTATTAAAGCAGCCGGCAAAGCCGGCAAAAGGTAAGAGGAGATAAATTATATGCATCCTATACTTTTCAGCGTCGGCAGTTTTACCATTTATTCGTATGGTTTTTTTGTGGCTCTTGGTTTTATTTCCGCGGTATGGTACATGTCTTACGCCTTGAAAAAATCCAAGTCAAAAATTTTATCGCAAGACCAGCTTTATTCGCTTGCGATTTATCTGATTATAGCAGCCGTCGTAGGCGCAAGAGTTGTATACGAGTTTGTCGAAAACTTCGCCGGCTTTATGGCAAACCCGTTTGACATATTCAAAGTTTGGCAGGGCGGACTTGTTTTTTACGGCGGGCTTATAGCGGCAGTGGCGACTTTTGTTTTTTTTGCGGTCAAAAAGAAAAAAAATGTTCTTAAGCTTGCCGACCTTTTTGCTCCCGCTATAGCTTTAGGGCATTTTTTCGGACGCATCGGATGTTTTTTCGCAGGGTGCTGCTACGGAAAAGAATGCGCGCTTCCGTGGTCTGTGGAGTTTAATAATCCCGATACGCTGGCCGTAAAAGGAGTGCATGTCCACCCTACCCAGCTTTATGAGGCGTTCGGAAATCTTATTATATTCGTCATTCTTGCGCTTTATAACAAAAACAGGGATAAACACAAAGCCGGAAATACGCTCGCGCTTTATTTCTTGGGATACGGAATTTTAAGATTTGTCGTAGAATTTTTCAGGGCCGATTACAGGGGCGGGGAATTCCTCGGGCTTTCCGTCTCTCAGGTGTTTTCGATTATCTTATTTGCGATAGGATGCATAATGCTCACGAACGAGCAGATAACGGTAAAAGTTAAAAAAATAAGGAAGAGAAAAAAAACGCAATCTAATGCAAAAAATAGAATACGAAAAATTTGAAAGAGAACGCGTAGATTCTTTTTTGGCGGAAAGATTTAAAGAATATTCGCGTTCTTATTTCCAAAAGCTTTTGGAAGCCGGACAATATGTGCTTGTCAACGGCAAGCCCGTGCTTGCGAGCTTTAAATTAAAACGCGGCGATACGGTTGCAGTGGAGTTCGCAAAAGAGAGACAGGTATCCGAAATAGCTCCGGAAAAAATTAAGCTTGATATAATCTATGAAGACGACGACATAATTATCGTAAATAAGCAGCCCGGCATAGTAGTTCATCCGTCATACGGGCATGAAACAGGCACTCTTCTTAACGCTTTAACCGCGCACGCCAAAGGGCGCTTCGTCCCATATTTGGTGCACAGGTTGGATAAAGACACCTCGGGGCTTATAATTTTCGCAAAGAATGAAAAATCTAAAATCAGCATTTCCAAACAGCTTCAAAACAGAGCGGTAAAAAAAATATATCTGGCTGCCGTAAAAGGAACTATCGTAGAAAACAAAGGAAGAATAGAGGCGCCGCTCGGGCGCTCTCCGCAAAATAGAAAGTTAATGACCGTCAATCCTCTGGCAAAAAAAATGGCGATAACAGAGTTCAAAGTTATTGCAAGAAAAGACGGGTTCACGCTTGTGGAAGTCCATATTATTACGGGAAGAACTCATCAGATAAGAAGCCACATGAAATATATAAATCATCCCGTGATAGGCGATAAGCAATACGGCGGGCCGGCCGTTATAGACGGCAAGACTTATGACAGGCAGATGCTTCACGCTTATAACATCACGTTTACGCATCCGAGGACATGTAAAACCGTGGAGTTTACTGCACCGCTGCCGGAAGATATGCGAGAAATATTCAAAGTTTAATCGTATATAAATAAAAAACCGGGTTTAGCAAATTTGCTAAACCCGGTTTTTTGTATTTAAAAATTACTTATTTCGTTTTGGAAAGCGAAGCTACTTTTTTTGAAAGTCTGGCTTTTTGGTTTGCGGAAGCTTTGAAATGTATTATGTTCTTTTTCGCGGCCTTGTCCCACTGTGAGAAAACAGCTTTAAGCGCTTCCTGAGCCGCTTTCAAATCGTTATTTTTTACGGCGGTTTCAACTTTTTTTACGGCCGTTTTTATCGTGCTTTTTATAGCCGCGTTTCTTTCTGTTCTCTTGGACGCTTTTCTCGCTTCTTTAAGAGCCGAGGTGTGTCTTCCAGTTTTAAGTTTTGCCATTAATATCTCCTAAACAATGTGAATTTCGTTTACGAATTATACATCATTATATGTCTCATAGTCAATTAAAAAGCGTTGAGCAGCTTCTGATAGCTTGCCAACGGCCAGTATTCGTCCGCGACAAGATCTTCGGCGGTGTCCGCTTTCTCTCTGACGGCTCGTAAAATGTCCGAACCTTCGTTTGCGAACTTCTCGGCGGTTTTTTGAAGCTGTCCGGCATGCTCCTCATTTTCTTTCAAGAATTCTTCAAGCTTCGAAGAATCGTTGCGTATGCCGTCATAAAGTTTAATCAGAGTTTCCGTTTCTTTCCTGAAAGATGAAGATTTAAGTCCTAGCTTTTCAACTTCTTCGTTCGCTATCGAAAGAGCCTCAATTTGTTTGAGTATTGCAGGAAGGAGTAGCGTATTTAACATTTTTATCGCATACTTGAATTCGATTTCTTTTACTTTGACGTAGTTCTCGAGCTTTATTTCTATTTTAGATTCAAGCTCTCTTTTCGAGAGAATTTTATAATCTTCAAAAACTTTTATTACTTCCGGATCAGTCAAAAGTTTCATGGCTTCGGGAGTGTTTTTTGCGTTTGGCAATCCGCGCTTGGCGGCTTCCTTATGCCATTCGTCGGAGTACCCGTTTTTTTCGAAGCATACTCCTTTGGTTTCTTTCACTATGTCTTTTATAACTTCAAGAGCCGCTTGCCTTACTTCTCCGCCTTTCGACGTTATTCTTTTTATGATTTCGTCGAATCCGTAAACCGCAAGAAGGTTGAGAGCGGTTCCGGCTTCGGCCGGGTTTGATGAAGCTCCCATCGCTCTGAACTCAAATTTATTGCCGGTGAAAGCTACGGGGGAAGTTCTATTTCTGTCGGCGTAATCTTTGTTTACTTTCGGCAAATTCTGGACGCCTAAAGTAATTTCGTTGATTTCTTTTTCGTTTATCGTTCCGGTTTTTTCTATCGAATTTAACACGTCGTTTATAAACTCGCCAAGATAAACCGACATTATAGCCGGAGGAGCTTCATTTGCGCCGAGCCTGTGGTCGTTGCCCGCGTCCGCGGTGGCTGCCCTAAGTATTCCGCCGAATTTTTTGACTCCGAGCAGCACGGCCGATATCGCAAGAAGAAACGTAATATTTTTAAGCGGAGATTTGGAAGGCTCGAAATAATTCGCTCCCGTATTGTCTCCTATTGACCAATTGAAATGTTTGCCCGAGCCGTTTACTCCGTCGAAAGGTTTCTCGTGCAGAACCGCTATCAGGTTATGTTTTTCCGCGACTTTTTTGAGTGTTTCCATTATCTGCAAATTGTTGTCTATCGCGAGGTTTGCTTCCTGATAAAGAGGGGCGAGTTCAAACTGATTGGGAGCGACTTCGTTGTGCCTTGTTTTGACGGGAATGCCTCTGCGGTAAAGTTCGTGGTCTACTTCTTCCATAAACTTTAAAACGTTGCGCTGGATGTTTCCGAAATAGTGGTCTTCCATCTGCTGGCCTTTGGCCGGCTTGTTGCCGAACAGCGTTCTTCCGGTGACGGTAATATCGGGCCTTGATTTCGCGACCTCTTTCGATAAAAGAAAATACTCCTGCTCTATGCCGGCAAAAACTTTTAGCTGTTTTGCGTTTTTGTTGCCGAGAAGTTTTTGCAACTCTATGACTTTTTCGTTTAAAGCGCTTATCGAGCGCAGCAGCGGGGTTTTAAGATCTAAAACTTCGCCTGTCCACGAAAGAAATACCGACGGTATAACCAAAGTTTTCGTATTCCCGGCTTCAAGAAGAAACGCGGGCGACGTAGGGTCCCAAGCGGTGTAGCCTCTAGCTTCGAAAGTCGAGCGTATTCCGCCGGAAGGAAAAGACGAAGCGTCGGGCTCAGACTGGACTAGCTGCGAAGCGGAAAACCTTTCTATGATTTCGCCTTTATCGTCGTAGTCTATAAAAGAATCGTGCTTTTGAGCGGTGCCGCCTCTCTGCGGCTGAAACCAGTGAGTGAAATGCGTCGTGCCGTTTTCAAGCGCCCACTCTTTCATTGCGTGAGCGACTTCTCCGGCTATGGACTGGTCAAGCGGTTCAAGGTTGTCTACGGCCGCCACGAGTTTTTCGTAAACGTTTTTGCTGAGTTTCTGTTCCATTACTTTTTTGGTAAACACCAGTTCGCCGTAAAAATCATTGATAGATTTCATATCCGTCTCCTTTTTTGTAAAATCTGAAGGTAATTTCCAGAATTTTACGGATATTTCGTGAATATATGTGTAAGAACATGCATAAATTAACATTTTTAAAACATAATGTCAAGCAAAATATATTAAAATCATGTTTTTAGCTTTACGATTTTAGAATTATCCGTTTTTGTGAGGCAAAAATAAGGAAAAAGCAAGAAAATCATAGTTTTTGCGCCAAAAATTGACAAAATGGTTACACCTATATATAATAGGCGAATCAAATTCACAAAAGGAAATGTTATGGCAAAAATTTACAACAAACTAACTGAGCTAATAGGCGGCACTCCGCTGTTAAGGCTTAATAACTTTGAAAAGGCTGTCGGCGCCAAAGCCGAGATTATCGCTAAACTCGAATACTTTAATCCGGCAGGAAGCGTGAAAGACAGAGTGGCTCTTGCCATGATTGAGGATGCAGAGAAAAAAGGAATCCTAAAAAAAGATTCTGTAATAATTGAACCCACAAGCGGAAACACCGGCATAGGACTTGCTTCTGTTGCCGCTTCAAGGGGATATAAAGTTATTTTGACAATGTCTGAAACTATGAGCGTTGAACGCAGAAACCTTTTGAAAGCTTACGGCGCGGAACTTATCCTTACGGAAGGCTCGAAAGGAATGAAAGGCGCGATTGCGAAAGCAGAAGAGCTTGCAAAGCAAACTCCAAACTCTTTTATTCCGGGACAGTTTGTTAATCCCGCGAACCCGGCGGCCCATAAAGCCTCAACGGGACCTGAAATTTGGCAAGACAGCGACGGGAAAGTAGATTTCTTTGTTTCCGGAGTGGGCACCGGCGGCACGATAAGCGGCGCGGGCGAATATCTGAAATCGAAAAATCCTAAAATAAAAGTTATCGCGGTTGAGCCGGCGGATTCTCCGGTTCTCTCGAAAGGAACAGCGGGGCCGCATGCTTTGCAAGGGCTTGGCGCCGGTTTTGTGCCCGACACTCTTAACGTAAAAATTTACGACGAAATAATAACGGTTGCGAGTGTTGACGCTTTCAATGCCGCAAGAGAAGCCGCAAAAAAAGAAGGTATGCTCGTCGGAATTTCTTCGGGAGCAGCTTTGGCTGCAGCCACTGAGGTTGCCAAACGCGCCGAAAATTCCGGAAAGAAGATAGTCGTGATTTTACCTGATAACGGGGAAAGATATCTTTCAACTCCACTGTTTGAAAAATAGGCGCTTCGTCTTTTGAGTTTAAATTACAAGGATTGTGCGCTCACCACTCGCGCCCGCTCCAAGACACGTCTGACTTATTCGTCAGACTGTCGCTACACCGGCTCATGTATTCCCGCATTGCTCCCACGAACGGGGAAAGATATCTTTCAACTGCTCTTTTTGAGAAATAAAATCAGATACAAACAAAAAGAACACCGGCGCCTTTTTTAAGGCGCCGGTGTTCTCTTTGTTTGACAATTTTATTTCTTCACAATCTTGCTGAACACGTCTTCTCTGCAAACGGCATCGTCTGGGCTGCATTCCGCGGCGGCTATTTCAGCCGCTGTCGCAAGCAAGCTTTGTTCTTCGAGATCGTCAAGCAAAAGTGACGTCAGAGATTTTGCCACCTCTTCTTCTTCTACCGCTATTCCCGATACGCCTATCTGTTTGAAATGTTCTTTGCTGTGCTGAAAACGAGCGCGGACAAATATGCGCGCTTTTGGATTTAACGCCGCGGCAAGCGACGCTGTTGCCGACGCTACGCTTAGCGAAGGCACTGTTATTATGACGTAATCCGCGCTTGAAATTCCGGCTGCTTCAAGTATCGTTTTTTTTGCGGAGTCTCCGTAAACGGTAAAAAATCCCTGCGAGCTTAAAGAGTTCACGGTATCTATGTTCATCTCGACTATTATCGGATGAACGTCATGCTGCATCAGCGTTTCGGTTATTTTTCTGCCCGTCGGTCCGTAGCCCACTATTATCGCGGTCTTTTTCGCAAGATACTCTTCCGTGGGAAGAAGATTTTTCGCAAGCTGCTGGTTTTTGTTTCTTTTTTTGCCGCGCTTGTCGGCTACGGCGGTTAAAAATTTCCAGAGTTTTTTATTGGATTTCAGCGCGTTTTCATAAACCGGAATTTTCCGAAATATCGTCGGATTTAACGTTATGGAAATTATCGCGCATATCACTATGACGTTGTAAACCGTGTCTCCGGCAAGATTCAATCTTTTGGCTTCCTGCGCTAAAATGAACGAGAACTCCCCGACTTGAGCAAGACCAGCCGCGACGGTGAGAGCCGTGCGCGTAGAGTATCCTAAAACCGTAACTACGACCATAGCCGTAAGCGGCTTTATCAAAAAAACTATCGCAAGGCACGCCACTATCAAAACAGGGTATTCTATTACAAACCGCGGATTAAAAAGCATGCCGACCGCGAGAAAAAACAAAACCGCGAAAGCGTCTCTGAGGGGAAGAATATCGGCTCCGGCTTGGTTGCTGACTTTGCTTTTTCCGACGACCATGCCGCCTAAAAACGCTCCAAGCGCGAAAGACGCTTGAAACACTACCGCCGCAAGAACCGCCGTCGCGAAAGCTATTACCAAAACCGTAAGAGTAAACAATTCCTGCGAGCGCGTCTTTGCGACTTTTGACAAAGTCCACGGGACAAGCCTTCCGCCGACTTCCATTACCAAAACCCAAAGTATGCATATTTTCAAGATTGCAAAAACTATGGCTTCCGCCATTTTTACGTTGCTGCCCGCGGACGCCGAGCCTATATGGTTTAAAAGACCCGAAAGAATCGGAAGAATAACTAAAATCAAAATGGTAAAAACGTCTTCGACTATAAGCCACCCGACGGCGACGTGACCGTGGACTGTGTGCATGGAGTCGTTGTCGGACAGCACCCTTAAAAGCACCACGGTGCTTGCTACCGAAAGGCTCATTCCCAAAATAAGACTTGATTTTAAATCGAGTCCCAAGAGCGTTCCTATATAGGTGCCAAGGGCCGTTGCCACCGCGCTTTGCGCTATAGCGCCCGGAATGGCTACTCCTTTTACGGCAATTAAATCGTCTATTTTGAAATGGAGCCCGACTCCGAACATCAAAAGTATGACGCCGGCTTCGGAAAGCTGGAAAGCAAGATTATAGTCGGCTTGAAAAAACGGAGTGTGCGGACCGATTAGAAAACCCGCGAGCAGGTATCCGACAATGGAAGAGAGTCCGAACTTCTGGGTTATAAATCCAAAAGTCAAGGCAAAAGCAAAACCTATTGCCAATATGTAAAGTAGCTGGTAATCGTGCATGCTATTCCTTTGTGCTTGCTATTATTCCGCCGCCGAGCACAACGTCTCCGTCGTAGAATACTACACTTTGACCCGATGTCACGGACATTTGCGGCTCGTCAAAAACTACTTCGGCTTCGTCATTTTCGAGGATTGAGACCTTTGCCTTGGCCGGCGCGTGCTGCTGGCGTATTTTTGCCATGACTTCAACCGGCGAGGCAGGTTTTGCAACGGAGCCCCAAGAAATATTTTTGGCAGTGAGCTTTTTGGAATACAAGTCTTCTTTGTTTCCTACAACTATCACGTTTTGTTTTGCAAGGATGTCAACCACGTAAAGAGGTTCTTTTGTTCCGCCTGAAAGCCCGAGGCCTTTGCGCTTGCCTATCGTATAGTTCCAAACTCCGGAATGTTTGCCTAAAACTTTTCCGTTTTTATCTATGATATCGCCGGGATTTGTTTTAAACTGCAAAATGTCATTATAATCGCCACAGTAAAAATCCTGGCTGTCGGGCTTGTCGGCAACGGGGAGTCCTATATCTGCCGCTATTTTGCGGACTTCGTTTTTTGTAAGATCTCCGAGAGGAAAAAAAGTTTCTGCCAGAGTTTTTTGCCGCAAGCGGTATAAAAAGTAAGTCTGGTCTTTGCGTTTATCTTTGGGTTTGCGCAACTCGAACAGGCGCGACTTATCGTTGTATTCTATTTTTGCGTAATGTCCCGTGGCGAATTTGTCGAAAGAAAGCCCTGTTCTTTTAGCCGCCTGAGGCAAAACGCCGAATTTGATATAAGTGTTGCACCATACGCACGGGTTGGGAGTTCGTCCGGATTTGTATTCGCTTTTAAAATTTTCAAGCACAACAGCTTTATATTCTTCTCTGCAGTCTATGATGTGGTAGGGAATTTTTAAAAATTTAGATATTTTTTTTACTGCAGCAATGTCATCGTTTTCCGGCCCGAGGCATGCGCCGGCGCCTTCAACTTTTGGCGCGGGCATGGAACTGTCCCAAATGGACATCATAGCCCCGGTCACTTCGTGACCTTGCTGCTTTAATAAATATGCTGCGACTGCAGAATCTACGCCGCCGCTTAGGCCTACTAATATCTTCATATTTTTTTACCTGCCGTTTTGCTCATACCTTTGGTTTTTGAAACGCTTCTTCCTATGGATTTTATTTTGTTTTCTACGTTAATCCTGTTTTCACGCGGAGTCGCGGCGATTTTTGTTTTTCCCGGATACAATTCGTATTTCTTGCTGTATTCGCCTTCGGTAGCGTTAGGCATCACGACGTTAGCCCCGCTTTTCAGCGCAATCATGCGGCCTTCGGGGTCAAGAATTTCCATCGCTGTCGTGGCCGGAATATTTATATCCGGCATCAAAAGGCGCAGTATCGCCATAATTCTCAGCGACAGCTCAAAAATTTTTTCATTCGAATCAAAATTTTTATCTATGGGCGTATCGGGGTTGTAAATAAACGGGCCGATTCCCGCCATATCCACGGGTATAGATTTAAGATATAGAATGTCTTTGGCTATGCTTTCAAGCGTTTGTCCCGGGAGTCCCGCCAAAATTCCCGAGCCGGTTTCATATCCGAGCTTTTTTATATTTTTAAGGCATTCTTTTCTGTTTTCAAGGCTCATGCCCGGGTCAAGCCGCTCGTATAAAGATTTATCCGTTGTCTCTATTCTTAAAAGGTATCTGTCCGCTCCGGCTTCTTTGTACGCCTTATACTCTTCGAAAGTTTTCTCGCCGACGCTTAGCGTCACGGCCATGTCCATCTTTTTTATTTCTGATATTATTCCCGTCATAATGTCCGGCGTGTAATGCGAATCTTCTCCGGATTGCAAAACCACGGTTTGATATCCGTAGCTTTTGGCCTTTGACGCAAGCTCTATTATGGCTTTCGGTTCAAGGCGGTATCTGTCCGTTTTTGAGTTGCCCGACCTAAGCCCGCAGTAAAGACAGTTTTGTTTGCAGATATTTGAAAATTCTATTAAAGCGCGCAGATGAACTTCGTCGCCGACATGCTCTTTGCGCACGGCATCCGCCGCCGAGAAAAGCTTCGAGGTTTCTTCGGTTTTTAAGAGCTCCAAAACCTCATTTTCCGTCAGCGAATTCGTTTTTCGAACTTTATTTAAAATTCCGTCGATTGTCATTCACTTATTTTAGCATAAAAAAGATTCAGGGAGAGGACATATTATTCCCTGAATCTTTTATTTTGAAACCGGTTTAATTGAATTTTTTATCAAAATTCGCGTCATCCATGCAAAGCAGGACAATACCTTCGACAAAAGCTATAACGGCTATTATAAAAAGAAAAAGAAAACCTATAAGAACGACGCATAAGAAAAAGCTGACCAGCGTGGAAATTAAAAATGCCATGCCGTAGCCTGTTCTTCCGAGATAAAATTCGTGTATGCCTAACATCCCCAAGAAAATTGCCAAAAGCCCTGCGGCAATTTTATCTTTTCTGCGCGAAACGGCAGGTTTTGAAGATATCGTCAGCCGCGCTTCTAAACGCCTATTTTTGACGCGAGAGGACGCCTGTTTTGCGGGTTTGGATTTTTTGATCGGTTTGCGTGCCATAAACTCTCCTTTTCAGAAGTTAATACGTAAAAAAATTATATAAAACAAATGATAATAATGCAAAAATATAGTAAAATTTAACAGTATTATCACGAAAAAGGAGGTAGAGATGAGCAAACTCCGTTTCAGACACATCTACAGAATGTTTGAGCATATCCGCCCGCTTTTGAGCCATTCGATTGCTTTGGACGAATCTTTAAAATCAAGACGCGCTTTGATTATAGCTTCGCATCCGATGGACGAAGTCATAGGCTGCGCCGGCGCCGCAATAAAACTTTCGGAAAACGGCGGGCATGTCGAAATACTCTATTGCACTAACGAGGGCGAAGATAAGATGAAACAGTCCGAAGCCGCGTCGGCGGTTTTGGGTTCGAAGAAAAATCATTTTCTTCAGTTTAACCCGAGAAGCCTTAACGGAAATAAACGCTTTGACGAAACGCTTTCTTCGGTAATAAAAAGAGTAAAGCCAAACGTAGTTTTTCTTCCTTTCTGGCTTGAGCCGCATACCGATCACGCCGCAATATCTAAATCGCTTATAAAAATAAACGCGGCGTCAAAACTTAACTTTATGGTTTACGCTTATGGATTAAATCTTCCGATTTTGCCTAATGCCGTAGTCGACATATCCGGAGTATGGGATAAAAAAGTGCAGGCCGTCGAAAGTTATCGCAAAAATCCGCCGCCGGCGAAGAATTATTTGAGTATGGTCAGAGACTTAAACTCTTACTGGGGAGAAAGAAAAAGGTCTGGCATGCAGTTTGCGGAGCCTTTTTTTAAGACAAGCGCGCAAGAGTATATAGCGCTCGGGAGAAAAATTTTCAGATGAGAAAAGTTTCGGCTTACGTCATTACCAAGAACGAGGAGAAACATATTAAAGAGTGCGTCGAAAGCGTGCTTTTTGCCGACGAGGTTGTTCTTGTTGACTCGGGAAGTTCAGACGCTACCGTCGAAATCGCGAAAAAGCTCGGATGCAGAGTCGTAGGGCATAAATTCGAATCTTTCGGCGCGCAGAGAAATTTTGCTCTTACGCAATGTTCGAATGATTGGGTTATAGCCCTTGACGCGGACGAGCGAGTGTCTCCCGAACTTAAAAATGAGATTTTGTCGGAACTTGCAAACCCTTCTGGCGGCGAAGTTTTTATAGCTCCGCGCAAAAGCAAATTTATAAATAAGTGGATTTTACATTCCGGATGGTACCCGGATTACAGGCACCCAATACTTTTTGACAAAACGAAAGCGCGTTATAAAGACCAGCTTGTTCATGAAGATATAGAGTATCGAGGCAAGAAAAGTTATTTTAAGGGAGATATTCTTCATTATCCTTACGACAGCATAAAGCAATTTATAAAAAAGTCCGATCTATACACCGATTTTAAAGCGCAGGAGATGTTTGAGCGCGGCAAGAAATTTAAAGCCGCCAACTTGATAATCAATCCTTCCGCGATGTTTGTAAAAATGTTTTTTACGAAAAAAGGTTTTTTGGACGGCGTTACTGGTTTTGTTTTGGCTGTCCTCTATTCATGCATATATACGTCAATGAAATATATAAAACTCTGGGAATTAGAGCAAAAAGTGAAGCAAAAATGAAAATACTCTATCCTTTCTCAAAAATATATCAGGCTTTGTCGGCGGTGGACAGAAAACTCGCTAAACCGCGCAAGTTTGATAAACCCGTTATCAGCGTCGGAAATCTAACGTGGGGCGGCACCGGAAAAACTCCCGTAGTAATAGAAATCCTGAAATTGCTTGTTAAAAATAATTTGAAACCGGCCGTGCTCACGAGAGGCTACGGCAGAAGAAACAATGTTCCTTTGTTGTTGAAAAACGGCGCAGTAGGAATAAGTCCGGAAGATTCCGGCGACGAGCCGCTTCTTATCGCCAGAAGCATTCCGCAGGCTTACGTGATAGTTGGCGCTGACAGATTCGAAACAGCGCGTTTTTTTAAAGATGAAATAAAGCCTGACGTGTTCATCTTGGACGACGGTTTTCAGCATTGGAAGATAAAAAGGGATTTGGATATCGTCTGTATAAACGCGGCAAATCCTTTCGGCAATAAAATGTTAATTCCGGCGGGCATTTTAAGAGAAAAACCGGAGGCTCTGAAAAGAGCGGATGTTTTAATACTGACAAATTCCGACATGGCAAGCAGCCGTGAAATTACGGCTCTCAAAAAAAAGATATCAAAATATTCAAAAGTAAAGCCATATTTGACGTATTACGGCAAATTGCAATATAAGACCGCGG
>Ga0123357_10004023_pt1 | contig 17106 bp, 13 predicted proteins | sample TergutEmb28metaG_FD_89873 | JGI IMG/M metagenome (GOLD analysis project Ga0123357, IMG submission 89873) | Embiratermes neotenicus P4 segment gut microbial communities from Petit-Saut dam, French Guiana - Emb289 P4 | ecosystem: Host-associated > Arthropoda: Insects > Digestive system > Gut ... | reverse complement strand
TCGTCGCGCCCGCCGCTCCGGGCTGCGTCCAACACGGCGATTCTCTGCCGGGCCCCGCGACCGCGCGTCCAGATCGTTGCCTCGTCGTGCGCTCGGCCGACAGAGAATCGCTCATTGTTAACCGTGTCCCGGGCTCCTGTTAACCAAGTCTCTGTTTCTCTCTACCCGCAGGACAGAACAGAGAGCGCCAACGCTGTCCCGCGCGCCCTCAACGCGCCCTGCGCGCCAGCCCGCAGCGCTCTCTAGGCGAAACCGTCCGGGAACAGCCCATCCGCTTGGATGAGCGCAAACCCCTGGAAAATCAAGCTAGAAACGACGAAGCCCCCGAAGGAGAGCACCTTGGAGGCTTCGTTAACCAGACCCTGCCGCTTGGTTTGCAAACGGCAGGCTTTGGCTCCACGTCGGAAGCCGTTTGCGAACCGCTCTTTGTGACTCTCTCTGGGACAGATTCTTAACATTCGCATGTCCTGCAAAAGAGCGAATGCCTGCGAATCCAGGGTTTGAGGCGTGCGAAGCTGGGACAGATTCTCCGATTCGCACTGGCCCGCGACGAATGCGGGGGCCATTCGTAGTGTGCCCGGACCGCGGCACGAGCTCAATCCTCGCCCAGCATGAAGCCGAGGTGCACCAATGCCATCTGGCAAGCGGAACCGACGAGTACACCGAGTGTTTCATCGATCTCGATCGCGCAGGTGTCCAATATCGTCCGCAGGTCGTCACCGGCTGACGGCCCCCACGTACTGCCGAGACGCGAATGAGCGGCATTCACGGTGTAGCTCCTCGCTCGCTCCTCAACGCGTTTCCAACCGTCGACAGAGATCTTGAAAGCCGAAGCGGCTGTGGGGCCGTCGAAGAAGTCTCCCCCAGCGCCATCGTGAAGGAAGTGGTTCCGAAGCGCGTACGAGACGGCGATGGGCCATCCGAAGGAGTGCCGAAGCGAGTCATATACGATGGCTGCAGTCCTCGACTCCGGCCCCTTGCCGCTAACAAAGTGCGATACGAGTTGCGGCTGATTCTTGGGATCCTGGAGGGTGTTGCGAATGCATAAGACCGTGCCCGCCATCGCGACGAGGCGATCTGCTAGCGACCATTGCGCGGCGAGGTAGCTTTGGACTCCAAGAAGACGAGCCGTCTGGAACCTTGCCTTCAATATGCCGTAGCGAACGTTGTCATTGTCGTCAGCCTGCTTCTCGAGGTCCGCCAACAGGGCGCGTGCAGTGTCGCGCGCATCCAGCAGATGGTTCCAGTGCTCGACGTGTGATGCGAACGCGGCGATGGCCTCGAACTGCGTCTCGACGTCCTGGGCCAGCTTCTCCGGATGACCTGCGAGCGCGCCATTGATCTTGCCAAGCACCGTCTTTACGGCTGTCAGACGATCCGAGAGTGTTTTGTTCATTCGCCGCGCCCCTCTTTCGCGCCTTCCTGCTCACGGTCTAGTTCGGCTTTCGTGAAATCGAGGTGGTACTGCCAGAATGGTTTAAGGTCGGCTTCAACCTCTGTATCGAGGGTTTTACGGGCTTCGTCGACGGCATCGATGAAGATCTGCGGCACTTCGCCACGCATGCCTGACCACGAACGAATGCCACTCCCACTAAGGGCGTCGTGCACTGACCGAAGTGCTTCCTGGCCATGGGGAATGGCCGCCCGTATCGTCGCTAGGGCGATTGTTCGCCAAGGCGCGCTGTTGACGGCGTAGACCCTACCAATGCGAGCAAGCCTCCGCACATCCTCAGCACCAATAGCGATCGTGGCACGCGCTTCAACAGTGGTTGGCACCGCCAGGCCATTGGGGTCGATGTCCCGCAGGATCTCCGGCAGGTAGTATCCGATTGTGCCATTGTCGTTCACGAAGTTCAGGACCTTGTCCAGCGCGATTTTGATAACGGCGTTGGCAATGTCAGCATCAACAATCTCGCGTACGTACTTACTGATGCGCGCGCGATAGCCGGCCGCCTTGTAGCTACTCCCCTCCGTCGTCTCTTGTTGCTGTCTTTGTGCGAGTGCTTTGGGAAGCCACAGAATATCGACGCGTCCTACGCGCTTGAGAATCTCTGTGAGGTACCACTCAACGGTGCCTCCAAGATCGTCGAAGTTGGGGAGCGCAAGGAGCTGCGTCATAAGCCATTCCGCCAAGCCACTTGGTGGCGCGGCAGTCTTTGCAGTCTTTTCTCGCACCGGACAAACCGCCCAGTAAATCGCTTCTACCAGGGCACGTATCGCCTGCGACAGTTGTTCGGGTGGAACCGTACCCAGCACATCCTCCATCAGAAGGCGAAGCGTTGGCCATTCATACCCTACCGTTTGCGCGATGACAGCAATGTACGGAACGACATGGCTGGCGCGCGTGAACAGCGCATGCGTGTACGAGCTACGGAGTAGCACATGCTCATCGTCGGTGAACGAACTCGGCGGCAGAACGCGCCCATAGATCTGCTCCAGTAGATTCACGCGCTGTTCGTCGCTTCCGCACCATTCTAAAAGCTGTTCGACGAGGACCTGCACCCGCTCCGGCTGATCGCGTCGTATGGAGGCAACCCAAGCCACCGCCGTCGTAATACCGAAGTCTGAACGCGGTGTAACAGTCTCGTGACGGAGACACTCCTCCACGAAGTGCTGCACGACCTCGTGTGATTGCGCTTGTCCTCCCAGCAAGGACGCGACCCACGTCAATGAGGCGAGTCTGCGTTCGTCACCAAGGAAAGACACAGCATGGTCAAGGAAGCCCGTAATCGTCTTGGGATTCGATGCTTCTGCGAGTTCTGACGCTTTTGCGGAGAAGTTTGCTTCTCTGCGCTCCCAATCAGCTTCGCTCAGGAGCGGACCAAATTCCCGAGCGAGATCGTTCGTCATGTAAAGAGTCTCCAGCCTGTCAGCAGCGTCCTTCAGCTCTGGATCCTTTTCGAACTGATGGGACCAGTCCCACACCTCACGAGCCGCAGCGAGCTCACCAAGGGGCGGCTGCCGCTTCGTCAGTACCTCATATGTCCACTCCAGCCTCTCGAGTGCGCTCCCACCACGTGCCACGGCAAACACATGCCATAGTTGGGTGCGGCTCTCGACGGGAGTCGCCTCGTTGCCCAGAGCTTCCTTCACTTTGGCGAGGACGGCTTCTCTCGCAGACCAGGCGAAACTCCCAGGTGCAATGGCGATGGTCCGCCAACTAAACGTACGATCATCATTCCAGCTCTGGGTGCGCTCGATTGCAAGCATGGGCTGAACGAGGGCCTTGAGCAACGCGTTCTGTCCGCGCGTTGGTGGCTGCTTCATGAGCGCAGCGATCAACTTGATGCAGAGTTGCTTCGCGGTCTCGTCGTAGTCGTTTATGAACTGCGGGCCACCTTCCAAAACTCGCGTGACGAGTGCAGCAGCACGCTTCCCGTCGTTGGGAAGGCCACGGGGGAGCTCCAATTCGGCCTCTGCTTCTGTGAGCGCGCATAGTTCCCGAAGGACGGCTTCACAGTCCTTCGACTCTGCGCCCATTGCCCCGCCAAACAGAGGCCACGCGAGCGAGAGAAGGACATCCTTTTGCCCAAGTTGCTTGTCTCCGAAGATCCCCTTAACGGTTTCGTCTGGTGCTGGTTTGCGGCGCAGAACACCAACGAGAGAGGCCACTTCGCGTGGCTGAAGTTGGGCAATAGCTTCGAGAACGTCGACTAGTGCGAGGCGCTGGCTCGCTGTCAGTTTGGGCACTGATGCTTCGAGGTCCCTAAAGAAATCAGCGAGTAGTCGCAAGTCGTAATCAGATAGACGGAGAAGAAACTCCGTCCGAGCGAGTGATATGAGAATCGCTTGTTCTCGGCCGTTCCAGATGCCGGACAACACCGCTTTCTGAACTTTATCGAGAAGCTTCATCGCGTCACCTGACGCGACAACGAGACGGGCACCACCCACGTCCGTTGTCAGCCAGCCAAGAAGAACGTGGTCTCGAAGGACATCGGGCTTCAACTCAATGAGCCGATCGTGTGCACCGCGCTCGATGAGAGCGCGTCGACGCACAAGGGACCCAATCCAACCTCGTACCTTGACGACTGAGCCGATGCCGATGTCATCGCCGATCAACTTGATGGTGGCGTCATCCTCTCGGTTGACGGTGCCAATGAGTGCGACCCAACGAAGCAGGCTACGAACTGATTCTGGGGAGATCTCCAACTGACGTTGCTCGATCTCGCTCAGGTACTCATCAGCAAGAGTCTCGGCATCGGCAGGGATCTGTTTGAGGTCGCCGTAATCCTCGAGGTGCTGGACGGCAAGAGTGAGCCACACGGGATGGCGCGAGAACTGCTTGCTGAGCCGGCGAGCTGCGTCGCGCCTGTCGTCCTCTGACCCTCCGAGCTTGCCAGTCTTGAGCAGCTCGAAGCACATGTTCTCGGCGTCCGACAAAGGCAGGGGCTCAATCGACAATTCTTGAACCCGTGATTTCATACGAGTGCCGCGCAAAAACCGAAGCACGGGATCGTTCGGTGACCGAACGGCGACGACCACCTTCCACTGAGTAGCCCGACCAACGTGGCCACCAAGCTGCTCCGCAAGTAACCGCAGGACGGTCTCGTCCCGCGGCTCGTCGACCAGGAGCAGAGTGGCTCTCGAGGGTTCGATCCCATCGAACCATGCGCTGGTTGCCGCCATGCTCTCGACATTTGCCCAAAGCACCTGCCACACGCCCTCGCTTGCGATTGTCTCTCCTGCTTCCACAAGAAGTCGGGTTTTCCCAATCCCGCCAGCTCCATGGATGACGAGGAAGTGTTTCTGCGAGGCGAGAACATCATGGACGCATTGGATCTCTTTATCCCTGCCACAGAACGGTCCAAGTTCGTCTCGGTGAAGAAACGGCTCTTGGTTGGGAAGTCGTTCCCTAATCTCGGGTACCGAGAGGAAGATGCGAGTTTCATTCTCAAAGAAGGAGCGATGGATCTCTGGATACTTATCGAGAAGTCCGTTGAGGTTTGCCCATTCCCAGTAGTCAGCGACGAGTCCCTGCTCGGCAAAGAGCGGCACGACTTCTGTGTCCCACCGGTCTTTGTCCGTGGGGTTGAAGGCTACATTCGTAACCAGCCGCCAATGCGTCACACCATTCCATTGGTCGCATCGCTCGTGACCTGGCTGGCGGTACTCCTTGATCTTCGTTGCTTCTTTCTTGGCGTCGCGAATGGCGTCAGCCGCAGAACCATTCTCATGGTGCTTTGCTTGATAGACCATTGTCCCATCGCCTGAGCGAGCATCCTGGCCTCCGTCTTTGCCTCGTCGACCAAAGAGCGAAGCCTGAGAGTCCTCAAAGAACACAATAGTCGTCACCAGGGATTCGAAGCTTGCGCCGCTCGTGATTGCGCCCCATTTCCGCTCAACCATGACGAACTCCATGTGTGCTTGGCGTGAGCTGCGCATACAGCTCATGAAGCTTCGCGCGGAGCACCTCCTTCGGCGGCAGAAACGTCTGGTACTCGGCGACGAGTGTCGGCGATACGGTGCGGGCGAGCGCGTACTCCACAACCTCGTCGTCCTTGGTTGCGCAAAGCAGCACTCCGATCGATGGGCGCTCGTGGGGCTTCTTCACATCGCGATCGAGTGCCTCGACATAGAAAGAGAGCTGTCCGAGATCGGCAGGCTTGAACCTGTCGACCTTCAGCTCGAAGGCCACGAGGCATTGCAGGCCGCGGTGGAAGAAGACGAGGTCGATTGCGAAATCTTGATGACCCACCTGCACCGGGTACTCTGAACCTACGAAGCAGAAGTCGCGACCGAGTTCGGTGAGAAAGCGACCGAGATTCCGGAGCAGAGCACTGTGGAGGTCAGCCTCCGAGTGTTCGCCCGCGAGGCCGAGAAATTCGATGTTGTAAGTGTTCTTGAATTCGTCGATCGCGTTCGGATGAATTTGTCTCACCACTGGTGAGACTTTCTTCTTGGCGCGTACTTCCCGCAAGACAGCACCGGTTCTGATCTGCCGTTCGAGCTCCCGCTTTGACCACCGTTCCTTGATGGCAGCGAGGATGTAGAACTCGCGCGTCTCGACAGGCTTCGCCTGACTCAAGATGACGAGGTGATGGGTCCACGGCAATTGTCTCACCAGCGGTGAGACTTTTCGATTCGACCGGTACGCCTCGTAAAACTGACGCATCCGAAACAGGTTCGGTCGCGTGAAGCCCCGGAGGCCCGGGAAACGCCGCGCGAGGGAGGATGCGAGCTCGTTGACCACGCCATCGCCCCACTCGGCGTTCGCGATCTTGCGGTTGATGTACTCGCCGAGCTGCCAGTAGAGCGAGACCAGTTCCGCGTTGACCGCTTGGTACGCGCGGCCACGGGCGGCCTCGATGAGCGCGATGACTTCGGTGAAACGGACGTCACTCTCTGACACGACGATCTGCGTCGCACGCGTGGTTGCAAGCGTCGTCCCACGAGGGGCGGGCTTTGTGCGCGCGACGCCTTTTGGGGGGGTCTTCGTCATACGGGTCATGGGGAGAGAGCACAGGTTCCGGCGATCTTCGCGATTTCGCAAGTATATCTGGCTGGTTGATTTCGTATCCCGTTTTGGTCACGGAATCCGTGTTTGTAACCTGAAAGGAATACGCTCATACCCAAGCCTCGCACCAAGAAACCCCCGATCCATCTCCACGTCACCGGCCTTCCGCCACTTCCACCCACGTTCGACGAGTGGGAGCGAGCACTCATCGAGCCCGTGCTTACTCGCCTCCTCGATGCTCCCAACCCATCCACCCCCGACACGAAGGAGGTGTGCGGTGGCCAAACGCGCTGAACGCGCCCGTTGGGTGAGCTATCTCCGAGTCAGCACGGTGGAGCAGGCGGAGAAGGAGCTATCGCTCACCGCGCAGCGGCGCTCGGCGGAGGAGTTCGCCGCACGCCACGGCGCCGTCATCGACCACCATTACGTCGAGCCTGGCGCATCAGGCACTGATGCGCATCGCGCCGTGTTCAACGAGTTGCTCGGGGATGCTCTACGGCCAGGCAGCACCATTGCCACGATCGTTGTCCATCACACGTCGCGCTTCACGCGCGACGCGACGCACGCGCGCGTCGTGAAGAAGGAATTGCGCCGCGCCGGCGTGCGCGTGCTCTCCACATCTCAAGAACTCTCGGAGGACCCGACGGGAACATTAATGGAGGGGTTTTTCGAGTGCATTGACCAGTACGAGTCCGAGGTGAACGGCATACGCACGTCCGCTGCGATGCGCGAAGCTGTGCGCCAGGGATTCTATCCGGGCGGGCGCATGCCGTACGGCGACTGCAAGGTGCCGGTCGAGGTGCGCGCTGGCGCGAAGCCCCGCTTCAAGCTCGAGATTTTGCCAAGTGAGAGGGCGGTGCTCTGCGAGATGTACCGGCTCTACATCACAGGGAGCGGCGCGCTGAAGGTCGCGGAGGCACTCAACGAACTTGGCTTTCGCACGCGGAAAGGGAGCCTCTGGGACAAGGGCGCGGTGATTCAGACGCTCCAGCAGTCGGCGGCGAGCGGAGTCGTACGGTGGGGCGTGCGCTATCGCGGCAAGATTCGCCCACCGAGCGAGTGGCTCACGCTAGCCGTGGAGCCGATCATCGACGCGAAAACGTACGCACTCGTGCGGAAGCTCTGTAAGCAACGTCGACCAACAGAAAATCCAGGTCGCGCATCGACCAAACCGCGCGTGCTGACCGGCCTCGCGGTCTGCGGTAAGTGCGGCTCGAGTTACCAGCTCGAGACCTCGGGCAAGTCGCTCGATGGCGCGACCTACGAGTACTGCTACTACAATTGTCGCACGACGCTGCGGGCGGGGAAGAAGGCATGCTCGGGTTTCCGCATTCGCACGAGCGAGCTCGATCGCGCCGTGCTCGAGAAAATCGCCGACCTCGTGTGCACGCCCGAGCGAGCGAAACGACTCGCGCGCCGTCACAACTGGCCACCCACCGGCGAAGTTCTAAACGCATGGCGCAACTTCATTCTTCGCGATCACGACATTGGCCGCACCTACGCGCTGCACCTCATCGAGCGCATCCACGTGCACGGCGAACGCATCGTGATCTCACCGAAAGAACCCTGTGGGAGAAGGAAACTCGAGATGCACAACACCCCGATGTGATCCCATCGCCAAAAATGAAAAGAAAAACGCGAACTTTTGGGGGCTCGCGTTTTCTCCCACTACCGTGGACTTGTGCTCCGCGTCGGGAGCCGTTTGCGAACCGCTCTTTGTGGCTCTCTCTGGGACCGATTCGCAAATTCGCACTGTCCCGCACAAGAGCGAATGCCTGCGAATCAGGGGTTTGAGGCGTGCGAAGCTGGGACAGATTCTCCGATTCGCACTGGCCAGCGACGAATGCGGGGGCCATTCGTAGCTGATTAGCTCACTGCGAAATGAGTTCGCCAAAACGGCGGAGGTGGGCATCTCGTAGCTCCTTGTAGAGCTTGTCCACGAGTACAAGGTCCATAGGGTCGAGGACGAACCGCCCGATGGTGTGCTGCTCCTTGATGGTTGCCCAGAAGAGGACCAGCTGTTGGAGGGAGATGCTTACGTCCTCCGGGCGCGCCGCGTTGGTGTATCGCTTGCGAAACTCCTCGAAGCCCTGCTTCCATGATTCAACAATAGTTGCCATGTCATTCCTCTCTGCGACGCTGTTCACGTGACAGCAGCGCGTGCTCCTTGGCGGCAGCCGCGACGACGTTGCAAAGCCGATGAACGTGATGATTCGCGTCGTTGGACCGCTTCAGCTCAGAAATGGAGTCTGTGAGTCGGTGCGGTGCTACCTCGACGGCGGCCTCCACATCGGGGAACGAAGCGCCTCCTTCGAGTAGAAGCACCGCTACGTACACACGGTTCTTGGCGCTTGAGAGCAGGACACAATCCTTCAGCACCGGAGGCCAATCGGAACCAAGCACGCGTGGCGCAACGTCGATGGCGTCGACGACGAGTTCCGGCTCGAGCGGGCTGATGAATCGAGCGTCGTTCGCGAGGAGGCGCCGAGTGTGTGCCATCAACTCCTCGAAGAACTGAGGCGTTCCCGTTCGCGACGGGGACTGTCGGAGGAATTCCGCCCCTACACGAAGAAGATGAAGGCTGGGGTAGAGCGCGTCAGGATCGAGCGTGGCGAACCGGGCACGTTCTCGGTCCTTAACGAATAGCGCCTTCCAGACGGCTCTCCACTCATCAAACGGGGTCGAGAGTTGGCCAAGGCGCTCGGCCAAGGTTTCGTAACAGAGCGCGCGACGCCAGCTCTTCGCTTGCCAGCACAGGTCGTCGTCACTCTTCAACAGGAGTTCGCGGTACCAAGCCCAGACCTCCTCTGGAGCGGAGTCGAAGGCTGCCGAGGTTACTAGGTACGTGGCGTTGTCGATGTTGGTACGATTGCTCGGCACGCCACCAGTACTTGCCACCTGCTTCAGCTCAGCGACCGTCGGCTTTGGCGTGAGTACTTCGTGGATGGCGCATAGCGCGTGTCGAGCCGAGGACCACGGTCGCTGGCCATTCCACGGCGGGCGCAAGGCTTCTCGCATCAGGCTCGCCCCGAAAGTCAGGAGAAGAAGACGACCATCAGGGCGCGCGATGGCCGCTTCGGATACCTGCTTCAGCCAGTCTGGGATCTCCTGCTCCACAAGCGTTTTCAGTTTTGCCTCCGCGTCGAGCACCGGTGGATACGTGCGCGTAAGCTGGGCGTGGAGTTGGTCTCCGTGCGCAATCGCTGCGACCAGTGCCGCTAGCGCACTTGTGCTGCCGGTCCAGTTGCTGGCGTCAAAGACCGGTGGCGCGGCGCGTAGCAGCAAGAGGATCGCATCTCGGTCTTCGTGGAGATGAAGGTATCGCCAGAGGTTCTCCCTGAATTCGCGCAGCGGAAGCGCCTCAGCCTGACGAGCGAGGTTCTGCCAGTCCCGCGCGGCCAACAACGTCAGGCGTACGAGCGTGGGGTGATTCAGGCAGACGGTGTCGATCTGGCGACCCCAGAGGTAGGTCAAAAGACCTCGCTCTCGAGCTTTTCGTTCCTCGTTGAGCAAGATGTCGTTTCCCGGCGTCCGCTCAAAGTGGCGACCGAGGAGTCCAGCAAGGTTGGCCGTTGCGGGGGCGAGAGTCTCCAACGCTTCGGGCCAAGCTGGGGCTTCGAGAAGCCGCTCGATCATTACCTCTATGGCTTCCCAGCACTCCGAAAGGAATTTCACCGCGCGATCGAGCGCGAGCACTGATGAGCCCTCGCGAATGACTGCTGCTGCCGATTCGCCAAGGAGCAGTGCTCCAACTCCATGATCCTCGTCTGTTGCGTCGCGCGCCAACGTGTTGGGGGCCGTCAGACCGACATTCTGGCTTCCGGCGGGAAGGGAGGAACACTTCGTTCGAAGCTCCACGAGTTGCGCGGTCTTCCACTGATCTCCTGGCGAGTCTTGCGCCAAGATAGCTGTCCACCATTCCGCTAGTAGACGGTCGATTGCGGTTCGGTCAGTCACCATCGCAAAGAGTCGCCCGGCTGCGGCCCGTCGCTTGTCGGCCCGCGCGAGCTCCCATGCCTGGCGTAGACGCGGATCACGCACGCCACACCTCACGAACACGTTGAAGCACTTCTTCCAACGTGCGCTTCGTCGACAGCACTCGCTCCTTGAATGTGCCCGGTTGCGAGGCTCCTCGGGAGCCGGTGCGCGAAGCCGCCCTTCGCTTCACCCAATCAGCCAGGGCGTCGGATGTGCCCCAGTGTGCATCGAAAACGTTTGCGGATACGGAGAACGTCGGCGATCCGCTGGTGCCGTGGGCAGGCGACGCCGGAAGCTTCATAAGCAACGAGCCCCGGCTCCCGAACTCGTTGAGCGACGCGCCGAGCACCCAGACGGTCCCGTCGACGATGAGAAAGCGGTCATGCACGGGGGACTTCTGGCCTGGCATCACCTTGATCTCGATGTTGAGTCGTGGGTCCTGCGCGCGCACAGACTCGAGCGTCTTTGCGAGGGCATCACCGCGCTCAATCTTCAAGTCTGAATCCTCACCGCTCGTACAGAAGTCGTGCGACGTGAGCACTCGAAAGGGCAACCCATGCTTTGTTGTAGAAAGGGCGAACTCCATAAGGTCACCGCGTCCGAAGTACGGATCGAGTAGGTCGACGTTCCTGCTCGCCGACCGAATGATGTCTCGAATGGCCTGCGTCCCGGTGACGCTGTCTTTGTCGAACCATCGAAACGCTGTCTCCGCCCATGCTCTCTGTGTTCGTTGCTGTCCCTCGTCGTCGGCGAGTCGGGTCAGGGCGCCTTCGGGCCGTGGTGTTCCTACCTGGATCGGCTGGGAGGCCCCGCTCACGCCGACCGTGTATCTGCCCTTCGGCGCTTCTACGCTACGTTGCTCCGAGATGAGGTCCATCGTCCCGATGAACGCACGGATGAACCCTGCCGACTGGGACAGCTTTAGCAGGCCCCTCTTTTGACAGACAACGGCATGAGCGACTTGCTCCACTCCTTCAGGCACGTGGAGCACGTTGATGCCCGGCTGCAGCGTCATGCGTCGCACCGACGTCGCTCCCCACGAGCGCTGATTCCAGAAGGTCAGTTCCAGTTCATTGAGTGGCTGAGCCGGGTATGGGTCTACGTCGAAGTGGACGCTCCGCCGGTCGCTGCCGATGCGCTGCTGGAGGTCGCGATAGATCGGGTTGGGCAGGCGAAGGTGGCAGGATCCGACCAGAACCGACCGGGACAGAATGTCCACGTGGACCTCCGCCATGAAGAAGTTGCGAGCCTTCTCGAAATCGGATGCCTCCCAGCCTTGCGTAACATCGACGGACGCGATGGGCACGAGGCGATGCCAACGCGAGCCAGCTGGTCGATCTCCCCAGAACTCGGAGTGCGGCCAGAATTCCTCGACCTCGACCACCAGGTAAGGCCAAGGTGGGTCGTCCCCAAGTTGACCGAGCCGAACAACAGTCGGCTTTAATGGGTCTTTGCCTGGCACCGTCATCGATCCGCGCGCGCAGGTCCGGTACCACTGGATGCCTTCGCGTACAGACACGTGCCAGCGTTGGACGAGGAGCTTACCTCCACGAGTTCCGAGGTCGGTTCCACGTGGATAGCCATTGCTTTTCGGGGCAAGGCCGATGAGTGGATTGGGCTCCAGATGCTCGTGAAGCAGCTCGACGACCGCCAGCACATGAGTCGGGGCTGTTGCTCCATGTGTAACGTGGGCGACCGCCGTGATCTCTGCGATCGTGTAGTCGGCCTCGCACTGGGCTACGAAGGCTTCGTCAGTCGTGTTGGGGGAAGAAGCGGCGGTCATCAGTGCCTCCCTCCGGAGGGGCGCTCTTCGCTCCTGTCCACGAGATCTGTCTCACTCTCCTTGGCAGAGAGGGGTTTTGCGCGAAGATGCTCCTTCGGCGGGAGATACGTCTGGTACTCGGCAACGAGCGTGGGTGACGTGGTGCGCGCGAGCGCGTACTCCATAACCTCGTCGTCCTTCGTTGCGCAAAGCACACCGATCGAAGGGCGCTCGTGAGGTTTCTTCACATCCGCAGCCTTCTCGAACGATTCCCGTTGGCATCCACGGCTACCCTTCACGGGGCTATCTCGCAGGCGGAAAGACGTAATCACCGTTCGTGTCCTCGAGGGTGTGGTGTGTTCCTCATAGGGCGTAATTGTGCCTAAATCGACCATCCTGTCGTCGACGTCCATGAGGAAGAAGTTGGTCTTCAGCGCCAAGGCTTCTTCCGCAACAGACTTTTCTCGATAACTTCGACTCGGTTCCCATCAAGGTCGAAGCAGTGGAATGAGAGCTCCCCCCACGACGACTCGATGATCGGTTCAATGGAATGCCCTCTCGCAGCAAGCCGATTGCGGGCAGCGTCGATGTTTCCAACATGCACCTCGACCTCGACCCCATTTCGCTGTGTGGGTGCGTCCTCGGTAGCTGCTCCGCGTGACAGGTCAATGGCGGGTTGTTTCTCGACAAGGGAGATCGCGCCGAAGGAGACGAACCGATTACTCATCTTCGGCGTCGCTACAAGGCCAAGGCTCCGGTAGAACGCAGTCGAAGCCGCAAGGTTCAATACGGTGAGCTTCACTCCACCCGCGCGCGCCTCGAACGTTTTCCCTACCCGGCGAGGTAGCACTCGTGCGTGATATTCAGACTTCACGCCTACAGCACGCACCTCGAGGTTCTCCTCCGTACGTGGCGGCGGCTGCTTCAGCGGCGGATCCGAAGACCGACGTTGCATTGCTACCTGCGCCATCTCCTCCTTCGATGTCTTGCCTATCTTCGTGACGAAGAGCGTCTGTCCATCCGACGTCGCGAGCTGCCACCCTGCCACGTTGATCGATGGCGTCGAAGGCTTGAGTCGATAAATGTCCACGACGTGCGCTTTGCGCGTTGCACCGAAGTCAAGGTCACCTTGGTGCCCTTCAACGAGGCTCTCCACGATGGTCTCGAGCACCTTGGGCGTGACCACCGAGCATTTGGGTATCGTCGTTCCTGGCGGCGCGTGCACGGCCAGATCGCTTGCGATCTGCCGAAGGTACTTGATGTCTTGCACTGCATCCCACTCAGGAGGCAACCAATCTGAACCCCCGAGTGCTCCTACGAGCCCACCCGTCATTGCTGCAATGGTGTCTGTATCCGAGCCGAGTGCGAACGCTGCTCTCAGCACGGCTTGCGCAGGTTGCGTAGCATAGCGGGCGGCGAGGTAGATTGCGGCGGCTGCGCTAATCGTGCCGGAGCCCTTCGCGCGACTGAACGCACCTAAATGCTCCAGGACGGAATCGTCGTCAGCGAGCACTCCTTGCTCTAAGCCATTGCGACTGAGCTGCAGGAGCTGCCGCATCTCCTCGACAACGTCGGCCCAGAGCTGCTCATACTCGGGAAAGGAGTTGTTCGCCTCCTCAAGCCACTCATTTCTCGTGGAAGACGCTTCATTCCTCCTGGAAGACGCTACGGGGGGAGCGCCCCATGTCGACGACGCGTTGAGGAGGACCGTGATGAGCTCACCGAAACCAACGGTGTGCTGGACGCGCAAAAGCCACCACGCTGCGTACGCGTATGCAGCAGCTCCAACGAGCGCGCGAGGATGACCATGCGTTGCGGATCCATCAACGACAATGTCTTTCAACAACGCGGATGGGTCGTCGGCTTCCGCATGGAAGATGGCATGCGGCAGGACACGCATCGCCACACCGTTACCGCCCGCCTCGAAGTACCGAGCTAAGGCTTTGACATCTGACTGGTTCCACGGAGCAACACCGCGTACCCAACATCCGGCTGCGCGCTTCGTTGCGTCTCCGCCGCCTCGCTCATAGAGCGTCCATAGGGGAAGCTCGTTCTGCGTAAAGTGATGCCACCACGAGGAGCCTGCCATGAGACGCGATCGCGCCACGGCTAACGTAAGTTGCGTGTCGTCGCTGTACTCGCCCGCACAGATAGTCTCAGTGTACGGCTGGAATCGTCTATGCCATTCCCAATCGCGAAACGAAGCTGCCGGCTGAACGCAATGTTTCCGACCGATGAACTCCTGCGGCCAGCCAAGGGCATCCCCTGCAGCGAGCGCTGTGAACGCCGCTTCGACGCGGGCCCTGTCGACTGCCTGCCACTGCTCGTTTCCGCTGGTCATAGCTGCCTCCAGAGTGGGAACGGTATTTCGGTCGGTAGCCTGCCGCTGAGTAGCTTCGAACGAAGCCGGTCGGGCTGGAAGAAGTCTGGCGCAATTATGACCGGCGAGATGACTACCTTTAGCTGTTTCAAACGCGAGATCTTCCGCTTTGCCTGTGGCTCGTCGGCCACGGCCACGCCCAAAATGTCCCTGCGAGCGATGTGGTCGGGGATGGGCACCTCGGCCTGTTGATCTGTCCACGGATGAGTGGCCGTACGGGTGAAGGTCTTGTTGTAGGCGCTGACCCCCGGACTCTTGAATGATTTGAACGCCTCCTCGCCTTCCTTGACGCCAGTTCCGCGCTTCGCGGCGGCGTTTCGTTCACAGAACTTGGTGCCATCGGCCCACAGAGCATCGGGCTTGATGAGCAACACGACCCAGTCGGCGAAAAGGCTCTCATCGTTGCGTGCCTTCCTGAAGTACCGGGCATTGGGATACTGAATCGAGCGGCAGACGTGATCGGGGAATCCGTCGTACCGCGCGGAGTCGGTTGGGTTGAAGACAACCTTCTCGTCGACTTGTAGGCGCGCGGCAGACATAGTTCCGTTGGGATCCGTCGCGATGTGCGCGAGATTTCGCGACGGATCGCTGGGTTCATCGCTTGCTTCTCTGCAGGAAGCCTGCATCGGGGACTTCGATCTCATCGATGTTGGCAATCTAGCTTGACGGTAACAGACTTTCACCGCGCCTATCACGATCTGTTCCGTCAGCATAGCCAGTAGAATGAGTGCTGACGAAATGTCGCCATCGACATGCCCGTATTCGTCGAGCGGGTACGAACCTTTTACGACTTTTTACGACTTTCCTGGTTGGTGCACGACAAGTACGTTCCCTCCGGTTCAATTGCGCACGACAAGGAAAAGGCATTCTGGATATTCAAAAAATCTTTTGATTGTCCCGAAATTCTGTTTTGATATCGTGAAAGGGACATCGTGTGTAACATGCATTCGGCCCTGATTGACGGGTGTTTATCGTGTTTAAACGTGCGGACTCACGACTCGCCCGATCTGAGCAATCACGATCGGGTAAATGTGCACTTGGCTATTGGGACCGCCAAGCATCAACGCAGTCGTGAGCGTCGCACCGCGAGGAGCCACCCACGACGCGATCGACACGCGTGACCACTTCTGTGCCGTGAGAGGCGGTACGGCGCGCGAGTTGAGTCGCTCGAGATGCGCGGCCGAAGGTCCATTGAAGACCCCAGGCTACGTTTCCTCGCGTTAGTTATCGATACCCACGCTACTCCGCACTTGACGGCGTGGCTCCCACTCAGGCTGGTGGTGTCCGTCCGGCAAGAGCAGCTCACGAGGCATTCCACCGAGATTTAAAGCTCTCGCGAAAGCCGCTGCCTTCTTCGCGCGCCGGAAAATCGTCGGCGGTAACGACCTTGGTCTTCGACAGGTCGATCAGCACTGCGCGGCGACGGCCGCTGTCGAACATCACCCGCTCGCTCTCGGCAACCACGAAGCCGCCTTGCTTCTTGTTCTCGACGACGAGGCGACGGAGCGCTCGGAGGTCGACGATCTCTCCCTCGTCGTCGATGCGCTTGGCGTGCGCGCGAAACGCGTCATACGCACTCTCCAGATGGATCGCGAGGTGCCCGTCGTCGAAGACGTAGTGGACGCGGTGCTTGATGTCCCCCTGGACGACCATCACGCCGAGCATCTCGAGGAAGTGGTCGAGCGCGTTCTTCACGCCGTGGTCTGTCTCGAGGACGTCATCGAGCACCGCGTTGACCGCTGCCTCGACACCGAGATCGTTGGGCAGCTCGCAACCGCACTCGGCAGCGAACTCCTCGAACAGGTGCACGCCGAGCAGCATCGCCGTGACGTTTTCAACGATGCGCAGCGGCATCTTGCGTTCGCCGAGGATCGCCTTGACCACACTGCGCGCCACGGCCAGATCGGCGGCAAAGTCGCGGCCGAGACAGAACTGGATATACCTTGGCGCGAAGAGCACCAGGTCCACCGAGCGCAATTCGCGATGCGCCACCTGGTAGTCGGATTTGTCCGCGAGCGTGGTCTTCGCCGGGTTCGATGTGATGATGCGCTCGAGCAACGCGGCTTCGGCTGGACGCGTCTCACCGGCGACGCAGACGGGCGCTTGCAGGTGGTAGCTCGTGACCTTTAGATCGGGTCGACCGCGCTCCTCGGTCTCACCCCGGTAGAGGCGACGCAGCAAGCGATGCAGCGTGCTGAGGCGGTGCCGCGGCATGTCGTAGGGCTTGTATTCGTCGATGAAGACAGGCACCGAGTGTGTGGAGGTGAAGAGCTTGAAGAGTGCGAATTCGGTCTCCGTCGCGCTGTAGGGCTCGGCATCGCGCGCGCCGAACAGTGGCCACATGATGTCGCTACAGAGGCTCGATTTGCCGGAGCCCTGCGTGCCCCACACGAACAGAATCGGGAACGCCCCCACCGTCTTCATGAAGCTTGCCTTCATCGGCGTCGCGAAAAACCACCCGAGCACCGGGAGGATGGCTTCGGGCTTGTTCACCTGCGGCAGGTACTGAAAGATGGTGGCAGCGACTTCGAG
>Ga0123357_10004022_pt1 | contig 17106 bp, 14 predicted proteins | sample TergutEmb28metaG_FD_89873 | JGI IMG/M metagenome (GOLD analysis project Ga0123357, IMG submission 89873) | Embiratermes neotenicus P4 segment gut microbial communities from Petit-Saut dam, French Guiana - Emb289 P4 | ecosystem: Host-associated > Arthropoda: Insects > Digestive system > Gut ... | reverse complement strand
CTCCTTTTTTATAGTTATTTTTAATGTGTTAAAGTAGAATTATTCTCAAATACATTTTGAGAATAGTGGCGATCAATTGATCTGAGACAATTTTTAAAATTTCTTTTTTAGTAGTTCTACATAGCTATTCTAATTTGTTTGTTACAAAAATTTAACATAAAATATTCAGTTAAAAATCGATTTTTAATAATGTAATAAATAAATCCTAACTGATAAAATAGAAATTATCCCATGGTTGTTTAATACAAGGAATAGATACAGAGGTAATAACATCAATATCCTGTTTTTCGGATCAGAGTAATTACCCTCACAAATAAGATCTTCAGCATAATAATTGTTTGCTGACAGTGCATCAATATATCCGCGTTTTTTTTTCTGGATATGCATAAGAGTTTCATGATATGAAACGAGCGCTATTTTTTTACAGCCTTTACCAATTAGCAATTGGACAGCCATTTTTGAAATTTCATAATTGTTTATGTGGATTCGACTTGTATTAAATATATTAAAATATCGGTACATTTCTTCTTTGATGCAACCTTCCTTTTCCTTTCCGTTGAGAACAAAAGAAATTGTTGACCGCGCTCCGCCGACAGCGTCTGCGATGCTTTGCATGGATACTTTTGTGTTTTGCAGCTTCTCCATATTTATGCTTGCTTCTTATTTTATTCTTATATTTTTTTAACGATTGAATATGCAAAATCGATTTTCCATGCCGCAAATTTATGTTATATTTTTTTAATAAACAAATTTAAATAGCGTTATTTAATGTTAATTAAATTTAATTAACATTAAATAACATTACTTTGGGATTAACAAATAATTATTGTCTGCATAATTCCTTTGATATAGAGAAGTATTGCTAATTCGTAATTTAATTTCGACAATCGGATTTAATTTATCACTTAGTCCCCAATCGGATAATTCAGCTATCATTGCAAAATTTCACCAAAGACAAAGAAGAATCCACTTTTACTTAGGAAGATGATAGAAAAGTTTGGCGATGAAATGAATGTTTCATTTTAAATTTATATATAAAATCTGAAAAAAAAATTAAATATGTTATTCATTAAGTAAAAAAGAGGATTTATCTAATTATCTTTTCTATCTTTGTGCGATTTTTTTTAATATTTTGAAAACTATAAAACAAAGTTTATGAAGACCTATAAGTTGCTAAATAATGTTTTGGGCTGGATCGTTTTTGTTATTGCTGCAGTTACTTATTTGATGACTATCGAACCGACTGCAAGTTTTTGGGATTGCCCCGAATTTATTGCTTCCGCTTACAAGTTAGAAATAGGACACCCTCCCGGAAATCCGATTTTCATGCTGGTTGCCAATTTATTTACGCAGTTAACATCTAACGTTGCTTTGAAAGCTGCTATGATAAACAGGTTATCCGCTCTTTTAAGCGCGCTGACTATTCTATTCCTGTTCTGGACGCTCACTCGTTTGGCAAAGAAAATTCTTGTCAAAGAAAGCGATGAAAAAAACAATACCATTTCTTTAGCGCAAATAATCGGTATCTTAGGCTGCGGAGTTGTAGGCGCTTTGGCTTATACTTGGTCTGATTCCTTCTGGTTTTCGGCGGTTGAAGCCGAAGTATATGGCTTCTCTTCTTTTATGACCGCGCTTGTTTTTTGGATGGCATTGAAATGGGAAGATTCGATGGACGATCCCGGCGCCGACCGTTGGTTGATATTAATTGCCTATTTAATAGGACTTTCAATTGGCGTCCAATTACTGAATTTACTTTGTATTCCTGCCATTGTGCTGGTTTATTACTATAAAAAGTATCCGAACCCAAACTGGAAAGGTTTTTTAATTGCCGTAATCATTTCTTTCGCAATTGTAGGCTTTATTCTTTTTGGAGTTATTCAAGGACTAATGAGGGTCGCCGGATGGTTTGAACTGCTGTTTGTCAACCAGTTCGGACTTCCATACGACAGCGGAGTCATCTTTTATACCGTATTGGTTATTGCCGCCGTTGCATGGGGAGTTTGGGAAACCATGAGAAAGAAAAGCAATCCAACGCGAATGAAAATCGCATTTATTTTAGCTGTCGGACTGTTGGGAATTCCTTTTTTAAGCGATAATCCCCTTTTAGGAATCATACTGTTGGCAGTTCTTGCTATTGCTTTATTCATGTATAAAAAAGTCAATCCGGTTTCGTTAAATACCCTATTGCTGGGGTTATTCGTTCTCCTCATCGGATATTCGTCTTTTGTGCTTATCATGATTCGCTCGACGGCAAACCCACCGATGGACGAAAATTCGCCGGAAGATATTTTTACCATGCGAACTTATCTGGCAAGGGAACAGTATGGCGAAACGCCGCTGATCTACGGACCAACTTATGTTTCCGAAGTGAAAAGAGACGCAAACGGCGATCCCGTAACTACCGACGGAGGTCCTGTTTGGGCAATGATCGCTAAACACGACCCGTCGGAAAAAGACCGCTATTTTGTTGTAACACGTAAAGACGAACCGGTCTATGTCGATGAATTAAATACTTTATTTCCCCGAATGTTTAGCCGAGATGCAAACCATATTCAAGGTTATAAATACTGGGCGAATGTTAAAGGTGAACGGGTGCGGATAGCAAGTCCGGGAGGATCGAAATGGGTTGTTAAACCTACATTTATCGAAAATCTTCGTTATTTCTTTAATTACCAAGTAAATTGGATGTATTGGCGGTATTTTATGTGGAATTTCGCCGGTCGCCAAAATGATGTTCAAGGAAATGGAGACGTTACGAATGGAAACTGGATTACCGGCATTAAGTTTTTTGATTCGCTCCGGCTTGGACCGCAAGACGACTTGCCGGACAGCATTGTCAAAAATAAAGGATATAACCGGTTCTATATGTTGCCTTTGATATTAGGAATCTTGGGAATATTCTATCAAATTTATGCGGGGAAAAAGGGAGTTCAGGGATTCTGGATCACTTTGATGTTATTCTTTATGATGGGTTTGGCTATTGTACTTTACCTCAATCAGAAACCTTTCGAGCCTCGAGAGCGGGATTATGCTTATGTCGGGTCATTCTATGCCTTTGCCATTTGGATTGGATTGGGAGTGGCATGGGTCATCGACGCTTTGACTAAATATGCCAAATTAAAGCCTCTTCCGGCTGCTATTGCCGGCTCGCTTCTTTGCGTATTAGTTCCTATTCAAATGGTATCTCAGACATGGGACGATCACGACCGCTCCTACCGCTATGTATGTCGCGATTTCGGATACAATTATTTAATTACCTGCGAGCCTAATGCGATTATTTTCACAATGGGCGATAACGATACATTCCCGCTCTGGTACGGACAGGAAGTGGAAGGATATAGGACAGACGTCCGCGTTTGTAACTTGAGCTACCTGCAGACCGACTGGTATATCGACCAGATGAAACGGCAGGCTTACGAATCTGCACCATTGCCCATTTCATGGAAAAGAACGGAGTATATACAAGGAACGCATGAATATGCGCTGATCGCCCCTCGCACCGACTCGATGGAAGTCTCGCGAGCTTTGGATTGGGTTAAATCCGATGATCTGCGTACAAAACGAATACCCGGTTACAATTTCGAAGGGGATTACATCCCCAGTAGTTTGCTGTATATTCCGGTTGATTCGGCGGCGGCTGTTAAATCAGGAGTTGTTAAACCTGAAAATTACAATCGGATAGCAAAAAATCTGATTATTGATTTAAGCGAAAAAAAGGATGCGGATGGAAATGTTATTCAATCGGCAAAAAATATGTTGGTTAAGCAGGAAATGATGATTCTGGATATGGTGGCAAATAATAAAGACTGGTCGCGCCCAATCTATTTTGCAACAACAGTACCTTCGTCGCAATATATGCGTTTGGATTCTTTCTTGCGCCGAGATGGGATAGCTTTCCGGTTAGTTCCTTATAATACGGGAGTAAATGATGTTTATGATATAGATTCAGATACCGCAAGCGCAAGCAAAGACAGATTAAATGTTGATACGGATGTATTGTATGACAACCTGATGAATAAATACCGGTATGCGAATCTGGATCATCCGGGCATCTATTTAGACGATAATGCCATGCGCATGGCAAAAGTGTTCCGGATGATGTTCGGGCAATTAGCAGGGTTCTTAATTGAGGAAGGGAAAATAGACAAGGCGAAAGAAGTGTTGAACCGTGGAACAACGGTTCTCCCCGACTATAATGTACCGTATGATTATGTATACGACATTGGAATTGCAAGAGCATATTATCAAGTGGGAGATAATAAAAAAGCGCAGCAAATTTTTGATGCATTGATAAATAATTCTTTAAAGAGCTTAAAGTGGTATTCAGGGTTAAATCGGCAAAAATATGCGGAAATATCGGATGAAATCTATAAAGAATTATATTTTATGCGAAATATGTTGCAGATTTACCAAAAGATTGATCCGAAAATATACGAAGATTATAGCAAAGAACTCAATCGTTACATGCAACAATATGAACAATATGCAAACTCCCGCCAAGCAGCCCGTCCGATGCGTGGTGGAGCAAATAGATAAAAGTCATGTTGATAGAAAGAGCGCCCAAACTGTATCGCAATCTGTATCAAGGTTCGCACTGGAGATTCAACAGTGATAAAAAGGTGGTTTACCTTACATTCGACGATGGTCCAATACCCGAGATTACTCCCTGGGTATTGGATTTGTTGGATAAATACAATATTAAAGCTACATTTTTCTGCGTAGGAGATAATGTTCGAAAATATCCGGAGATTTATCAAGCGGTTCAAGAGCGGGGACACAAAATAGGGAATCATACATTTCATCATATTCAAGGCTTAAAAACCGATACGCAGTCCTATCTGGAAGATGTAGAGAAAGCCCGTCAGTTGATTGACAGCAAGCTTTTCCGCCCGCCCTACGGTCATACGCGATTTTCACAATTCTGCGCTTTAAAGAAACAGTACAAGGTGATTATGTGGGATGTCGTAACTCGCGACTACAGCAGTTTGATGACTGCCGACCAAGTATTTGAAGTAGTGAAAAAATATACCCGCAACGGCTCAATCATAGTCTTTCACGATTCGCTGAAATCCGGCGATCGCATGAAAAAATCATTGCCTAAATCGATTGATTGGCTACTGGAGCAAGGTTATAATTTCCAATTGATAGAAGAATAAAAATCACGCCTTGATTTACCTGAAAACCGTACCATGACCGGCAAAAAGACGACATGAATACAAAACAATATTCCCGGAGCGAAGAAATTGCCAATGCCTCTACCCATGGCTTCGGCATACTTTTGGGTGCGGCGGCTGGCATCTGGCTTTTGCTAAAAGCGCTTAACGGTGGCGATTGTTGGGCGGTAGGCAGCGTATCGATTTACATTGTTTGCATGCTTTTTTCTTATATCGCCTCTACTCTTTACCACGCCTGCCGAGAAGAAAAGCGAAAAGCGACCCTGCGAAAGCTCGACCACGCCGCCATCTATTTCCATATTGCAGGAACTTATACTTTTTTTACCCTGACGATTCTTCGTAATGCAGCTTTTTGGGGATGGTCGCTCTTTATTATAGTCTGGAGCGCCGCTTTAACAGGTTCCTATATCAGTTTCAAAGGAAAAGGAATAGGCAACCGAATCGAAACGGTTTGTTATGTAGCGATGGGACTCGTTGTCTGCATTGCATTTAAGCCGCTTTTCGATATTTTTCATTCTATGAAAACATTAGACGTCCTTTGGTATATCATTGCCGGAGGTGTATCGTATATATTGGGAGCGCTTTTCTACTCGTTTAAAAAAATTCCATACATCCATTCGGTTTTTCATCTTTTTGTGATAGGTGGAACCATTTTTCACGTATTGGCTATTGCGACAGCATTGGAGAAAGTGATGTTTTGAATTATGAATTATAAATTGTTAATAATTTATAATTCATAATTCATTATTATTAAATATAATTAAATTTTAGTACTATGCAATACAAGGTATTGTTTTATTACGTACCTTTGCATCATAAATAAAAAACACGAAGATTATGAATGCGGATAATGTGAAATCTCAAATGCGGAAAGGAATCCTGGAATATTGCATCCTGTTGATTCTGAATCACCGGAAAGTTTATGCCAACGATATCATTATGTTGTTGCAGGAAGCGCGGTTGATCGTTGTGGAAGGAACTTTGTATCCTTTGCTGACACGATTAAAAAACATGGATTTGTTAACCTATCAATGGATAGAATCAAATCAAGGTCCTCCAAGAAAATACTACGAACTAACTCCAAAAGGAGAACAATTCCTTGCCGAATTGGAACAAGGCTGGGACGATATTGCGAATACTATTAGTCATTTGAAAGAATTATAAAAAACAAAAGGATATGAAAAAGACAATAACTGTAAATCTCAACGGCAGAGTATTTACCATAGATGAAGACGCTTACCGGTTGTTGGATAATTACCTGAACAACCTTCGGATTTATTTTCGGAAAGAAGAAGGGTCTTCGGAAATTATCGCCGATTTTGAAGCGCGCATAGAAGAATTATTCAGTGAAAAAACGCGCTTGGGTTATCAAGTCATTACGATTGAACAAGTAGAAGAGGTGATTACCCGCGTAGGAAGACCGGGCGATTTTGCCGACAGGGAAGACGCAGAAAATACGGAAGAAAAAGAAGACAAACAAACGTATTTTACTGAATCTAAGGAAATCAAAAAGAAATTTTTCCGCAATCTCGATGATAAAATGTTCGGAGGCGTTTGTTCAGGAATTGCCGCTTATTTTGGTTGGGGAGTGCTGGCAGTACGGATTATAACTATCATCCTTGTGTTTGCTATGCCTATTTTAAGCGGAGGACACAGGGTCTTATTTATTGCGCCTGTTTTTGCTCCGTTTTGGGTTGTTCCATTCCTGTATCTTCTTGCCTGGATTATTTTTCCGGGGGCGCATACAGCGGAGCAAAAATTACAAATGAGAGGCAAACCCATTACGGTGGAAAATATCGGAAAAACCGTTGCCGCAGAAGCTGTTACTGTTGTTCCTCCCGCCAGACCGAAAGGCTGTTTGGCTTCATTTGTCGATTTGATTGTCGGCTTGATAAAAGTAGTCCTGATTGGCTTGGGATGCCTGATCGTCGTGCCGCTATTGTTTGCCTTGTTTATCACAATTATCGTTTTAATCGCGTTGCTCTTTGGCGCCGGAGGTAATGTGGCGGATGCCTTACCCTCATTTTTGTTCGTCAATCATCCGGTTTTGGCTACCATTACTTTTCTTCTCGTTTTAGGCATACCTGTTATTGCATTAATTTATACGCTTATCGCCCATCTTGCAAATTGGAAACCTATAAACAGACCGGTGAAATGGACATTTCTTCTCGTTTGGATAATAGCTTTGGTTTTCTTTTTATTCTCAATATTCTCAGTATTCCGGTTTGGCGGAAACAATTGGGGCTGGAAATGGCAGGGAATATCCAATTACCACCCCATTCGAGGAAATGGAATTCATTCCGAAAGAACCTATGTTTTGAACGCGCCCGTTACGAATGTGGAAATGAACGGGAATTTATATGCAAATTTACAGATAGAGCAAATGCAAAATGATACGGCAGTGATAGTTATAAGCGGCGATGAAAACCTGGTCGATCAGGTGAAGTATGATTTGCAGGATGGACGCCTGACTTTTTCTTCCGACCATCCGCTTAACAGCGAAAACAATTTGACTATCCGGCTTCAAACAAACAGCTTAAAAGGTATCCGGTCGAATGTTTTGGGAAATATTGAAATGAATCGTGCATTTACAGGGAATGAGCTGGAGATTAAGATGAGCGGTCCTACAAGGTTTTCTGCCGACAGTTTGTTTTTGCAGTCATTGAACGTACGTTCGGAAGGAATAGCTTCCATTCGCGTAGCGGGGAAGGCGAAAAAAGCATCGTTTGACCTGGGCGTCGCCGGCAAAATAGAAGCTTTTGAATTGCTTTCCGACACGGTTTATGCGCATGTCGACGGCGTTGGTTTTATCCAGTGCAATCCGGTGGATTATTTGGAAGGCCGCGTGAACGGTGTGGGAAAAATTACGTATAAAGAAGAACCGAAAACGAGGGATGTCAGTTCGTCGGGATTTGGAAAAATTGGAAAAGAATAAACGGGTATGGCATTAATAAAATCAGTACGGGGATTCACTCCGGAAATAGGGGAAAATGTGTATTTAGCCGATAACGCTACGGTTATCGGCGACGTGGTTATCGGCGACGATTCGAGCATCTGGTTCAATACCGTCTTGCGCGGCGACGTGAACTCAATACGAATCGGCAAGCGGGTGAATATTCAGGACGGAACGGTGGTTCATACCTTATATGAAAAATCGGTTGCCGAGATTGGCGACGACGTCAGTATCGGGCATAACGTCACAATTCACGGCGCAAAAATTGAAACCGGCGCACTGATAGGCATGAATGCGGTAGTGCTGGATCATGCGGTGATCGGCGAAGGCGCATTGATTGCCGCAGGCTCGGTTGTGCTCGGAGGAACAAAAGTTGAACCCGGCAGCATTTACGGTGGAACTCCGGCTAAGTTTATCAAGAAAATCGATCCGGAACAGGCGAAAGAAATTAACCAGAAGATTGCGAAAAACTATCTAATGTACGCAAGTTGGTATAAAGAATGAAAATGGTCTTTGTTTTTCTAAAATATTTTTATAATTTTGTTTCGATTTATAAACAGAAAAACGAAGATTATTGAACAAACATGGAACCCGACGAGAACAATGTTATTTTTCAATTAGCTGCCGATTTTATTAACCAAACCTCCGAACACGTTTTTCTGACAGGGAAAGCCGGTACGGGTAAAACCACGTTTTTGAAATATATCCAAAAGCATACGAATAAAAACGCTGTGGTTGCTGCACCAACCGGCGTTGCCGCCATTAATGCCGGAGGAGTGACGCTTCATTCGCTCTTCCAGTTGCCGTTTGAACCGTATTTGCCCGGCATATCCACTCCTATGAAGAAAAAAGCCTATCGTTTCTCCAGTGAGAAAATCGAATTGCTCCGGCGGCTGGAATTGCTGATTATTGATGAAGTCAGCATGTTGCGCGCCGATGTTTTGGATTGCATCGACGAAATCCTGCGGCGTATCCGGCGTAATTTTCAGCCGTTCGGAGGAATACAGGTTTTATACATCGGCGACTTGTTTCAGTTGCCTCCCGTCGCTAAAACCGAAGATTGGGAGTTGTTGGAAAATTACTACGAAAGCACGTTCTTTTTCCATGCGCACGTAATCCGAAAAACCGAACCTGTTTATCTTGAATTGAAAACCGTTTATCGTCAAGGCGATCCCGTATTTGTGGACTTGTTGAACCGTATCCGGAACAACATCGCTACGCCGGTTGATTTGTTTGAACTCAACAAGCGATATATCCCTGAATTCACGCCGAAAGAGGGGGAGAATTACATTATCCTGACTACTCACAATTATCGCTCCGACGCGATCAACCATCACCGATTAGAAGCGTTGCCTGCCGAAGAGCGGATTTTCACCGGAATCATTGAAGGCGATTTTCCCGAATATGCTTTGCCTACGGATTTGGAACTTCACCTGAAAGCCGACGCTCAAGTGATGTTTATCCGTAACGATAAGGAAGGACGCTTTTTCAACGGAAAAATTGCCACAATCACACGGATCGATGCCGACCAGATTTATGTTTATCTTCCGGATTTGAATGAAGATATTCTGGTGCAGAAAGAAGAATGGGAGAATATGCACTATTCGTTCAATAAAGAATCGGGTAAGATTGAAGAAGAAAAATTGGGTTCGTTCACTCAATATCCGCTTCGTCTGGCTTGGGCGATTACCATTCATAAAAGTCAGGGATTGACTTTTGAAAAAGCGATCATCGATGCGGGCGGTTCTTTTGCGGCAGGGCAAACATACGTTGCTCTGAGCCGTTGTACTTCGCTCGACGGAATCGTTCTTTTTTCCAAGATACGTTCCAATTGTATTATGACCAACGATTATGCCGTTCAATACAGTAAAACCGAAAAAAATGAAAATGAAATACTTATGCTGTTCAGCGAAGGGAAGAAAAAATTCTGGACGGAACGGCTGCTATTGTATTTCGACTGGCGCCCCATACAGGATTTACTGCAAAAATTCGACAAATCGACCGAAGATAAAACAGAACGGGAATATGAGACGGCAAAGTTTTTGTTTTCCGGTTTCAAGAAAAAAATAGCCGAATGGGAAGATACCACATGCAAATTTCAACAGCAACTGGCGCAGATTATCCGGAAAGAAGCGCCGGAAGATGAGATTATTGCCTCATTGAAAGTCCGATGCCAAAAAGCGCTTGTTTATTTTCACGAACAGTTTGTCGCAGAGATTTTGAAGCCTTTACAAAAATTTATTGCCGGTCTCAAAGTCAACAAGAAAAACCGGACGCTCCTAATAAATTTAACTGAAATAGAAAACGATATGATATTATTTCTCGAAAACAGGCGTAAAGTGCGGTACAACAATATTCCATTAGCAGACACAATAGAACTTTTAATTCCCAAACGAAAATGAAAAAAGCAACATCTTTTTATCCCTGAATCGCTGTATTAATTTAAAAAATTTTGTTGTCTTCCGTATATTGCGTATTTTTGCCACTGAATTTTAATAATTAATTTCAATGAAGAAAACAGTATTCATTTTATTGCTGGCAATTTTATCCGTTCAGGCGTATTCCCAAAAAGGTGATTTAACCGTAGGAGCAAAGGGAGGGTATGTATATAGCCCGCATTACTACAACGGCTCCATGTATGGATTTGATGTTGCTTATAATATTTCCGATCCGTTTGAGATTGTTTTTACAGGTATGATGAATCCCAATGTTCCATACGTCTCAAAGGATAATTCGGGGAACTCTAACTATAAGCTGGCAGTTTATTCCGCAAACATTGATTTTCGGTTATATCTTATTCATCAACAGACTTGGGCGACCGGACCTGCTTTAGGCGGTCAATACTATATTGTGAATAATATGACGAATAATACATATAATAGTAAAGCGCTGGGATTCAATATCGGATGGCACGTTAAAGTCAATTTGACCGATAATTTGCAATTAAACGGAGGTTGGCGTTATACAAACGCCAAAGCTAAGAATACGGCTAATTGGTGGGATGACAGTACAACAGATATAAGCTACAACTTGTTTTATCTTGGCGTAGCTTACTCGTTTGAATTAAAATAATCAATCAATTGTTTCGGAAACAATATACCGGTTTCTTTCGGAGGAGTTTCTCGTAATCAACTCCCCGATAAAGCCGGCAAGAAATAATTGCGTTCCTATAATCATCGAAACCAATGCTACATAGAAATAAGGCGTATTGGTTATTAAGGGAGCGGAAATTCCTTTATGCAAACAGTATAATTTGATGCCGCCCACTACCAGAACGGCAAGGAATCCTATGAAGAAAATCAGACTGCCTAAGAATCCGAAAAAGTGCATGGGTTTTTTACCAAATTTCGACAGAAACCAGAGGGTAAACAAATCCAGGTAGCCGTTGAAAAAGCGATCCAGCCCGAATTTACTTGTCCCATATTTGCGTGCCTGATGCTGCACAGGTTTTTCTCCAATTCTGTTAAACCCTGCATTTTTAGCTAAATAGGGAATCCAACGGTGCATGTCGTTGTAAATTTCGATATTTTTCACCACGCTTTTACTATAAGCTTTCAAGCCGCAATTGAAATCATGCAGTTTGATCCCGGAGAACAGGCGTGCCGTGGCATTAAACAACTTGGTAGGTATGGTTTTACTCAACGGGTCGTGCCGTTTCTTTTTCCATCCCGAAACCAACTGGAATTTATCTTCCTTAATCATCCGGTAAAGTTCGGGAATTTCATCCGGACTGTCCTGCAAATCAGCGTCCATCGTAATGACAACCTCTCCTGCCGCTTTCTGAAACCCATATTGCAAAGCCGGCGACTTTCCGTAGTTTCTTCCGAACCGGATGCCTTTGACTTCCGGATGTTGTTGATGAAGCTGCATGATGACTTCCCATGAACCATCTGTGCTTCCATCGTCAATAAAAATCAATTCATAACTGAAATCATTTGCTTTCATCACCTTGACAATCCAAGCATACAATTCGGGAAGCGATTCGGCTTCGTTAAATAATGGGATAACTACGGAAATCATCATACAATTAAAAATGATTAATGATCAATGATTAATATTTGGTGCAAAGATAAGACTAAAAAACGAATTATTTCTTTCCATCAAAAATAATTCATCATTCTGTCTGTTTATTTAAAAAAAATGCCTACCTTTGTCCCTAAAATTAATTAATCATTAATCATTAATCATTGATCATTAATAATCATGTATTTAGATTCAGAAAAGAAAAAAGAAATCTTCGCAAAATACGGAAAGTCTAACACTGACACCGGTTCTTCGGAAGGACAGATAGCATTGTTTTCCTACCGTATTACGCATTTAACCGACCATCTCAGGTTAAATAAGAAAGATTATAGCACGGAAAGAGCTTTGAAAATGTTAGTTGGTAAACGCCGCCGGTTATTAGATTATTTGAAAGACCGTGATATCGAACGTTACCGCTCCATTATTAAAGAGCTGAACATCAGAAAATGAGCTCCTAAACTCAGATTTGTTTTTCATTTCAATACAGGGCGCTGAAAATCTCAGCGCCCTGTTTATTGTTTATACCAAAATATGAATCGGACGGAAAAATAATTTCGTGAGCTCATTCATGAGCAAAAAGGAAAACCACTAAATTATTTTATTAATAATCAGTTGTTTATAAATTTTGAAAGTGAACTGTGCCGGACTCGAACCGGCGACCCCTACCCTGTCAAGGTAATGCTCTGAACCAACTGAGCTAACAGTTCTCCATATTAAAATTTGTATCCCAATGTAAATAATCCTTTCAGCGTTTTATTTATAAAAGACCCTGCAAAAGAAGAAGAATAAGACCCTGCTCCAAGATTATCAACCGGCGGAAAATAATAAACATCGTCCTTTTCTGTCCGAAGCACCAAAGCCAAGTCTCCATAAAATTGAGGAGTAAACCGGAATCCCACCCCTGCCGTCAGGTAATAAACATTTCCAGGAAGTGCATAATTAGGAATTGTACCTGCCGTTACCACATTTTCTCCCATTGTTATATTATTCGTCTTATACGGACTCTGCGTCAAAGCATATCCCAAGCGTCCCGAAAACTGGGGAGTAAAACGAAACTCAAGACCGGCTCTAACTGTGGATGCATTCTTATAATCGCTACTTATATAACCATTCACATCCGTCCATTCATTTCCATTCGTATCGCTCAAGTTCATGGAAGCATAATCTTTCAATTCGTAATCTACACTAACAATTGCTTGCGTACCCAAAATAGCGGCAACGCTGAAAGTCCAGCTTCCCGGCGTACGAAAATTATAATCGGTGTAGGCAGGAGAATCCGCATTTTGAGAGTCGGCTCCCGGTGTTGATGTTTTTCCCACCGGTAGTCCTTCTTCTGTATAAATACCTCGTGAGGCTACATCTGGATATAAAGTTCCTTTATAATAATCGGTCATTGAGTACCAGACAGGAGAATGGTAAGATACTCCAAGCCGTAAAGCGTCAATCGGCTTATAAATAAAGCCTACTTTCGCTTGATAACCGGAACCTTTTGTTTCAAGATAGTTTTCCAAATTGAAACCACCGCCTTGAGCAAAAGATTCATCATAATAAGAATTCATCAAATATGATAAATTGGTTAGCGAAAAGGTAGCGCCCAAGTAGAATGTATTTGACAGGTTAGCGCCAATCGTGAAATCGTAGGATTCAACTTTCCCTTTTTCCGAAACTTTCAAAGAGGGATTTACCTGTTCGCCTTTGTTTAATAGACTTTGATATTGGTTGTTCGTATTTGACGCCGGATTTATTAGATATCCATCCCATCCTAATACGCTTAACCAAGGAACACTGGGGTTATTGTACGGACTATTAGATAACGCTGACAGCGGAATTCCGTTAGTCAACTGTGCCATAAAATCCGTCAAAGAAGTACTCATTGATGATTTTGACATGCTGGATTGCTGGTCGAAGCTTTTAATCCGGTTATAGTTAAAACCAAAATTCAGCGAGAGCATACTTCCTTTTACTAAAGGATAATAGCCAATATATGAAAGATTATCGAAGTGAAAAGCTGTATTGCTTCGCTGATTGGTATTTCCACTGATTATTGGAGATGTTAAACTCATATTGGCAAGTATTTCCGAACTGCGATAGATACCGATTCCCGCCGGATTAATAGCTATTCCGGTAACATCTCCACCCAAAGCTCCGAATGCGCCGCCCATTGCTTGACCGCGAGCGGTTCCCGACAGATCGTCATTTGAATAACGATAAGCGTCTGTTTCGCCTTGACCAAACGCTAAGGTACAAACAAAAAGCGCTATTATAAATAATAGATTCCGTTTCATCGTAATTAAAGTATTAATACGTTTTATTTTTTGAGCGTTTTATCTTCTACCGCCGCCACCACCGCCGGATGAACGTCCGCCACCGCCGCCGGATGAACCGCCACCGCCACCGGAGTAGCCGCCTCCTCTACTGCCGCCGGATGAATAACTGCTGCTACTACTCGACGATGAGGAACGATTGTTGCTGTAATTTCCGGATGAGTTTTCGGAACGAGAAGGAGCAGAATATTCGTAACTACTGCGGGTGTTATTGTTAGTAGTCGCCTGAGTTGTACGTGTTCTCGTTTCGGAACTAACGGCTCCATTGTTGTTGCTGGTGCGCGTTGGAGTTGAATTGTCGTAGCGTACGGTTGAGTTGTTTGAAATTTGTCGCGTCGTCGTGACATTTCCATTACTTCTTGAGGAAGATGAGGAAGAAGAACGAGTAGCATAATTTCCTGAAGAACTGCGGCTTACAACAACGTTACTTTGTCTCCCGTTACTACTGTAATAGGCTCTGTTGCCACCGTGATAATAGCCTCCGCCACCGTACCTGCCGCCATAGTAGTATGGACCTGACCATCCCCAATATCCGGGATAGTATCCGCCATAGTAACCACCATACCAGCCACCGTAATACCATGGACTATACCAGCCGCCGTAATACCATGGGCTGTACCAGCCGCCGTAATACCAAGAGTTATACCAGCCGCCGTAATAAGGATATCCATATCCGTAATACCATGGGTCATTCCATCCGTATCCGCTGTTGAGATTAACGGATATGCCGGAAGAAGCCGGCTGATCGAAACTCAGTTCATAAGTGTTACTGTTGTTGTCGTAAGAAACATTAACATTGTCGGCGCCGACAATAATAATTTTGGAAGGGTCGTGAAATTTGACAATCCGCTGCGTTACTCCGCCGTCACCGTCCACGTTGCTCTGATCTGTTGCAATAGAATCGTTTATCGCCGGATCATCGACGTAAGTAGTATCATCGCTTAAATAACGTCTGTTATATTCGTCAACATCCCGGTTATTTGAAACCGTAGCAGCAACTACGACCGAATTTGGTTTTACCGTGTTTACAACCTCTTTTTTCGGAGGTTCCACTTTGTTGTTATTTTTGGAGGAAAAATACACATCATCTCCAAATGCATCGTTTTGAGCCGTTGCGGATATTGCAACAAGCATCAAAGCAAACAATACATAATTTCTAATTGCGTTCATAGTAAATCTCCTTTCAATTTTATGTGAATACTTGTTTTTCAATTATTTGACATGAAAAAGATACTTAGGTTTAAACCCTTTGTCCTTTTCTTGATTACAAAAATACATAAAAAAAATGAGCAAACCAATTATTTGCTCATTTTTAACTAAAAAAAAGTTATGGAACGCGGAAAGGACGAGATTCGAACTCGTGAAACCCTTTAGAGGTTTACACGCTTTCCAGGCGTGCCTCTTCAACCACTCGAGCACCTTTCCAGTTGTAAAAAACGGGGCAAAGGTAAAGAAAATAATTGAGAATTGAAAATTGAAAATTGAAAAATATTGATTATCAGTTAATTAAATTTTGGTGAAATTTTAAGGATTCGTAACTTTCAAATTTTTGTTTATATCCTATCCAACACTTTCTGTATCAACTCATCAAACGACCCTTTGTAATTGGTATTCATTCCGCCGGAATAGCGACCGGCAATAACCACGCAAGCCGTCATCGCTTTGTGTCCCATCAAAGCGGCTAATCCGGCCAATGCGGCGCTTTCCATCTCGTAATTCGCTATCTTTAAGCCGTCGTAGTTGAACGATTCAATCAGTTTGTTCATTTCCGGATGAGCCAAACCTAATCGGACATGCCGCCCTTGCGGACCATAAAATCCGCTTGCAGAAATCGTTATCCCTTTTATCATGTCGAAACCGATACGTTCTGACAACTCCTTATCGGAAGAAACAAAATAGGGTTTCGCCAATAAATCGTTCCAATGGGTATGCTCTATAAAATGAAAGAATAATTCCTTGTTAACGATCTGTTCGCCATTTTCATAAAAGAAAACCAAGCCGTCCATTCCCATCGAAATTTCCGAAACGACATAAGATCCTATCGGACAAAAAGGCTGCAGTCCGCCGGAAGTTCCTATCCTCACCAGCGTCAGTTGCCGGAAGTCTTTTTTCACTTCGCGCTTCTGCAAATCTATATTCGCCAAAGCATCTAATTCGGTCATGACAATGTCGATGTTGTCGCAGCCGATTCCGTGCGACAAAGCCATGATTCGTTTGCCTCGATACATTCCGGTTATTGTACGAAATTCCCTGCTCTGTTGGTCAAATTCAATATTGTCGAAGTAAGCGGCAACGATGGGCACCCGTTCAGGGTCGCCCATCATCACTACTTTATCTGCCAATTGTTCCGGTTTCAGATGCAAATGAAAAATAGAGCCGTCCGAATTAACCGGCATCTGGTCGAGGGGAATTTGTCTTATTTTATTTACCATTTACTATTTACCATTTACTATTTACCATTTACTATTTACCATTTACTATTTTACCGGTTTATCTGTTGTTTTAGAGGAGGGTTTTGCAATCGTTTCCCTCATATCGGTATCGGCTTGGATATTTTTCATTTTGTAATAATCCATGATGCCCATATTACCGGAACGGAAAGCTTCTGCCATTGCTCTCGGCACTTCAGCTT
>Ga0123357_10004021_pt1 | contig 17108 bp, 12 predicted proteins | sample TergutEmb28metaG_FD_89873 | JGI IMG/M metagenome (GOLD analysis project Ga0123357, IMG submission 89873) | Embiratermes neotenicus P4 segment gut microbial communities from Petit-Saut dam, French Guiana - Emb289 P4 | ecosystem: Host-associated > Arthropoda: Insects > Digestive system > Gut ... | reverse complement strand
GAAAAGTCGCAGGCTCCTGATGATGGATGTATTAATGTCCGAAACATGTTGAGCATAGAAGAAGTGAAATAAAACTTAATAAATTGTGACATCAAGTTGGTCTCTTATTCTTCAACTATATTTTACATATTTAAATTTTTTGAGTTTGTATTCCGTTCTTATCTGTTTTGAGAAATTAATGACAGAATCTTGATAATTAATGTCGGACAGAGCTCAGTTAAACTCAGAGGAAAATGACCCACAAAAAGAACAATTTACTGTGTTTACTCGTATTTATACCCATAAGTAGGTCGCTACGCTTAGATTAGCCCAACCTTTTCAAATGGAGCTTAAAGTGAGAACGTGGATGTTTGGGTTTACATACTGAGAAGTAAGAGAAAACTTGAGAAGTGTTTACTTCGAAGTTCTGATGAGAAGGTTAAAGAGAATGCTATGGAAGCGATGTGCTCTCGCATGGAAAATGCTAAGCGAATAACAAAATAGGGCCAAAGATTTTGAATTTGAGAAGCCGCCTGAAGTTTATTTTACCTGTTTACTTGTGGTTTATTTATCAACAATCGCGACAAAGTCTCAGATGGCTGCATTTTATTATACTTGTGTGCATTTTGTTGGTACGACTACTATACATTGCCAAATGGTTATTGGATAATTAATTGTATAGGGTGTGAATGGAAGCAATTATGTTCTAAGCTGAAGACACTTCAAAACACGAAACATGTGGGCTATCCCCCGAATCGCGACTTTATTTTGTGGATAATATTAAATTGCTTTTTTAAAGAAAATATTGGGTGTGATAGTATGTATTCGATTGGACTGGCTACAAGCAGGCCAAAGCTACGGGGTGCTTGAAACTTCGGATTCTTTAAAACGAAGGAACATTTCTTTACCAGCTGAGTAACTGCCAACATATTAAGGAACGTCTGGCACATTTCGGTTACAGCACGTACCACGAAGTTGAATACGACAGTGTTCTGAATGAAAAACATTAAAATCATTTTGTTGCAGTTTATTTTCCTTTTTAGAACATGTATTCGCAGGACAAAGTAAGGGAGACCCTGTACAGCATGGAGACGCTGATCCTAGGTCTCCATTGCGTACTTTGTCAATATTTTGTCAAGCGAGTGATAAAACACACAAGGTAGTATGCCACTCTGCTGCGGTATGGGACAGCTTTTGGATGTCAGAGTGCTTAGTCAACATCAGTTAGGCGATGGCTGCTGGAACTTCCTCAAACTGTGAACAACAAGTGCCCCGACTGTTAGTTTCTCCACGCTGATACATATATCGCCACTTCAAGGAATTAATACTGGGGTTGTTGCCCGTATTTTTAAAAGGGCAGGGGTTACTGAAGTCAAGAATTCTACTATGAACGTTACTTGCTGTGTATTTTTAACTGTCACACTTTTAGATTTACGCTGCTCAAGTAACAATTTTAAATAATAAATGGTTTAAATATTATATTTTATTGGCTGGCTTGTTGTAGACAACCATAGTAACTCGGTCTACCTATCAATAATATTTCATTCTAAGAAACAAGTCAAATTTATAGTCTTATTACATCTGTATTTACCTGTCCTCTTACATTTGCCTTCTAATTATTTACTCTTATAGAAAATCCGTAAATAAATAAATAAATATGTTTTCTCAACATATAATCAGTTTTGCTGGCTTCATATAATTTTTAAACGTAGTAAATATTACTGCAGTAGTGGCTTGGTACACACTGTACATACTATTTATTAACGTCAAGCTGTATCTCTTAAGGAATCAATAGAACAAAAATTATTCTATTCGGTGGTTAAATATGGGTTCAGAATTTTAAATATTTGACAATTCTCCGTCGGCTTCAGTGTTCCAACTAGTCTGCAATGCTTTCTAAAGACGAAAATAAACATGACGAAGATGTTCTTCTTTTGATGTATGGTTGACCGTGCATCGTAGTTCAATGTGGAATAAGAAACCAACTAGATGTCACTTAGTATTATATTTATTTCTCCTTTATAAGTTGCTAAACATGTTTCGGGCCACCTTGTGCCTATCTTCAGGAGCTGACGACTTAGTGGTATTTTTTCACGTGCGGTGTAGTGCCGTGGGTGAGTCTCTCGCTAGAGGTCCCAAACAATTGTATATAAAAATTATGTTATTGAGATAATGACTTGAAAATTTATATACACATACTGGGAACGATGCAAAACAGGGCCTGCTCACAATCGATGCTGAAGCTGGTCTCCTTTCACATCCAAGCACACTTGAATGCTTTTCTCCAAATTCTGGAATACTTTTCCCAAAGTGTCGACGTAGACGGCTTGAATCTCTTGGCCTATAGCGTCTTTGAGTTGTTCGATTGTGCGGGGTGTATTTTTGTACACTTCGCCCTTCAATAGGCCCCATAGAAAGAAGTCGGCAGGCGTTAGATCGGCTTCCACTTGTCTCTAACTTTTTAACCAATTTTTGGATGCAACACTTCGATGGTGCACGTCTTTCACCAAATTCTGTTCGAAATGCCGTCTGGCATGCTTTAAATGAACCTGTTTGCCATTATTTACGAAGGAGAAACCCACGCTGTTCGATTGTATACATAGACAACAGTTTGGGGCCTCTAGCGACAGAATCACCCTGTATATGTGCGTGTGTATATATATATATATATACACGCACACATATACTATATTTTTACAACCACAGTTCATCATGTTGTGGCCAAGCCCGCAACGGGATAATAAAATACTGCTACAGAGAAACAGTTCCCACAAATTGAACAGCAACAGATTGTCTGTTGACTCAATTCCTTCTTTATCTTTCTTTATTTCTTTCGTTCTTCTTCAGTTCCTCCTTATTGCATTTGTATTTTAAGCTGAACTTTCATCTCTCTGCTTTGTCTTCCTGGCGACTGATTCAGAGTTTCAAAATAAAGACCTGGTTTTGTTATTGTAGGTCGTCCGTTAATGAAATGGCAACATTTTATTTGGCTCATTAGAAAGAGCGTGAATAAATTGGCGTAATATTATTTATAGAGTTAGTTCTAAATAAAACGTTCGCGAAACTTCAATTTTTAACTTCGGTTGCCCATTTTCACGGTCACCACCGCAGAACGTAAAGAGTGAGAGCAGTGGTCTTCTTTTTATTGGTTTCTTTTTGAGTGTTATGACGTGTAGCTTGGTATTTATGCCGACTTTGAGGAGGCATATGAAGCCTTTATTTTCGGTGTGGAAGACGTACCCTGAAGAAAGGAGCGGCACGTTCCTCCGAAATATTTGTGCACATCTGCCAGAAAACAATACGTCGCAACCAAGAGAGCAACAATCCGCGTGTTTACCTGAAAACTTCACACTTTGCGTATCGACCTTATTGCTGAGTACTTGCGATATAGTTTTGAAATTACACTTTTTACGATGTATATTTTTTCAGCTATTTTTCCCAATAAATACGTTTCAATGTCTAACCGTCCAATATATTAGGCGGAAAGTCACCGGCTTTTCAGAATACAGGGCCCAATTCGATCCTAGACCAGTTCATGCAGGCTTAGTGGCGTACAATGTGACAATGGTACTGGTATTTGCTGTCTGTCTGCTGCGAATACGCCATGTTCACTTTTATGCGCCTGATATACGGATTATATTTGAGGTAGTGACAGCCACTAAATAAACGACGAGGCAGTAACAATTTGTATTTTCTGTGATTTTGTCTTACTAGTACGGGAGCAGTCGGCAGTAAAAATGGTTAATTTAATGTGTTCGTAGCTCTCCGGATATCCCTTTCTTCCTTTTTTAGGCGTATAATTTTCCAATGGTCACATATGGACGGGTCTTTTCGTCTAATCAGCAGCAACGAAGCGCATAGAAAAGAGTTGTGCTGGCACAGATTCAAATTAATTTGGACACACACACACACACACACACACACACACCCACACACGTGAGCGTGTGCGCGCGTGCGCACAATGCGATGGACTTTCAACAAGTGTTTATCATTGCAGTGAGACTGAGTCAATTTGGAACTTTTCCAAAAAGAAAATGCCACTCTGCCCTTGTTATTGTATAGCCGTGTATGCCCTATTCTATGATTCGATTGCATCGAGGTCTGTAAAAACACTTGAGGGGGGAAAGAAAATTTCTCCCCTATCATCATAAACTCTGTTTGTGATGGTTAAGCTGCCCTGTTGTTATTCGTGTATGATGTCGATAGACTTTGTTGACATAATTTCGTCTTATTTGAGGGGAAATGTATTTGGCGCCTTGGGGAGTTTACACTAGCGTGTAGTAAATGTATTGCGTACAGTCCTTGTATCTTAATTTGTTTTTCTTGGTACTACCTTCCGACCTTTCCCGGGAAATGTAAATGTATGCTCCCAATATTTAGATATTCAATTAAGACACAGTACTACCTGAATGGAACGAAGGAACACGCGGTGATGGCGATCTTGAATTCTTATTTTTCAGTCAACTCATACCCTATTGGGTGGTATGCGTGCTGATAATGTAATGAGTAAATAAGTGTTATGACTGCCAGTAAGAATTGAAGTGGGGGAATTAAGTCAGAAGAACTTATATATCACATGAGAAATGTAACCGAGTGCTGGGTGCTTCTTTTTCTGGTATTTATTTGAAAGGTTAAAACCAGTTGGTAACAATGTGTATAACAATGTATATAACAAGGTGTATAACAATGTGTATAACAATGCGTATAACATTGTGTATAACAATGCGTATAACAGTGCGTATAACAATGTGCATAACAATGCGTATAAAAATGCGTATAACAATATGCATAACAATGCATGTAACAATGTGCATAACAATGCGTATAACAATGTATATAACAATGTGTATAACATGCTCGTAATGTTAAGCAGCCCTGCTTTTTTCACTCGGTATATTTATGTGTTACGTGTGGCTCTTGTCGGCCTGGATAGCGCAGTTGGTATAGCGACTCGCTACGGGTCTGGATATTCCGGTGATCGAATCCCCATGGGGTCGAGATTTTCCGCACCCGTCCAGGCCTAGCCAGCCCCCTATACAGTGGTTACTAGGTCTTTCCCGGGCGTAAAATGGTCGGAGCGTGGTGTTGACCACCCACTCCCTTCTAGTGCCGAGGTTAAAGAAAGAGTATAGATATACTTCTATCTATCTGTCTTTCTGTCCTGTTACAGGGTGAAATTTACTTTTAATTGTGACTCTTGCCATAAAGACCTCCTTCAACAAAACGGCACTAATCGTTTGGTATTTTTAACGGACATTGACTGTGTTCCTTGTAAGAAACGAACTCAATTTTTTGTAGGCTGTAATTTACACGACAGACTTCAACAGGTGAAAGATTTATTACGTGTGACGTTCCAAGAAGAAAACGTAGCTCACATATGAAATTTTCAAGGAATGGATTTTAAAAATTTGACTGTAAATGAAACAACGAGTTCCCAAGATGTTGTTTTGTTTACTTTAGTAATAAAGTAATTTAAAATCTAATTACAAAAGAACTGACTGCTTCAAACTTCTATAATACAGAATTCAACCGTGTACGTAGCTTTACATTCTGCGCAGTTTTCTTCATTTAGATGTAACGGTTTCTTGCCACATATTTCATTGTCGGATACTTCACTGCCCTCACAAACTAAAGGTTCTGTAGTAATTTTAATTTTCTCGATGTTTTTAGTTGTAAACAGGCTTAAAATGTAGCATCATCAGTGCAATTACGCAGCTACAGTGTCAGTGCGGCACATTGCTTACACCTGCCTCTTTGTGACTGCAGATTGGTAACAATTCGGTTTACAGCATAGGTGGTATTTGTCTACGGAAGTGATCGCCGTCTTTTTATTAGGTGTTGGAATTTTTCACTCCTTTGCGAATTAAAATAATTACTCAGGCTTTTCATATTTTCTTTTCCATTGCTCACAAGGTTTTACTTTCACCGGTTTGATATGTGTGTATGTGGCTATCATTATCTTTGATCATTGTTGGAAATTGCAGGCTAGTCAAAGTTGTAATTATACATCAGTTCATATCGTACTGCCAAGGATCTTTGTGCTCGCAACTCTAAGCATTGTCTGGGGCCCTAACAAAGGACTTTGCATTCCCCATTGCGTAATGTGGAACATAATTACATATATTAGTCACAAGAAATTTGTGTTCTGTTTTGGAAATGAGTGGTTTTCTTTAAGTAGCAAATAACATTTACCACCTGCTTATTTACGGTGCTGTACGTGTCTGGAAATGACGAAACTTCAATTATATGCGATGGAAGATTTGTCAAGCAATTAACGACAGCAACTTATATTTATCTCCTACTACTATTGACGTTTAGTTCAGACCAATTAAAATAGCGCTGCTGGTTGAAGGAGCATTATACATTGCGAAATAATGTGAAGTAATCTTACTGCACGATCAAGTCTGATCAAACTATTTGTAGATGACTTTAAAAATCTAAATTTAAAGAAATGGATGATGGATCTGTTTTTGCACTTTCTTTGCCCAGATTCCTGGCTTCGTTACGGTCTTTTGTTCTGTCTACGTGACTGTTATAAATTTATAGTACTTTCAAAATTTCAACCTTTATTGACTTTGAAATAATTCTTACCTACTTGACATTGATCATTCTTAGGCTTGAAAAATGAAAAATTGCGTTCCTCTATAACATTATTTTTATGCGTTATGTAGATGACATTTCCTTGCCCGCCATGCCATAATTAGCTTTACGCAAGCAGCCATTCTGGATATTTTGATTGCGTTAAAAGAATTTCCTTCAAGTATGCTGCGAGCAATATAGAATAGTATCTGTCATTATGTTCTTTGTGACCTGTAATATTTCGAGACTTGTATCACTTCCAGTAACATGTTTTGTCCCTCACAAATACATTAGCGGGTCTCTTTCTTCTACTGACATGCATGTGGAACTAAAATATTGCTAATCAATATCGTTGTGAGAAATGAGATATGTCGTCACATAATTTTAATAAAGTTTTCCTGAAAAAATCACTTAATTAGAATTTTGACGATGTTACCTTTACTACTATCAGTCTGCTTCTTGCTTCTTTTGCATATTGGCTTTGATATTCTTAAGGATGATTTTTTAATGTCTGTTGAAGTCGATCAACTGCAGTAGGCGACATAAAGGAGCAATTTTTCTTATGCAGCAATAATAATTGAGGATTGAGGACAAGTTTCAGAGTTCAAGGTCTTTTATAATTTTTCATGATGTACTTTATTGTCTACTGTTTTGTAGCCCTTCCTGCAACTTTTTCTTTGTATTGTTATATTTCCGCTCTCTTAGTTCCCGTCATTTAGAACTGTTTTTTGCGTTGTTTACATTTCTCTAGTTAGCTATTTGTATGATTTTCTTGTCCTTGGGAAAAGAGAGTACTGGAGTATTCTTCTTTTGGTATTACTCATCCAACTGCCTTAGCAAAGCCACATTACAGCTTTGAATTGCACAGTAATCCATACCGTAGGTTTAGTTCTGTGAAGTATTTGAACGAAACTTTGCGAGCTACAACATAGGTCTATGTCTTGGCAGTATTCGCCTGTACGCTTTTTATCTTTTATTTTCACGCAATTTCTGTATGTTGTTCCAGATGAATGCGCATGTATGCACGCGCGCAAATACAGGCAAAAGCTTATTATACTTTAAATTCTGAGACCTTAGAAGAAAGTTTATATGCACAATCCCGATTTTATTAATTTATTGACTAATCGTTGCTTGCAATGTTATCATTCTTGAGGTGCTCATTTCGCTGAGATCTTCAGCAAGTTTCCCCCCTTCAATCTATTTTCTATCCTCACTTTCTGTTCCTTAAAATTTACGATTCCTTGTTTATATTCCTATCTCCGAAGTAATCAGTTCGTCTCTGAGATTCCTATATGTATACAATTCTCATCAGTACTATGAGCAACATACGCCCAATTATTTCGACTTCCTTGAGTCTGCAACTCAAAGAGTACGAGACGAAAGTTCGTATCTTACATATACTTTATGAAGGTCAGTCGTGTCACACTCCCTCGTTGGAGTTCCACAGACCGCCACCGAATGGCAGGTGACGTCACTACCTAAAGGATTGCCGGGCACTAATACTACGCTATAACATACATAGGTACAAACAAACAAGCAAACAAATAAACATACGTACATACATACATAACTACATACATGCATACATATACACATACGCATGTACATTATTCGGGTTTCCACGCTAACTGCAGGCACCAATAAGAAGGTACAATTTACACGGACGCACACACACACACACACACACACACACACACAGAGGTTTCCACGTTAGGGTCACCGGGCACTAGTACCACAGTATGATATACACACATACACATTGTTCGGTTTTCCAGGCTAATTACGTGCACAACTACGAAAGTATAACATACATACATATATACATACATACATACATATGTATACATTCACATATACATATTTTTAAAGTTTCCACGGTAACTACATAAATGAAGGTAATTGGCCTGCCCGGGTCGCCTTGTACCAGCAGACTAGTACTCTATAACTTTATGGATCTCTTTATATGGCCGTGCAATATCTCGCGCGTCTCGTCTCTGTTCTCTTACCGCGGAGGCCGGAGCATCGTCTAGGGCTAGTCCACGTGAGAATTGTGGTGGTAGACGAAGGGCCACTTGGACAGGTTTTCTTCAGAGTAGTTTTGTTTGCCCCGACAGTGTAATGTCTCCAGTTCCCCATACTCAATCATCTATCGTCTATCTTAGCAACTGACAACTTTATAACTAACACATTCAAGAAGAGAATATCTTTAGAGCGAAATTTTCTCCAGCCTCCTGTCATTTTAACAGTATCGTGTATGTGTATTTTCCTTTAGACCTTTTCCTCAAACACTGTAATATGCAATACAATATGACTGCCTGAACGTCCAGCTAATTACCTTTGCTGTATTTCTTTTACTATAAGCAGGTATATTCACTGTCTTATTCCCCCGTCGCTATAGCATGTCTGAAAACTGTTGGCTGTTTTAAAAGTGCGACAAAAACAAGAGCAAAAATCTTTTAAATTAACTTAAAGTATATTGATTGAGTGAGCGCTCATTGGGCTGTGGGCTGGCCACATGGGGAATCGTGTTCCAATTTCCGGTAGGGGAAGTAGATTTTCCATTTCTCCACACTGTCTAGGGCACACTGAGGCCAAAATGCAGTAAGCACTGGTACATAACCGGTGACAGAACGTCCGGTCCGTGCGTTCTACTACTCATCACAATTTATTGTCGACTTTAAGAATACATGAAACTACATATCCTTTCCCGCTCTGATAGCTAGTAGAGGACGCATTTGACTTTATTTGGTATAAAGTGTATTAGATACACGCAAGTACGGTTGATGATATTGGAAGTTTTGGCGGAAAAGTTTTATTCCGAAGTCTCCTGCAATACCGCTAATTTCTACGACGTGTATAATTGTCTTACCACTCAATAATAGTCTAATATAGTTCTCATATACATCCCATTCAAGTGATAATTAGGTAGTAGCTAAGTCCGTATAAGAAGGATAGCCCATTCAAAGGCACAGCCCATTCAAGACTCTTCTGTAAACTGAAGACTTCCTCTACACACCCGAAGTTGGGACCACAGCAGTAATGCCTCTCGGCTTTCTTCCTGGATTGAGTCATGCCTCCTCCTCCCCAGTCCTCAAATTCTCTCCCTTTAACTCAGTTCTTCCTTAATGGCACTTTAATAATAAAGATGTAATGCCATTAAACTTCTGGAATTCAATCTGCTCGTATTGTATAATGAGATGGGTTTAATAATTCCAAGTTTAAACTTGTCCCACAATCACACACCTTGGTTTTGCATTTAATTTTTTATTCACATCTGCTTTTCACGAAAGAAAGGAAGTCATAATAGAACTCTAAAACATGATTTGCATTCTTCATGGTAAAGAGATTAAGTTAGACGCGACTCGGTCTAAGTTAAAGTGAATTATAGTTCTGTTAAATGCGTTGGTTTTGTTGATGGAAACAAATAAATGGGAAATGCCGTAGACAGTGTCTAGGCAAATTACAGGATGCAGCTAGAATAGTCTGCCTTTGGAACGCTGGGCCTTCTTGTTTTAATTAAATGCTTTGAATATGCTTGCACAAAGAAAGAGTCGCTTAATTTTAACACAGCTTTGTTTAACATAAAACTCGGGAGATGTAGAAGTTCCTGTGGCAAACAGTTTCTGGGTATTGTCTTCATTGTGAGATTTCTCAGATTTTCTCAGGTTTTCCTGTACGAAGGTCTGTCCTTCAACAGTAGTTACGGATTAATATGGAAGTAAGACAAAAGTAAGACATCTAGGACTGCTTGGGTATACAAGATCCACATTCTGTCACCCAAATCAAATTTTTCGATATAAAATGTAAACAATACCAAACACGAATGTATTAGGTGTTCGTAAATAAGTTATAAGGCTTTTCAAAAAATAGCAAATTCTGTGAAAGAAAGAAAAAAATTATATTTCTGCAAGAACGCCTCTTTGGTTTTTTCTGCTTTTAAGCATAACGCGTGTATTGTTCTTTAAAGCAATATTCCCAAGATTTTGCAAATTCTGTTCCATAGTTGTATATAAATAATTTGCAATTTTACAGTGCGTGTGTTCGAGTTACACATTTAAGCATTTGTCTACCAAAAATAAATTATTTACTAAAATTAGAATAAACCAGATATCTGCATATTGTAGGCTCTTTGTATTTTTAGATTTGATGCACCGTGTCTTATTCTTCGTTGGCATACTCTGTCAGTTTGTTCTGTTTTCTGATTTCAGAATCTGTACTGTGACCCATGACTGAGAAGCGGCTAATTGTATCTTCTGTGCCCTCCCGTTATTGGGGGTGTTTTGCAGGAATAATTAAATGAGTGTGAAAAAGGGGCATGGAAATATGCAGGAGGAAATATTCAAATTATTTCAGTTTCAGCTACGAATTACCAAGTACTCTTTTGCAAACTGTACTGTACTATAAATGTTACACTCTAACGTGTAAGAGGTTACGCCTTATAACGCTTTATGACGTATTGCATTTAGCTTCATGTTAATTGCCTGCCATTTAAGAAAAAGATCAGTAAGACGAAGAATAAAGCGGATTTCGAGGTATTAGATTCTCTCGGATTTGAATGTGAATTGTGTCTTCGTCTCCGATTCGCACTGTGTAGTCTTGTAGAAACGTCTTATGCACCACAACGAATCACTTTCCAAAATACGGTGTTTGAAACAGGGTTTACTTTGAGTTTTCAAAGTATTATACGTCATGGAAATTTAAAATTCAGTGCTGTAAGCCCCAATGCTTCGGTGAATTTCGGAATTAAATCCAATTTCTTAACAACAAACGGATTAGAATTTCGTCCTCAAGTTTTCTTATATTCACATCTTCCTCTAAAATAAAATTTGCTGTCTTAAGCTCATCTTGTATAACATGAATTTTCTTGCCCATATACGTGACACGTTTCTGTGCTTTGCTGTCCTCAGATGTCACTCTACACCCGGAATTGTGTTCTGTGTGGATACGAACAATACCTGCATTCACATACAAGCCCGTGCTTATACAACAGAACGTATTAATGCATAGAATGCTTCAAATTTTAGGTAACACACCCCGATTATATTTAACATATCACGAAATTATTTTATTAGCAGGAAATTAAAAGGAATTTTAAGAACTGGAAGCCAGTCCGTGAAACATAATGAACAGTATATTGTCTTGCGTGAAGCAGCGTTTTAAGCTTTCTGGAGAATCTGACCTACTGATTTGCCCAGATGGCGACCGACATTATTGACCGCAGGTCAAATAAATTTCTTGCACATCTAATCAGCGCGTGTCTTCTGCGATCTTGAAGGCTGTCTAGATATTTTCTGAAACCGAATGAAATGTGTTTCGATTATTATTTATCTCCGTGTCTGGTCCACATATGTGGGGACACAAAGTTTTTATGTACCCTAAGGGAAATATTAATCTTCTACTTTAAGCCTGCGAATCGATAATGTTTTCTTTATAATAAGTATTATTTTTTTTGGCTTATGTGACTCGGACCCAAAACCTCTCGAATGAGATAAGTCCTCGCAACTGCAGCACAACGCAGTATTTTATGACAAGTCTGTTTCAGTATGCGTACCGAAGACTTCTCTACCCACTGACGTCATAAATTAAAGGGACCTTTGCAATAACAAATTCAGCGGACTGAGAGGATAACGAATACAGGTTCTAAAAAACCTTATTATCTGACATCATCATGGTGTAACATTTCATCCTTGTCTTGCTGTTATGCCTTAGGGAGACTGTATTTTGAGAGAGAAAGAGGCAGGTCCTAAACGTAAATGTAGTTTATTTGCATTTTCACGAATAAAAATAATACAATTTTAATGTCTAGTGTAATTTACCGTACTGTTTTTTTTTCAGTTTAATCTCTGCGTAACACGTCACTGTCCGCAGACATTATACCACACAACATTACAAATTTAAAATTTTGATAAACTTGAAGTAATTACGTTAAAATGAAATAACTAGAAATGTCAACTTGATATAACAAGGTAATTTTATTAATGTATTCTTATCTCGACATGTTTCGGGTACATACGCCCACCATCAGGAGCGTTGGATGTTGTGTTGCAGCATATGGTTTTCTGCACCGAGTTTTTGGATGCCGTGCACTGCACCATCCGCACCGTACACACGACCTACGCAGCGGCTCTCAAGACCACCACCCATCCAAAAACTCGGTGCAGAAAACCTTATGCTGCAACTCAACATCTAATGCTCCTGATGATGGGCGTATGTACCCGAAACATGTAGAACTGAGAATACATTAATAAAATTACCTTGTTTCATCAAGTTGGTATTTCAAGTTATTTCATGAGGAAGACGCACGGTCAAACAACCCTCAAGTTTCCTTACGTTAAAATAATTAGACGACTTTATTGTGCATCGTAGATGAGCTTTCTAAAACTCAATCGGTTCTGTTCAAAACGAAGTTGAGCCAAGCTCAGAAGGCCCTGCACCTGCTGTAAGTGTTCTAGCCCGATTTGTCTTGTTATATAGGGATAAGTGACAGGCTATTGCGAACTGTAATAAACCTTCGAGTTCCATGAAACAGAGAGGATTTCTTGAGTAGCTGAGCATCTTTTGACTTTTGAGGAGATATTCTGATCCATAGAGTTCCTAACGTTAAAGAGTTATATCTGAAAGACAAACTATTACTCAGGCTTGTATAAGCGTATGTATGTACGGTTGCTGAAGGTTCCGCATGTGTACAACTGGGTTTATGCTCCATTAACTGCTGAAGGCATAATTTCTAGGTTTATAAAACCAAATACAGAGCCAGGCAAACATTGCTGTCCAGCCAACCAACTGTAGGAAGTAGAGCCATATCGAGAAGCAAACAGTTTAACCCTTTGACGCCTAACGACGACTGTAGTGGTCGTACCGCACCGCTAAACTCTAAACGTTGCATTTTATATATTTATTCAACAAATATATGTACTGAATATTTGAAACACGGTTTATACTCTCCCTTTTTTCCTCTTCAAAATGCAGTTTGTTCCATAAATCTAACATATTTGGTTCCTGTGTTATTCACATTTTATATAGAGGGTGTGCTAAAATTTAAAAAATAAATCCGGTGCCAAATGGTTAAGAATACGTTTATAATGTGACTTTGTCGTGAATTCTGGTTATAAGAATTAGATATACACACAGAAATTGTCCTCTGTAGGTAGACTTTTAGACCAAATTCCTCATAAGCGTATGACGTAATGTTTATAATTTTCTGTATGATATTCGTGTTTTTCCGACGAAATTATTGGCAGCAGCACAGATATGAAGACAATGTACCCCGCTCAACTCCAAACGTCAAACCTTCTATTGCCATATTATAATGTGAAATTGAAGGGAAATATCTTACAACAGAACGTAATTTCGTGCGCGTATGAAGGGAAGGATAGTAAATGTAACGTGTTTGGAGTCACTTTAAAAAAAAAAAAAAAAAGGGTAAAATGCTGCGGTGCAGGTGCGAAACGTCTAATTGAGCGTAAGTATGGCTTGCCGTCTTGTAATCTTATTACATATTGGGTACAGAATGTACCAATTGATATGTCTGAGTCGTCTGGTTGCACCAAAATTACTTCCTTCTGTTCTAAATTATTTCTGCACGTCACACGGAAAATATCTCATTAACGAAAAATGTTGTGTCGCTGTTCGTTTGGTGTCAGGGTAGCATCGAGTTAATGTGGCAGTCAAAGAGAAAATGGACACTGCCGTCGAATTTAATTTAGGCACACTTTCATAGCGAGCTGGAGACTTGATAATCAATGAAATGTAACAGGTTCCTGAAAGGTAAATTAAATACTTCGCTGAATTTTTAATGTAAAAGTTGAATACTTGAAGTAGATACGCATTTAGATATTTTGAAATGTTTGCATTTTATCATTAGGAGGTGAAAATTCACAGTCGGAAGTACTTTAAGAAAGAGGCCTATATAAAAATTGTCTTTGTTCGCACCACGAAGGCATAATGGGGAGTAGGGTTATAGCTCCATATATTCTTATTCTCGACACAAATATAGCGATCTTCACGCTCTGGCCTCATTAGTCCCTGAGACAGCGCTAATGGTACCGATTGGATGGGTGGCCGAATAGGCTGCACAGCCGATGTGGCCCATTAGGAAAAGAGAATTTTTTACGACAATCGAACCAAAATTCCTTGGTTGTCTAGCCCTTAGCCTGGCCACTGTGCCTACAAAGCTATATATATGGCTGTATGAACACGTGTCTCACCTGTGTGAGACTAAATGTATTTGTTCTGAAGCACGTGGAACTACTGGACTGTATATGTCTGTATATCGCTAACAAAGTATTATCTATACTCGAAAACGTAGAAGTATTAATAAAGTGCATTAACACTGAGATACTCTGGTGCAACTTTTATGGCTTTATCTACGTCACAACTTTACCTAACACCTGCATTCACCCAGGAGAGTTTTAAAAAAATATCCCTCTTTTAAGACGTGAGGTTTCCTCGTTTTTTCACTTTGTGGCAGTGAAGGGCATGAACCGTTATTTCGGTTGGCCTGCAATATTGAAAGGCGCAACTGATTTTCACTCCGAAAGCTTGAGATGCTTTGGCCTAACGCATTATTTGGCGACTCAGAGTCATTAGCGAAAGAGGAAACATATCCGTATATTACATCCTGGTCAGAAAGTTTAGACTGTGTCCGTATATAACTCAGAAACAATTTGTGTCTGCAGCCACATTCCGCTATCTCACCCTTCAACCCGCTACACTCCGTTCCACCGACCTTCGCTGTCATGATATACAGAGTACCGCAGGTTTTATCTTGGGGAGAACCCTTTCCGCAGCGGACAGTTTATTTTACGTTACATATATTACAGGATATGAAGATTCCTCTTCCTCTGCTATGCTTTTTCAATGGAGCTTTTCTTTGAACTTTAATTCAAACCTATCTGATTCATTGTACTGTATCCCGTTTTTAGCTTTTGATAATTTTTGAATTGTATTTGCTTAAATATTCAGAAATTTTAAATTGTGAATTATGCAATATAGCCGTTAAATGCACATTAGAAGAATAAAATTCTCAATCAGTAAATTACAAACTGCTGCTTTGAGAGGGGACTCGAAAATTTGTGTGGTTTTGCTTACGAAATTTTCTTCCTTTCATTAACGGTCCTTTAACTTTTAGACCCCCTAAACTGGCAGTTTATTTACAAATCAGCACTTTTAACCCTTTAAACGCCGAGGTAAATCCCATTTGCCATTTACTGGCATTATTAGGAGCTCATCCTATACTCCACGTTAGCAGAATAAAAGTTAATTATTTTCGTCCCGAATTTCTTATTTTATTTTATTTTATTTTATTTTATTTTTTGGATAATGTTAGTTTACATTTCAGCCAACTGAATCGAATGCTCGTAAAGAGACTTGCTCTCTCATTCTGATACATGACAATCAACCTGCCCGTTCTCCTTGGGAACTTTTGTTGAGAGAAACATTGCCGCTAGCATAGATACTACAGTGCAGAAGCCACTGCGAAAAGTATTTTCAGATAACTCTGTCTACATACATTATTAACAGTAAATAAAGGTAAAGTAATATAATGTTAAGTTGTGTTTTTGCTTATCTAACACTTTAAAAGCCCAATGACGACGTGTCCTCCAACGTGGACTGTAAATGTATAAGATTTATACCCGTCAAGGGTTATCTGACCGTGTATGACAAGCAAAGAATTGGTTACGAGTGGACACAACTTCCATTTAGTGCCTCCTGTAACGAATTTTCCTCTGTTTTTTTATTATGTAACAATAGAAGTATCCTAGCAAGATACGAAGCGGAACACGCCTGTTGGCCGAAGGCAGTATGTAGGTTACCTCGCAAGCTGTGATTACTGGATAAAGAAGAACAACACATAAGTTAGACACTATAAATCACGAGTATAGGGAACGGCCCTGCTTATTCGCATCCATACTAAATTCTGTTCATGCTTTAAGGATATAAACAATGAAAGTTATTGGATGAAAATCCAAATAAAACTTGGTTCTTTTGTAAGACTCATTTCTGATATAATAGAATGTGTCTGTTCAGTGTATCGGTCTGTACGAATGACTAGTAATTGAATTGTAACTACAAGCCTGTTGAACTCGGCAGGTTTTCCTTCAGTGGTAGCTGCCCAGGTGAAATGCAGTTAGGGAAAAGCAATTAAGATCTGCCGAATAATTACTCGTCCAGGCTCTCCGTGATGCATTTTCTATTGCAGTGATTTCAAACCCAATATTCTAACTTCGTGGATTTTCTTTACAAGCCCTTTGCTTTTTAGTAACGGGCCTGTACACGTCAAGAATAAACACACTTTATATTCAAATAAGTTATTTAAACCAAAACAGTTTTTCTCTTATAATAATAATAATAATAATAATAATCGTTATTATTATTATTATTATTATTATTATTATGCGATATGGATGTCTCTTGTCACAGGCCTTTTCTTCCTGGTACTTCTCTTGAACCAACGGTGATCCCCACCGCTCAGGCTTCAAACTTCACACTGCAGTACTTTCCGTATTATGTGTGATGTTCCAAGTATAGCTGTCTTTTGTAGTGAATCT
>Ga0123357_10004018_pt1 | contig 17112 bp, 19 predicted proteins | sample TergutEmb28metaG_FD_89873 | JGI IMG/M metagenome (GOLD analysis project Ga0123357, IMG submission 89873) | Embiratermes neotenicus P4 segment gut microbial communities from Petit-Saut dam, French Guiana - Emb289 P4 | ecosystem: Host-associated > Arthropoda: Insects > Digestive system > Gut ... | reverse complement strand
TATTTTCCATGAATGTACCGTTTCCTTTTGTATCGCCCGAACCAGCGTTTGGATACGGTCTTTGTCCCGATAATCATCCAAATACTGCATATTTATGAATCGTCGCCCAGCGAGCCGGCAATTGTTTCAAAGTCGGCTAAGGTTTGTTCCGCTTCTTCCTTGTCAATTTTGGTAATAGCCATACCTGCATGTGCTAAAATGTAGTCATCTAACGTAACGTCCAACCATTGTACGCAAATGGATTTAATAACGCCACCGAAGTCCACCTTTGCCATCTTTAATTCGGGAATGGAGGCGTCAATACTCAAAATTTTGCCAGGAACTGCTAAACACATCGCAAAAAATATATATTAAATAAATTGTGTCAAATGTAATAAATATTTTTTTAATTAAGTATAATTTTTATTTTTTTATTTTGAAAAAAAAGTAAAGGTTTAATTTCTCACCCACACCTTAATATTCTGGGGACTTCTAAAGATAGCAGTGAATTTGCTTAAAAAAGATAAGGAAATTAAAGCCACTTGGAATAAGAATTTAGTAATCAAGCTTCTTAAATTAAATGTGTTGATCCTATTACCCTTCCATCTCATTTTGAATAACCAAAAAATCAAACTATCTTTGCAAATTATATCATTAATCTTCTATATGGATAATGTAGAGAATTTAGTAGAAATAGTTATAGACGCATTACAGGAAAAGAAAGGAAGGCGAATCGTTACGATGGATTTGTCGAAACTGGAAAACGCTATTTGTCAATATTTTATTATTTGTCAAGGCAAAACGCCTACGCAAGTTTCCGCTTTGTGCGATTCGGTTTGGGACAGGGTTTATGAGCATTTGAATGAGAAACCTATGGGCGCTGTCGGAATGAGAGAAGCCCAATGGGTTGCAATGGATTACGGAAACGTAATGTTGCATATATTTATTCCTGAACTGAGAGAATTTTATAACTTGGAAAATTTGTGGGCAGACGCTGCCTTGTCAGAAATCCCCGATGTCTTATGAGCGAAAATAAAGATAAAAAACCGTCCCCGCCGGTAGGAAATAACAACAAACCCTTCAAATTCAACATCAGTTGGATGTATGGGTTGATTCTTGTGATGTTAGCGGCGGCTTTTTTTACAAATAATGTCCCCGACAACAACAAAAAGTTAAATTGGACGGAGTTTCAAAAGTGGGCTGAATCCAATGCTTTCAGTAAAATGGTAGTAAGCTTGTCCGATAAAAAAGTGGTCGCCACCATTAAACCGGATTTTATTGTTCCAATTCTGGGCGTCGAATTGCCTCCTCCAAGTAAGAACAAGCTGAATTTTCTGCAAAAAAATATGGAAGCGACTGCCACAGTCACCATTCCGTCGGCAGATAAATTTTCGGATTTTTACGACCGCTGGGTTCATAACGGAATTGATGCAACCATCAGTTACGATGAAGGAAACAGTTTGTTATGGACGATTCTCTTTCAAATTCTTCCTTTTGCCCTGCTTATTTTCGTCTGGATTTTTTTGGCGCGGAGAATGTCGGGCGGTGGCGGCGGATTATTCAGCGTCGGAAGAACCAAAGCGCAATTGTACGATAAATCGTCGCCTCAATCTCAGAAAATAACCTTTAAGGACGTTGCCGGATTGTCGGAAGCCAAACAGGAAGTAGAAGAAATTGTCGATTTCTTGAAAAAGCCGCAGAAATATACCGATTTAGGCGCTAAAATTCCCAAAGGCGCTTTGCTGGTCGGACCTCCGGGAACAGGTAAAACGTTGTTGGCAAAAGCCGTCGCCGGTGAAGCCAATGTGCCTTTCTTCTCTCTTTCGGGTTCCGACTTTGTAGAAATGTTTGTCGGAGTCGGCGCTTCGAGGGTTCGCGATTTATTCCGTCAGGCAAAAGAAAAAGCCCCTTGCATTGTGTTTATCGATGAAATAGATGCAGTTGGTCGCGCACGCGGAAGAAATCCGAATATGGGCGCAAATGATGAACGGGAAAATACGCTCAATCAGTTGTTAACGGAAATGGACGGATTCGGCTCAAACAGCGGGGTAATTATCTTAGCCGCAACCAACCGCGCGGATATTTTAGATAAAGCGCTTTTGCGAGCCGGACGGTTTGACCGGCAAATCAATGTAGATTTACCCGAATTAAGCGACCGGAAAGAAATCTTTGTTGTCCATCTGCGCAATATTAAAATAGGCACATCGGTCGATACGGAATTTTTAGCCCGTCAGACACCCGGATTTTCCGGAGCGGATATTGCCAACGTCTGCAACGAAGCGGCTCTGATTGCAGCTCGTAATGGCAAGGAAACTGTTGAGAAAGAAGATTTCATGAACGCTGTTGACCGGATTGTTGGCGGCTTGGAGAAAAAATCAAAAGTGACGACGCTGGAAGAACGCCGGACAATTGCCATTCATGAGGCAGGACATGCTACCCTGAGCTGGATGCTGGAACATGCTGATCCGCTGGTGAAAGTAACCATCGTCCCTCGTGGAAAAGCGCTGGGCGCTGCATGGTATGTTCCCGAAGAAAGGCAGATTACCACTTATGAGCAAATGCAGGACGAGATGTGTGCAACTTTGGGTGGGCGCGCTGCGGAAGATTTGGTCATCGGAAGAATATCCACCGGCGCCGCTAATGATTTGGAAAGGGTCACCAAGCAAGCGTATGCGATGGTCGTATATTACGGAATGAGCGACCGGTTGCCGAATTTGAACTATTACGATTCCAGCGGGCAGGATTGGGGATTCACCAAACCCTACAGCGACGATACCGCCAATTTGATTGATGAGGAAGTGAAACGGATTATTAACGAGCAGTACAATCGCGGTAAAGCCATTTTAACGGAATATAGCTCTCAACATCACACCTTAATGGAACTGTTGCTGGAAAAAGAAGTTATTTTTGCGGACGATATGGAAAAAATATTCGGGAAGCGTCAATGGCTCTCCCGCTCACAGGAAATATTGGCTCAACAGGAAAAAGAAATGGCAAAAGCCGCTAATGATTCCGACTCTGCAACGACGGAGATAAAAGATGACGCCGAAAATCCAACTCAAATAAACGGCAAGGAATGAAAAACTTCACTTTACGCCTGTTGACAGGGATTGTCTATGTTGCAACTATCACTTTTTGCGTAATATACAATTCTTTCACATTTCTCGCGTTGTTTTTAATCATTACATTCTTTTGTTTGAAAGAATTTTATCAGTTGATAAATATTCATAAAGAAACGAAAATTAATCCTTATGTACATGGAGCAGGTGGCGCTTTGATGTTTCTTTCCACTTTTCTGCTTACTTCATATACTGCCGGACGGTCTGTACTTTCGTTGTATTTGCTCTATATTGTGGGAGTAATTGTCTATGAATTATATGCAGGGGAAAAAAAAACGATTGTCCGTTTGGCTTCTGTTTTTTTAGGACAAGTCTATATCGCGTTACCGCTCTCCCTTTTGAATCTGCTGGCTTTTCCAAGTTTAAAAGTTCCGTTTCCTCCTGTCGCCGCCCCATGTGGGTATCAATGGATTTGGATAATTGCTTTATTGGCATTTATCTGGGCAAACGATACCGGCGCTTATTTGGTAGGCGTCCGCTTTGGAAAACACCGGCTTTGGGAACGAATCTCTCCCAAAAAGTCGTGGGAAGGTTTTTTCGGAGGGCTTGCTTGTGCGATAATTTCCGCTTTCATATTTTCACATTTTTTTCCACAGACTGCATGGTATCACTGGGTTGGACTATCAATCAGCGTAGTGATTTTCAGCACTTACGGCGATTTATTCGAATCATTGATAAAGCGGACGGTAGAAGTCAAGGATTCGGGACATTCGCTGCCGGGGCACGGTGGCTTTTTAGATCGGTTCGACAGTTTGTTGTTTGCCGTGTATGCAGTGGTATTTTATATGCAAGCGTTTGCATTGGGGAGTTGAAAGTTCAATGCAAGTATTATTCTATCAACCAACGTTTTATTCCGCGTTCTGTTTGTGAAAATTCTACGCCGACTTTCACAACTTTTCTATGGTCGGCAACGTAGGGAATTGCGTAATCTTTACTGTTAATTTGTGCGAGGGCATCTTCGGCAGTTGCATTGTCGTCCATTTTGAACTCAAAAACGTAAATACTGTCGGCTGTTTTTACAACCGCATCGGCTCTGCCTTTGTTGTTTTTTACTTCGGTCTGCACAAACTGTCCCATCAACGTAAAAAGCAAATAGAATATATGTTGATAATATTGCTCATTGCGGTTTTTTTGTTCTATTGCATCGTAGGGAATGTCGGCGAAAAATGCTTTTAGAGAAGTCATAAAACCGTCAATATCATTACGCATCAATTTTCTCAAAAAATCAGTTACCGAAAACTTTCCTGTTGCGATTGGTGTAAGAACAAACGCAGGTAAAAGTTCATTTAGAAAGCCATATTTAACTTCCTCATTTGGAAATCCTAACACATATTCATCTAAAATGTCATCGTATTTTTTTATCGTCAAATAACCGGTTTGATAAAGCAAAGGTATGAGATTTTGATTTTCTACTCTGTAATCCATTACCGAATTTGCCTCTATTGTAATGTCATCATCAAACTTACGAATATCATAATTTTGATTTTTCAGCGATTTTGCAAGGAAAGTCGGCGTGCCGGTGGCGAACCAGTAATAAGCAAAATCTAATTTTGCAAAAGTATTTAATACGCTAAACGGATTGTAAATGTCGGCGCTCACTTTGGCAAAATGGTATCCGTCATAACGTTTTTTGAGTCCGGCAAACGCTTGCTCGTAAGTCAGATTATTTGAAACTGCCAACGCTTGAATTTCGGGTTGAAAAGTTTGCAATAATTCAGGCTCTGATATTCCGCAAATTTCTGCGAATTGTTTATCCAAACTTATATCGGTAAGTTGATTTAAGTCGCTGAAAATACTGACTTTTGAAAATTTTGTTACGCCTGTAATAAAAACAAATCGCAGGTAAGTGTCCGCGCTTTTTAATACTCCGTAAAATGATTTCAGCAAAGTTCTGATTTCTTCATTTGCTGTTGGGTCGTCCATTGTATTTGTCAATGGTTTATCATATTCGTCAATAAGAACGACTACTCTTTGTCCTGTCTGTTCACAAGCGTTTCTAATGACTGCTTCAAAACGGCTTGCCAAATCTTCGGTATCCGTTCTTTTTCCCCACAATCGTTCAAGTTCTATGAGTTTAACGTTTAGACGTTCTGCTACATTTTTGGCGTTTATCAGCAATCCGACATTAAAGTCCAAATAAAAAACAGGATATTGCGTCCATTCTTTTTCAAGTTCGGCAATTCTCAATCCTTCAAAAAGTTCTTTTTTCCCTTCAAAATATGCCTTGAGCGTGGAGAGAAACAAACTCTTTCCAAACCTGCGCGGACGACCGAGAAAATAAGGGCTGCTCGTCTGTACCAACTGATAAACATATTGCGTTTTATCTACATAAATACAATTGTCCCTGCGCAATTTCTCAAAATCTTGTATGCCAATGGGCAGTTTTCGCATTATATTCATAATCAGTAGTTTTACAAATGCAAAGATAGTGAAATTATTTGAAACAACAACGATACTAAATTTAAATACTTTTTTGCAGTTCTATTCCTATTACTATTCAAAATTAAATGTCAGAATAACCATTCGAGGTATTCCTTTTTTGAGGGCATCGGAATATTTCATTAAACTGAGGTCGGTCAAATCGGCACGGTTTTTTTCCACTACATTATTCAATCCGAAGCAGAAACGGAGTTCGGGGGCTATTTTAATAAGCGGAAGATAGAAATCGCAGCCCAAGCCAATTGTAAGTCCGTAATTCATCGGTTTTAAAAGCAACGGCTCATCTGTTTTAATCCCTAAATCAAGCGCCGTATAAGCGCCGACAATGACATACGGACGGTAATTGTTCAAGCGCATCGAACGAAATTTCAAATCAAGCGGAGCCATCAGGTAATTGGAACGCACAGTGGTCAGATAACGCGCATTGGACGCCGACTCCACAAATTCAAAGTTTTTATCGCCAAAGGAAAGTGAAGGCGTAAAGCGAAGATTCATATACGGATTCAGATATAAATCGGCAATCAATCCTACGGTAAATCCCGGAGTATAATTTGGAATCGTAGCATACCACGTTTCGCCGTCAACAGTAGTTAAACCGGTATTGGTTAACAGCATATCCTGAAAACTCAATCCTACGGTTATTCCGAAATGATATAACTTATAATCGCCGTATGGTTGATTTTTCACCTTTTGCTTTTGTGCAAAAAGATTGCTCACCAACAAGCACAGTACAAGAATCAGAGATGCCTTTTTGTTCATAGACGCTTTTTGTAGTAATAAATAGAACGCAAAAACAAAAGACTTATTGTTTTTGTAGTTTATTCAATATTCGTCCTCGTTAAAAAAAATTAATTATTATTATCTTACTAATAATAAGCCTATTAATGTTTTTTATGTCTTAAAAAATAGTTTATATTATTAGAATCTTTGTCTCCCATTATGGAAAATTTTGATGATGCAGACTATTTTATCCGGCAAATGGAACAAATAGGAAAAAAAATAAAAGCGTTTGCTTTCAAAAGCGGAAAAGATGCCGGTAACTATTCAAATATTTCCTATACTATTGTTACGGAAAAAGATATGAAAGGCGAACCGTTAGCCCAAATCGTCAATAGTCTGGCTAATGAAAAGTTTGATTTAGTGGTTGACTTCACGTTTAAAGAGAACTTGTTGCTGCTTTATATGCTCGTATCGGTGAATGCTCCGCTTAAAGTAGGGTTTTACAAACACGCCCTTCTGGTTCATGATATGGTTATCTCGTTTGCTCCCGGCTTGGTACCAAATGTTAGGGAGTTGGGAAAACAACTCATTCATTATTTGACGATTATTTCTTCAGAGACAAAGAAATAACAACTATTTTTCAGAAAAAAGGCCACAGACGATACGGCACATAATATATTTTAAGCCAACGCTTTCTCCAACTCAACTGCTTTTGGAAACAAAATATTATTTTCCAAATGAATATGTTCGTGCAACTTCACTTCAAACTCTTCAAGCATTTCGTAAGCAATATGATAGGTGTTGCAGCCATCGGGTGGAACCGTATATCCATTGGATAATTCCGCCATTTTCCTGTATCGTTCTCCTTCTATCTCATGCTCCTCTTTCATCACGAAAATGGGATTTTGAACGGTTCCACAATGGCTCTGTTCGACAGGAAAACCGCCTCTTTCAGCTTCTGCCAACTCCCTGATAATCGGGAATAAAATCCGCTCTTCTTTTTGCAGATGCATCGACAAATCCATTACCGATTGTGAAAATGCGTCAAAAATTTTTGCTAATTCAGGGTGATGTTCACCATGCACTTCTTTAATTTTTGCCAAATATTGTAACAGCAAAGGAGCTTTTTTCTTTATGTGAGTGTGATACGTTTCCTCAATATAATTAGCCAGCGAGTCCAAAGGCAAGGAGTTAAAATCGACTTCTTCCGTCCCGTTTCGGACAGCTTCTTCCAGTTCACTCTGCAACTTCAAGCTATTGACCGATTGTTTTTTGCAAGCCTCCTCTAAAGTTTTTTCGCCTCCACAGCAGAAATCAATTCCATATTTTGAGAAAACCGAAGCGGTTCTAAAATCTTTAGCTACAATTTCTCCGACAGTGTGTTTCAAATTACTTTCCATATATTATTAAATTAATGTAAATTATTTAAAATTAGCCTATTTCCGGTTCCGTCAGCTCTGAGATTTGTTGATATATACTCCTGAGCATCTCTATTTGATGAATATCGGTAGTTTTTGTTATTAACATTGAATTTCTAATCTTCAAATCAATCCACCGTTTCTGTATATCTTTTGCCTGTTGATTATTTCTTATTGTTATCGGATTTTCGGGGTATATCCAAAATTGTAATAATGAATCGTTATCATACTCGAAAAAAAATAGGCTTGACTCAAGATTGAAAAAAGAATAGTAAAAAACATAGTTGGAGCCGGAAGCGTTCGTGCCGCTACGCAATAAATTCTCGTACATATCAAGCAAATGAAACATCTCCGATTGCAAAAGCTGTAGATCTTCTGCGGAAAAAAACCTTAAACGGCGATAGTATTGTATCTTTTTAATAATGTTGGTGAATAACATACTGTCAACAATACAGGTAATATTATCCAACCGTCCAAGGCAAGAAGCCAATTGATTATGCAAATCGCTTATGGCAGGCGGAACTTCAATATCTGAATACCGGCTGGTAACTAATGAAATTTTTCCGACCGAATGCATATAATGAAAATAATCTAATTTGAACAACAATTGGTAGGGTAGAAACCGGAAAGGTATGTTATTCAATGTAGCAGTGATTTTTACATCTTTTGACACATGCAGTTTTTTCATGAACGCAATCTCGTCATTAAGCAAACCGGTATAAATATCTATGGGATTTTGTTCTATGTTGAAATTTTTGTTGAGGAGAAAATTATTATCTTCTTTTATCTCAAGCAGTTCGTCAATTGAAATATTGAAATATTTCGCAAGAATAACAACTTCTTCAAATGAAAACGGTATTTGATTTCTCATTCGTCGGTAAGTTGTTTCCCTGCTCAGCGATAATACTTTCATCAAACTGTTCACCAGGTTTTTATTACTGGGCAACTGCTTAATTATCCTGTTTATTATTTTAGCGTTATAATTCATAGTTTGTTAATTTATATTGTAAAACATCTTTTCAGTTATTATTTGATAAAACTTTCATATATTTTATTTAATCAAATGTTATCTTTTTAGTACAGTTTGTTTTGAGTGGAGTTTCGCCGTCAAATCTCCAATGCTTATGGAACGCAGCATTTCTTCCAACCCGTCGCGTATTCGCTTGAACTCGTTGTGTAGAGGACAAGGTGAATCTTCCGAACAGCCTTTCAGTCCTAAAGCGCAATTTTTGAAAACCGCATCGCCATCAATAGCCGATACTATTTCCACAAGCTTGATCTGAGAAAGAGATTCTCCGGATATATAGAATCCTCCTGAAGGACCTTTGAATGAGATTATTATTTGATGTTTAACTAATGTCTGTAAAATTTTAGCGGTAAAAGCCTCCGGTGAATCTATCTGACGGGCGATTTCTTTAATGCCTGTCTTCTTCCCTTTGGTTGACTCTTCTGCGATAAAAATGACAGCTCGTATGCCGTATTCACAAGTTTTAGAAAACATAACCTGTATTAAGTTAAAATTTCATTTAATTCATCATTGCAAGCTACAAAGTAGCGAAACAAACCCTTTAACGGTACAAAGATAAATATAAATTTTTAATAAAAGACAAATTTATCTTTTATTTTTTTATTATTATTTATAAAGTTTTTTGCTGTTTTTCTTTACCTTTGTACTTTATTACGCTTATACAACACTACCAAAGACAAAAACAAATGAATTTCGGTATCAAAGATGTAATTGATATTCTGCTGGTCGCATTTATCCTGTATGAAACTTATCTTTTGATGAGGAAAACGGGAACAACCGCTATTTTCCTTGGCGTACTATCTTTTATCGCCATTTGGATTCTGGTATCTCAGGTTTTTGAAATGCGTTTGACCGGCGCTATTTTCGACAAATTTATCAGTGTCGGTTTTATTATTTTAGCTATTGTGTTTCAAAAAGAGATACGGGAATTTCTTCAAGCGCTTGGCTCAAACAAAGGACTTGGATTTTTTAAAAAATTATTTAAACCGAAAAGTAAAGACGATATTGATGAAAATATCGGTTATATTATGCCAATTGTTCTGGCAGCTATGGATTTGGCAAAACGCAAAGAAGGCGCTTTGATTGCTATCCAGCAAACTATGGACTTGGACAGGTTTGTCGAGACCGGCGAAATCCTGAATGCCAATATCAGCTCCCGCCTGATTGAAAATATTTTCTTTAAGAACAGCCCTTTACACGACGGCGCCATGATTATTGGCGGGAAAAAGATTAGAGCGGCAGCTTGCATTTTACCCGTTTCACAAAACCAGGATATACCAAAGGAATTGGGATTGCGGCACCGCGCCGCTTTGGGATTGTCGCAGGAAACCGATGCAAAAATTATTATTGTATCTGAGGAATCCGGTAAAATCTCTTTAGCACATCAAGGTAAGTTGTTTATCAATATTTCGGCGGAAGAACTTCAGAATAAATTAGTATCAAATTAAAATTCAATTATTCAGTTATTATATGAACGACGACCTGAAAAAATCTTGCGAAGTATTACGAAAAGGAGGAGTCATTCTTTATCCTACAGACACAATTTGGGGACTTGGCTGCGACGCAACCAATGAAGAGGCTGTAAAGCGCATTTATGAAATCAAACAGCGTTCCGATTCAAAGTCTATGTTGACGTTGATAGATTCTCCGGATCGTTTAGACCGTTATGTTGATGATTTGCCCGAAATTGCGCAGGAGCTGACTGAATGCTCGGATAAACCGTTGACTGTCATCTATTACGGAGCTAAAAATCTGGCGGCTAATCTAATAGCGCCAGATGGAACTATCGGTATCAGGGTCACTAAAGAAGAATTTTCCCAAAATCTTTGCCGCCAATTCGGGAAACCCATCGTTTCCACTTCCGCCAATTTCAGCGGAGAACCTTCCCCGTCAAATTTCTCTGAAATAAATAAAGAAATTTTCCGTTTAGTAGATTATGTGGTTAATTACAGAAGTGATGAAATGCAAAAATCCAAGCCTTCAAGTATTATCCGCTTGGGAAAAAACGGAGTAATAAAAATAATCAGAGAATAATTATGAGGAGAAAATCACTGTTATTCAACTATTTGTTTGCCGATTATATTGCAGTCAGTTTAGCGTGGCTTGCATTTAATATTGTTCGATATTATCAAATCGCCCAATACGGAGGATTCAGCTATTTGAGTGATTTTTTACTCTCGCGGAACGTATTGCTCGGGCAAATCATCGTCTCGTTCGGCTGGCTTATTCTTTATTATTATTCGGGCTATTATAACAAATTAGTTGAAAAATCGCGATTATCGGAATTGTTTACGACATTCGGAACGGTACTGATAGGAACCATTTTCCTTTTTTTCGCACTCCTTCTGAAGCTTCTTCCGGATTCAATCCGTGTTTATTATGAGCAAATATCGTATTTATTCTTTTTTACGTTCGGGCTTACCTATTTGTTTCGTTTGATAATTACGAACCGGACTGCGAAAAAGATTCGAAACCGCGAGTGGACGACAAATGCGCTAATACTCGGAACCGGTGAAAAAGCGCTGCAAATCCAAAAGCTGTTAAATGAACCTACTGCTTCGGTTGCTTATACCATTCAAGGATTTATTCAAATCGATCAACCCGATAAACGGAAATCGATTGACAATCAATTTATTTTAGGCGGTTTAAACGATCTGGGAATGCTTATCCACAATTTAAATACCGAAGAATTGATTATAGCTATCGATTCGGAAGAAGACGAAGATTTATTGGATCTGCTGTATTCGCTGTATCAATACCAGCTACCGCTTAAATTACCCATCAGTCATACGCATCTGCTGACCGGCGGTATTAAAGTAAAGACGATAACAGGTCTTCCGCTATTTGACGTGACCCATCACAATTTTTCCGAAGGAGAGAAAAATATAAAATTAACGATTGATAAATTGGTATCTCTATTTCTTTTAGTACTTTTGTCGCCGGTTTGCCTGTACTTGATATTCAGAATAAAACGGGATTCCGAAGGTCCGGTTTTTATCAAGCAAGAGCGAATCGGATATTTGGGAAAACCGTTTATGATGTACAAATTCCGAACAATGCGGAAAGACGCCGAAAAAGGAGGTCCTACGCTTTCGTCTGAACACGACGAGCGAGTGACTCAGTCAGGTCAAACCATGCGGAAATACAGGCTGGACGAAATTCCTCAATTCTGGAATGTATTGAAAGGCGATATGTCGATTGTTGGTCCCCGACCGGAGCGAAAATATTATATCGACCAAATTGTGAAACAAGCTCCTTATTTCTACTTGCTCCACAATGTCCGACCGGGAATCACTTCATGGGGAATGGTTAAATTCGGATATGCGCGCAACATAAACGAAATGATTGAACGTATGCAATACGATATTTTGTATTACGAAAATATGTCTTTAATGTTGGATCTCAAGATTGTAATTTATACTTTCCGAACTATTTTTACAGGGAAAGGAATTTAAGATGAAGACAAAAAATTGGTTTGATGTGTTTCTGCTGTGGCGGGAAAAACATATTCCCGAGCGGTATTTTATCCTGATATTAAGTTTCTTTATTGGAATTTTTACCTCGTTAGCCGCCTATTTAATGAAAGAAACTATCCACAGGATTCAACTCTTTCTGACCGGACACGTCGAAGTGACCAACGCCAATTATTTTTACCTGATTTATCCGATTGTCGGGATATTACTTGCCGGCTTATTAGTTAAATACATAGTCAAAGATGACATTGGTCACGGAGTAACCAAAATTCTTTACGCAATTTCCCAACGGAAAAGCCGCATAAAAAAGCATAACATGTGGTCGTCGTTAGTAGCTGGCTCTATTACTATCGGATTTGGCGGGTCGGTCGGAGCGGAAGCGCCGATTGTGCTGACCGGTTCTGCCATCGGCTCGAATTTAGGACGCCTGTTCAAAATGGAGAAAAAAACATTGATGCTGCTGGTCGGATGTGGCGCTGCAGGCGCTATTGCCGGAATTTTCAAAGCCCCGATTGCCGGATTGCTTTTCACCATCGAAGTTTTGATGCTCGATTTAACCACCGCTTCCGTGATGCCGTTACTCATTTCGTCGGTGACAGCCGCTACGGTTTCCTACATCTTGACCGGCATGGATGCCATGTTCAAATTCACTCAGGTTGACCCGTTTGTTGTGGAACGGATTCCTTATGTATTTATTCTCGGAATTGTTTGCGGTTTGTTCGCCCTGTACTTTACCCGCGTAACGATATGGATGGAGGGTTTGTTCCGCAAGATAAAACTCTTTCGTAACAAATTTATCACCGGAGCAATTTTGTTGAGCGTCCTTATTTTCCTTTTCCCGCCACTGTACGGAGAAGGCTATAACACCATTACCGATATTATCAGCAGGCATTATGATAATTTGTTGGACGGAAGTTTATTCTACCGTTTTCATGATAATTTCTGGGCGCCTGTCATTTTCATGCTGATGGTTATCCTGATGAAAGTTTTTGCAACCACGGCTACCAACGGCGGCGGCGGTTGTGGCGGTATCTTTGCTCCTTCGTTATTTTTGGGAGCAATCGTCGGATTTGTATATACAAACTTTATGGGGAAAATTGTTCCAAGCATGTATCTTCCACAGGATAATTTTGCCTTAATGGGTATGGCCGGCATGATGGCAGCCGTCATGCACTCGCCTTTAACGGCGGTTTTCTTAATTGCCGAACTGACAGGCGGTTTCGACCTCTTTTTACCGTTGATGATTGTTACCATCAGCGCTTTTATCACTATCATGTGTTTTGAGCGCTACAGCTTATATTCCATTCGTTTGGCTCAAAAAGGAGAATTGTTGACCCACCACAAAGACAAAGCCGTTTTGACGCTTTTAAATGTGCAGTCGATCATTGAGAACGACATCGAAATCATTCATCCGCAAATGACGCTGGGCGATGTTGTAAAAATTATTTCCACTTACCGTCGGAATATTTTTGCAGTTACCGACGATGAGGACGTTTTTCGCGGAGTCGTTCTGCTGGACGATATCCGAAATATTATGTTCCGCCCTGAATTATACGACCGATTTAAAGTGAAAAAATTCATGATTTCCCCTCCTGCCAAAATTGAGATTCAAATGCCAATGGAAAAAATTATGCAGATTTTCGACGATACTCAGGCGTGGAATCTCCCTGTAATCGACGGACAGGGGAAATATCTCGGATTTATATCCAAGTCGAAAATATTTAATGCTTACCGCGAAATCTTGGTTGAGAATTTCTCTGATGAGGAATGAGTTCCTATGTTTGTACCGGCTTATGAAAAATAAAGCGTAAGTCACAAGTGTCTTGTCCTGAAATACGTTGACCTTTTTTCGTGTTAATAATTGTCATATATTCACTTTTGTTTCTATCTAACTCCATAATGTTTAAAATTTTGTTGAAATTAGAGTCAACATATTTCAGGACGATACAGTCTGCACGCTTGCAGGCAACGTGTCTGGGGCTTGGCGTTGGGTGAGGTTTCGCAAAGGTTCGGACGGGAGGCGAACTTCCAAAATTCTGCGAAGTGTCCCACGAGACAACGCCCCGCCTGACGCCAAACCCCTCGTTATCGGCTGGTCTTCTTGTTTTTATATCCTCTCTATCAATTCTCTTTTTACAATTTCGTATGCTTCTTGCGGATTGAAAATTAATGACGGTCGAAGTAATGCCTGTGTGTCGTTCAAAAAGATTTCTTCCCGCATTTTATCTTCCATATTTGCCAAATAAACGGCTTGCGATGGCGATTCTCCGTCTGAAAATTCAATGTATTTTCGATAGCACTTTACAACATTGTCAGGATTTAATGTGTTATATTCCAGCGCTTTGTGTAAATCAAACAAATCTCTCCCTTTCTTACGCTGATACAATGCCCGAAGTTTTGTGCCAACTAATTCGTCTAATTGATAAGTCGTAATTTCGCAAGTGCCATTAAACCACAGACTTTTCACTTCAAACGGAATTTTTGTCAAACCGAGCACTGCAAAATGTTCTTTGCAGTTTATTTCTATTTTCAGACGAATGGGTATGATTGGCGGGAAAGTTGAATCTACTTTGAAAATCATTGTGTTATTGTTTCGTTTTTGCTTTATGATTGGTTTTCCCAAAAACGACAAAACCTCCCGCAATTTGTCAAGTATTGCGCCAACGCTTTCCGATTGAATTTGCACTAAATCAATGTCTTCCGAATATCGCGGTTGCGGCGATAAATAGAGTTTATGCAATGCCGTCCCACCCCGAAAAGCCAAATGCGAAGACAAAAATTCATCGTTGTAAATAGCAACCAACGCACAACAAATGATTAAATCCTGCTCAACCATTAACATTTCGTCCCAAGGTGCAGTTGCTTTCCATTCAATTATATGTTCTTTGGGTATCATAATTCGTCAATATCTATTTCTTCGTTAATAATGATCTTCCATTTATCATTTATTTGATAATCTGCATAATTCTTTTTTTCTGAAAGAACGGAAAGTGGATATTTTCTAAATTGTATATTTGCCTCTTCCGATTTCTGAAACAAAATATTTGCCAATTCTTCAAATCCTAACAAATCAAACAAGTAACCCAATCTTTGAATAATTGCCACATTTAATGATTTCAAAAAATCAATGCTGATGCTTTCAATAATCAATTTTTCAGCCAATTCGCTTAAAACAGTTGCTACACGATTGATTCCACCAATATTTTTTTCGTAAATTATTAAATCAAATGCCGTTAATTCCGGGCAGGAAACATTTACATATCCGCTACTTACCATTACTTGTTTAATGTATGGCGCTGGTATATTTTTCTTTGTTACAAAGTTTATTTTAATGTCATCTTTTTGTTTATCTCGCAAAATTTTGGAATTGGTAATTACAAAAAACTCCATTGGCGCTTGATGGGCTGCGCCTTGTAATGCGGCAGCGCTTAACAAAGAAATATAATAATCTTTGTTCAAAAATTTCATTAATTGGTCAATATATTCTATAGGCGGGGCAATGCCCTTCAGTCCATATTCTGGCAAAATAACCGCATAAAAATCACGCCAAACCGACTGTATTTTTCTCTTTTTTGCAAGTCGATTTAATGAGTTTCTAATGCTGTAATAAGACAATGAGGAAAATTGTTTTTCAACTTCCTGTTTTGAGAAAACTGATTTACCTCGTTTTGGTAAATCTTCTACCCAATCTCCAATCTTATTATATTCGTCCACTTATAATGTATTTTACAATCCGTCTGCAAAGATACATATTTTTTGTGTATTATTGCAGATGTAAAGTTTTATTTTTGCGGTATGAGCGCAGCGAACACGGCAAAAGCCAACTTTCTATAAATTGAAAAAACATCTGTCGGCAAGCAAAATTGTCAGATTGCGCAAAATTTTCGACCTTATTTTTCTTCGTGTCCGCACTGCTGCTCGGTTGCGAGGGCATTGCCTCCATCGTCCAAATAATCGCAGGTCGTCCATTGGGCTGCATCGGTCGAAAAATACGGCAATGAAGTTGAGGCAACTTGACCTTTGGCGTTATACTTCGTGTCGGAATAGATTTTCCGGTTGAAGGCGTCGCTGGTTAGCAAACGCAATTCGCGACCGGTTGCATCATAATAAGCGACTGCGTCGGCTTCTCCCGATGCGGTTGATGTCATTCGGTACAATGCGCCGGTTGGAACGTCGCTTCCGCTGCCTGCCCATGCCAATTGCTTCGATTCACGGGTATTGTTGGGATAAGTCGTTGAGGTTTCCCTGCTCCAGTTGTCATAGGCAAATAGCCTTCGCCGAGCGGTTTCGCATTATTTTTTTGCACACAACAACGAGCAGGAGCGACTTTACATTATTTTATGCACAGTAAACAAACAAAATCATTCATTATCGTTATTCGTGGCTCCACTTGAACGAATGTTTGAATCTTCCTCTCTATCAGGCGAAGCTTTGAATTGATAAAAAATGCCCTGATTGTTATATTGCCACATTGCGCCTGAAGAAACGTCAATCACCACGCCTATTAAACCGCCTATAAATACATTTGCCAGGACTGCAAAGTTAAAAGACCCATGTTGAACAACAGTTCCATCTATATACCCTTCTTTTTGAAAGTCGTATTTTACTTGGCTTTTGCGCTGAACCATTATGGTAGCCGGAGTTAACACACCTTGATCCACCCCGTTAACATAAACTTTTGCACCCGGCGGATCTGTGTTAACATATATATCTTGCTTGGTACCGGTAAATATTGTTGCACAGGAACTAAGCATAAATATGGCAACTACCATTAATATTGCCAACACAATTTTTTGAGATTTAAAAATTTTATTCATTAGAGTTTATATTCAATAAATAAATATAGCGTTCTTTTACATACCTTTGCGCCCAAAAACGTAAAATGGAATACGACAAAGTAAGGAAAAATCCGGTACAGATGTTAAGCCTGACGGGAT